>ODAI012959265.1_pt1 | contig 13317 bp, 11 predicted proteins | sample 1539321 | NCBI WGS metagenome assembly ODAI01 (sample SAMN02144231, study PRJEB22623) | gut metagenome | biome: sheep rumen | host: Ovis aries | place: New Zealand
GGAATGAAGTTCCCGGAATGAAGCTCCCGGATACAGGACGGAAGATATGGCAGCTGATATGATTCGCTGCGTTTGCTACGGCGACTGACGGCGCTGCGTGCCAGTGACACGCGTTTAGCGCCGACCGAGGCGGAAGCCGAGAACATAAGCGCGAGCGGCCCTCCGACGCAATCCATAGCCTGCCCAGCCGGGCAGTGGGCAGTTACGCTGGCGAGGGTGTGACTTGTAACGCCTTATGGCCTCACGCCTTTTGTTACCGCCTGCTGGAGATGTTCCTGATTCACAAACACCGAAAACAGTGATATGATTGCCTTCAGAAACAAAAAAAATAATTTACTTACTGACAGGAGAAAGTATCATGAAGCAGCATAAATTCTTTGCATGGGCAACCATCTTTTGTTTTCTGATGACGATGATCACAGGCTATCAGAAGAAATGATGCCTGATCTCAGGCAGACTGACTGGCAGCAGGAGGCTGTATGAACTATCAGATCATGGCACAATCGAAGCACCGGATGCGCGTCCGGCTTCGCTGTACGAAACTGACAAAAGAAGAGGCACAGATCCTCACCTACGCATTTTCCTCGATCCCCGGTGTCAGAAAAGTGACCGTATACCAGGAAACCGGCGGATGCGCGTTGGAGTATGGCTGCCCGCCGGAGGATATCCTGAAAAGACTGGACCGGTTCCGCTTTGAAAATGTAGACCTGCTGGCCAGGGAGGAGGATAAGCGGATCAGCATATCAGAGATGAAAAACCGCAAGCTCGACCAGCAGCTCAAGAATAAGCTGCGGATGCGGGTTCTGCTGGAGACAGTGACGGATCTCGCGCTTCCGATGCCGGTTCAGCTCGGATACCATGTCTGGCAGATGATCACGCTGAAGGATCTGTAATATTTAAGGAGCTGTCGCAAAATAACCTGTGCAGATTGCGCAGGATTTTCATCCGAGGGTGCTGCTCAAAAATCATGAGCATAGCGGGCTATGTGATTGATTTTTGAGCTGTACAATCGGATGAAAAGACAAGTTGGATGTGCAAGTTATTTCACGACAGATCCTAACCATGACTTTTTATCAGGAAGGAGAGGGACAAAATGTTTGAATGGATTAACTGGAAGAAGGTAGGGCTGTTTGCAGGCGGATTCCTGGCCGGGAGCTATGGAGTGAAGCTTCTTTCGAGCAAGGACGCAAAGACCGTCTATACCCACACGACTGCGGCGGCGCTTCGCATGAAGGATACGGTGATGAAGGATGTCACGACCCTCCGGGAAAACTGTGAGGATATCGCGGCAGCTGCAGCCGACATCAATGAGGAAAGGCAGCGTCAGTATGACGCTCAGATGATCGAGGATGCGAAAGCGATCCTTGCACAGGCCCAGGAAAGCGGCGCGGAGGCAAATGCGTAATGAAATGCAGAATCCTGCATGAGACCGGAAGTCGCATGCGGGTTCATCTGATGCAGCGGCGAATGACGCTCCCGCAGGCTGATCTCCTTGAGGCCTGGCTGGAAGCGCAGCGCGTTGTTACAAAGGCACGCGCGGACGAGCGAACCGGGAATGTGATCATCTGCTACCAGCCGGGAATGCGTTCCCGGGTCATGGAGCTGCTCTCCGGCTTCCATTTTGAAGAAGCCCAGGCACAGGTCACCGTACCGGAGCACACGACCCGCTCGCTGAACAGAACGTTTGAAGATAAGCTTTTCTTCCATATCCTCCGGCGGGGAATCTCACGCTTCCTCCTTCCGCCCGGGATCCGTACTGTCGTCACGATCGCAAAGAGCCTTCCCTACATCGGACGCGCCCTGAAGTCGATCGCTTCCGGGAAGATCGAGGTATCTATCCTGGATGCGGCCTCCATCACTGTTTCCATGCTGCGCGGTGAATTCAACACCGCAGGCAGTGTTATGTTCCTGCTGGGAGTCGGGGACATCATTGAAGAATGGACCCACAAGAAGTCCGTTGAGGATCTGGCAGGGGCCATGGCCCTGAACGTAGAGAAGGTCTGGCTCCGGACGCAGGATGGCCAGGAGCTCCTGACCGGGATCGATCAGATCCGGGAAAATGACACGATCCTCATCCGTACCGGGAACATGATTCCCCTTGACGGCGTCGTCCTGGATGGGGACGGAATGGTAAATCAGGCCTCCATCACAGGAGAACCGCTCCCGGTCCACAAGCATCCGGGAAGCATGATCTATGCGGGCACGGTTGTCGAGGAAGGCGAGCTGGCGGTCTCGGTGCGCCAGGTATCCGGCAGCGGAAGGTATGACCGCATTGTACGGATGATCGAGGAATCCGAGAAGCTCAAGTCCTCCACAGAGGATAAGGCTTCCCACCTGGCGGACCGCCTGGTTCCGTGGACCCTCGGCGCATCCGCGCTGACCTGGCTCGTGACCGGCAATGCCGCCCGGGCTGCTGCCATCCTGATGGTGGATTTCAGCTGTGCGCTCAAGCTTTCCATGCCCATCTCGGTTCTTTCCGCCATGCGGGAGGCGGGGAATCACAGGATTTCCGTCAAGGGCGGGAAATTCCTGGAAAACTGTTCCGAGGCATCCACCATCGTCTTTGACAAGACCGGCACACTGACCTGTGCCCAGCCCAGCGTGCGCGGCATCGTTTCCTTCGACGGAAGCGACGAGAACGAAATGCTACGGCTGGCCGCATGCCTGGAGGAGCATTATCCCCACTCCATCGCAAACGCTGTGGTGAAGGAGGCGGTCAGCCGGAATCTGGAGCATGAAGAACGTCATTCCACTGTGGAATATATCGTGGCGCATGGAATCGCCAGCAGCATAGACGGGAAAAAGGTCTGTATCGGGAGCTATCATTTTATCTTTGAAGACGAAGGCGTGCAGATCCCCGATGAGGAGAAGGCACGGTTTGATGCCCTGCCGGATGAGTATTCTCACCTGTACATGGCTATTGACGGCCGCCTTGCCGCCGTGATCCTGATCGAAGATCCCCTGAAGCCGGAGGCTTCCGATATCGTCCGAAGACTTCACGATCTTGGCATCGACAAGGTCGTCATGATGACAGGGGACAGTGAACGTACCGCGAAGGCTGTTGCCGCGCTGGTGGGGGTTGATGATTATTATTCGGAAGTCCTGCCGGAGGAGAAAGCTTCCTTCATCCGCAAAGAACATGAGGCAGGCAGAAAAGTGATCATGGTGGGGGACGGTGTCAATGACTCTCCTGCCCTCTCCGAATCGGACTGCGGAATCGCAATCAACAGCGGCGCCGCGATCGCCCGGGAGGTTGCGGACATCACCATTTCGGAGGATGACCTGCATGCCCTGCTCACTCTGAAGCAGATCAGCGATGGCCTGATGAGAAGGATCCGGAGGAATTACCGGACCATCATTTCCTTCAATTCATTCCTGATCCTCATGGGGATGATGGGCGTACTCCCCTCCACATCGACGGCGCTTCTGCACAACCTGTCGACCATAGGGATCAGTCTGCACAGCATGACTGACCTGCTGTAATAAGCCACGCCCGCGTCAGCGGGTCTGCATGCGGGGGGTGCCCCCTCCGAATCCAAAACCCGCTTCGCCGGGCTAACTTCAGGCAGACCCGCTGACGCAGACGTGGCGTGCAGCGATGACATGGCTTTCAAAGGAGAAATGAAAAACCCTCCATGCAGTTTTCACTGCACGGAGGGTTTTTTCATTCCGTTGTAACCGTTCAGAACAGCTGATTGATATAATCAGTCAGCGCTTCCCGGTCATAGAAATTATCCGGTTTCACGATATAGCAGTCCGGCTCGATTCCCAGGTCGGTATCATAATAGGAACCGTTTTTCAGATAGGACATCCGGTTCGGGGATGAGATCTGGAAGGACGTCCCGTAGGCTGTCGACATCGGCAGGACGGAGCAGCTTCCGCCGCCGGAGGGATGCCCGAGCAAAGTTACCTGGTTCGAAGACTTGAAAAGGTTCGGCACAAGGTTTCCGCAGGAGAAACTGTATGGGCCGATCAGGCAGTACAGGTTCTTATCCGCTACCGTGTCATTTTCATCAAACTTGTGATCCAGGTTGGCGTCTACCCGGTATGTGCCGGTTGAGATCGCGCCTGTCAGGGAACTGCGCACGCTCAGGGAAGCCTCTCCCAGGAACCAGGCCGCGACGATCGCAGCCGCGTCAACCTGGCCGCCTCCATTCATGCTCAGGTCGATGACCACATTTTCGATGGGACTGTTCTCGCGGTTGATCATGCTGTGTGCATAGAGAACCAGCAGTACGGTATCAACGCTCTCCACCGACTCCTCGTCATCCACATAAATATCTCCCTCATAATAGAATTCGGGATTTGAAATCATATAAAAACCGTCAAAGGTGATGTAGGCTGTATTTCCGACCTCCTCGTAAGGCTTGATCGGAGTCTTGGCGTTATTCCTTGCCTGTGAAAACAGCTCATAATTTTTCCCGTCCCTGATCGCAGACAGGCCGCCTTCTCCGTCGGCGGACTTGAGCTCTTCTGTCCGGTATGAAGCAGAATTGAAGCTGGAGTGCAGGTCATCCAGATAGTAATGGATGAAATCAGACAGCGCACCATCCGCCACATTCGGATCCGTACTGCAAAGATCAGCCTTATAGCCTGTTTCCTTAAACACCTTGTCAAAGCTGGTAATATCGTGGATCTCCTTCAGCCCGTACAGATTATCCAGCGCCAGGCACAGCTCGCAGTAGCTGTACCATGCAAGGTCTTCGCTCATCTTGCCATAGGGTGCGCTGAACAGCGAGATCCCGATATCTGTAAGCTCTCCTGTCTCAAATCCAAGATAATCCTTATTGGTCAGGTAAACCGCTTCCTCATTAAAATACGGATTCAGGTTAAGCGGGTATGCAAGCATAAAATCGGCAACCGTCTGCAGAGGAACCAGATAGAGTCCGTTCTCCTCTGACCACACCATGGGGATCATATAATCCGACAGGTTCAGTTCCACTTCTTTTCCGTATCGGTCAAAGGAACCCTCCTGGATCTTCTCAAGCAGCATCGGATTGCCATCATCGTCCGTCAGATTCAGGGAAACCATGTCCTTCAGGGACGAATTATCCGCATTGTGGATAAATGCATCATAATCATCAAAAGTAATGGTTCCCTCCTGGAAATCAAAAAGCATGGAGTATCCCGTCTCCCGGCTGAACATCGCAACGTGGCCGTCCGTCTCCAAAGCGAGGGCATAGTTCGTGTCTCCGTTCCAGCTATAAACGGAAACCATTACATCCACCCAGTCTCCCAGGTTGACATACGGCAGGTCCGTCACGCCATCCACAAAGTAGACCGGAGAATCAAATGTCGTATCCAGTTCCCCCAGATACCAGGGCACTGTACGGCTCGTAATCGTTACAGTCCCATCCTCCTTTGGTGCCTCTGTCTCAAATGCCTCTGTTTCAGCAACTCCGGCAAACGTATCCTTTGGCGGCTGCTCTGTTTCCTCCGCCCAGGTACCAGAAGACACAAGCATGCACAACATAGCAGCTGAAAGAAGAACCGACAGTCCTTTTCTCTTCATCCCTTCTCCTCCTTAATGTCATGAATTAATACCAACTGCTGCACAGCTAAGGATCTGTCACGAATTAACATATTCATCCTGCTTGTCTGTTTTTCCGATATCTTCGTCAGAAAACCTCGCTGTACATAAAACAACAGATGTATATGGATACCATACCATTTTTCTACTTCTTAGCGCAAGGTCTGAACTCACTTACAACCGCAGAACCAATGATCAGCGCTGCTCCGGCCATGCCCGGCACAGTCATTGGTTCATGAAGAAAAAGAGCAGACAGGATGACAGCGGTAACCGGATCGATATAACTCAGGATCGCCGCGGTCTGCCCGGACAGCTTTTCAATCGCTCCAAAGTAAAGCGCATACGCAATCCCTGTATGAAGAATCCCGACCGTGATCATGCAAAGAGACGCAGCCAGACCAAGATCATATCCGTGAAGGCTGCCTGTGGCCGCCAGATAAGGGAGCAGAACCACTGCCGCAAAAAACAGCTGGATGATCGTTTTTTCATAGACCGGCACGCCTGTTACCCTTTTATTCAGGATCACGACAGATGCGTACAGAAAAGCCGCACACAGTCCAAATCCGATCCCTCGAAGCTGGCCGCTCCCGCCTGCCCCGCTCTCCAGTACGCCTGAAACAAGAATCATGCCCAGTGCCGCGACCGCAACGCAGACTCCCTTTCGCAGCGAGATCTTCTCATGCAGAAAGATTGGAGAAGCCAGGATCACCAGGGGCGGCTGCATATAGTAGGCAAGCGTTGCTGCCGCAATACTTGTATAGTTATATGCCTCAAACAGCATCATCCAGTTCAGCCCGATCAACGCGCCGGTCAGCATCAGAAGCACAAGGCGTTTCTTCACTGCCGTAAGGTCAAACCTCCTTCCTGAAACACGCAGAAGCAGAAAAAGAAAAACGCTTCCCATGATCCCTCTTGCAAAGGCAAGCACCGGTGACGGAAGCGGGATCATCCTCCGGAAGATTCCGATCGTCCCGAAGATCACCATGGAGGAAACCATCGCGGCGGCAGACTGTTTTGTTTTGTGATTCATATATCCTCAATCCAGGTACAACAGCAGATTATTGCTGCTGAATGTATAAAAATACTGAACGTCTTTTGCAAGACGCATCACCATGCGGATTCTACCTGATTTGCCTCCTTCTTCTTTCCATTCCCAATCATCTGCGAGCAGACCACCTGGCTGCCTGTTGCGAAAAAACCTGCCAGCATCCCAATCACCCCTGTGAAGGGTCCCAGCAGCGACACAGCAGAGTAGGCCTCCGCCCCAAGGTACATGCTGGTGATCCTCTATCTTTTTTGTTATAAGAACATCATGAAGGGGATGATGGCCGGAGCCATAAAAGCTTAAAATGTCGGTGCTAAACGCATGCTACTGGCATGCAGCACCGCTCCGCGACTGATCCTTAGGAGCTGCTCAGAGCAGCTCCTTACCGTGGCAGTTCCTTAAATGCGCTCATACCATACCCCTCCCGGACAACAGCTCTCCTGACCTTTTCCCGGTCAACAGGCTGTTTCCCCCGGATCAGGGCCTTGTGTGTGTCGATCCGTACTTTCGCCCAGATCCCTTCTTCCCTGTTTAATGCGTTTTCAACTCTTGCGGCACAATTATCGCAGGTCATCTGCGTGATCACGGCCTCCGCCAGATATGGATAATGCTGCTTGTTCCGGTCCGAAACGCCTGTCCTTTTGACCGTCTCTCCCTTTGGCCCGCAGCAGGCGCTCCCCTTTTTCATCCTGCGCACAGCGGCAGCAGCCGCAAGCAGCACAACTGCCGCAAGCAATCCTATGAGTAAAATACTGACAGCATTCATCTTTCGGGGCAATCCTTATCTCTTACAGCATTTCACAAAGGTACAGTAAATAAACGCCATTCGTTTCTTTTCTTTGACGACCTGTGCCCATACAATTCAATTAGTGCTGCTCCATTGTTTTCTCCTGCGGAACACGTAAATGGCCTGAACAGGAGGCACAGTCACCGCTGCAGCCAAAGCAGCCATTTCCCTTCCTGCGTCCCCGGATCCATAAGATGAGAGCCAGGGCAAATACAGCCGCAAGGATGATAATCAAAAACAGATCCAGCATGTTCATCGGCGTATCATTCCTCCCCCTGTCATTTTGCTCCGCATACCCAAAACACTTTGCAGTCCAGAGCAGCTATTTTGAAACCAATCACGCCCATCCGAACATCATCATGATCAGGCGGAACAAGGTAGCTGCGCCCCATGCGATCACGCACTGCCATACCACGACGCCGAGCGCCCAGAGGCTGCCCATCTCCCGCTTGATGGATGCCACTGCGGCAACACAGGGAGTATACAGGAGGCAGAAGACCAGAAGTCCTCCGGCCGTCGCTGCGCTCATGGCTGCCTTCGCTCCTTCGGCCCCTCCGAACAGAACACGGAGTACGGAGACAACACTTTCCTTTGCCATAAAGCCGGAGATCAGGGATGTCACGATCTTCCAGTCCCCAAGGCCTGCAGGACGCATGACCGGCACCAGGAGGTTGGAAATAAAGGCCATAATGCTCTCGCTTGAATCCTTGACCAGGGTCAGACCAAGGCCAAATTTCCCCAGGAACCATACAATGACCGTCGCGATCAGGATCACGGAAAATGCCTTCTGCAGAAAATCCTTTGCCTTCTCCCACATCAGCTGCAGTGTAGAGCGCACACTGGGAAGGCGGTAATTGGGAAGCTCCATCACAAAAGGAACCGCCTCACCCCGGAACAGGAACCTTTTATATATGGACGCAAACAATATTCCAAACAGAATCCCAGCCACATACAGGATGATCATCACCAGTGCGCTGTACTTTTTGAAAAAAGCATTCGCAAAAAAAGCATAGATCGGAAGCTTTGCGGTACAGCTCATAAAGGGTGTCAGCAGGATCGTCATCTTTCTGTCCCTGTCACTGGGAAGGGTCCTTGTCGCCATGACGGCCGGCACAGAGCATCCAAAACCGATCAGCATGGGAACAATGCTTCTGCCTGACAGGCCGATCCTCCTGAGCCACTTGTCCATGAAGAACGCGACTCTGGCAATATACCCGCTGTCCTCCAGGATAGACAGGAAGAAAAACATGACCACAACGATGGGAAGGAAACTAAGCACGCTTCCAACCCCTTCAAAGATTCCATCGATGATCAGGCTGTGGATCACCTCGTTTGCATGTCCGGCAGTCAGGGCATTGTCAACCCAGCCTGACAGGGCTCCGACCCCCATCTCCATCAGAGACTGAAGCCACGCTCCGACCACATTGAACGTCAGGAAAAAGACCCCACCCATGATCCCGATAAAGATCGGAATCGCTGTCCATTTTCCGGCCAAGACACGATCAATCTTCTGCGACCTGATATGCCCCTTATTCTCAAGAGGCAGCGTCACGCTTTCTTCGCATACTTTATCGATATAAGCAAAACGCATATCGGCAATCGCCGCGCTGCGGTCCAGCCCGCGCTCCGCCTCCATCTGCAGGGCAATATGCTCCAGTGTCTCCCTCTCATTCTGATCCAGATCCAGCTGATCCAGGATCATCGGATCTCCTTCGATTGCCTTCGTCGCTGCAAACCTCAGAGGGAGCCCTGCGCGGGATGCATGATCCTCAATCAGGCTCGAGACAGCATGCAGGCACCGGTGCACTGCACCTCCGTTCTCACCCGGAAGGCAATAATCCTGAATCCCCGGCTTCTCCTGATACTTCGCAATATGAATCGCATGTGATATCAGCTCATCCACGCCCTGATTCTTTGCGGCTGAGATCGGGACGACCGGCGTCTGGAATAACTGCTCCATCGCATTGATGTCAACAGTACCCCCGTTCTGGGTCATCTCATCCATCATGTTGAGTGCGATCACGACCGGCACATCCATCTCCAGAAGCTGCATCGTCAGATACAGGTTCCGCTTGATATTGGTCGCGTCCACGATGTTGATTACCGCATCCGGCTTCTCTTGCAGCACAAAATTCCGGGATACGATCTCCTCGTTGGAATACGGGGACATGGAATAGATCCCCGGCAGGTCCGTGATCCTCGTCCTCGCCTGTGTCCGGATGGCTCCGTCCTTCCGGTCAACCGTGACGCCGGGGAAGTTTCCGACATGCTGGTTCGCCCCGGTCAGCTGATTAAACAGCGTTGTCTTTCCGCTGTTCTGATTCCCAACCAGCGCAAAGGTCAGTATATGGTCATCCGGAAAAGGCGTATCTGATCCTCTCTGATGGTGGATCCCCGGCTCACCGATGAACGGATGCGCCTTCTTCTTGTGCTGTTTCCCGCTTCCGGATACCTCCTTGTCCGGGATCATCGTAATCTGGATCTGGTCTGCTTCAGCCAGCCTGAGGGTCAGTTCATATCCATGGATCCGAAGCTCCATGGGATCTCCCAACGGAGCAAACCGCACGACAGTCACCTCTGCCCCCGGGATGACTCCCATGTCCAGGAAATGCTGCCTGAGCGCCCCCTGTCCGCCGACAGATTCAATGCGGGCGCTCTGTCCTTCCTTCAGTTCCTTCAGTGTCATATCTGCCTCCCTATTCATGCTCCATCTATCCTCTTGCTGCTCAAATCCAGATGCAGGTAGAGGCAGCTAACAAGTCAATATATACTAACAGTCTTACGCTGTCAAGAGCTTAGGAGCAGCACTTTGTTCAGAACTTCCAGCAAAGCCTTGATCTCCATCTTCCTCTGTTCCCCTCTGTCTCCCTGGGCATGCGCAAGGCGTGAAAGGTTCCGCTCCAGGATCTGTCTGCGCCACAGAAGGTATTCGGTCCATACCTGGCTTCTCTCCTGCATCAGGCAGGGCCCGAACTGTGCCTCCGCGTCCGAAAGCGTCATGCTGCCCGGTACTGAGCGAATCATCTGATAATACTTCCCGTCTTCCCGGACCATATTCTCCTGCACGATCCTCCAGCCGGCGCCCTCCAGGTACCTCCTCACAGATGCGATCTCCGACTGTGGCTGCAGGATCAGCTCCTTTACCTCATGGCAAAGCCCCGGCCTACGCTCAAGAATCCTTACGGTCAGGGCACCTCCCATCCCGGCGATCAGCACACTGTCCGCCTCCCCCTCGGAGAGTGCCTCCAATCCATCGGAAAGCCGTGTCACGACCTGTTCCTCAAGGCCATGGAACCGGATATGCTCCTGTGCCCGCTCAAGAGGTCCTTTGTTGATATCCATGGCAACAGCAGAAGGGATCCTCCCTGCCTCCACAAGAAAGATCGGGACAAATGCATGATCCGTCCCGATATCCGCAAGTCTGTTCCCTTCAGTCACCAAAGCTGACACCGCCGTCAGCCGCTTTGACAGCACCATACGATGCCCCTCCTGCATTACAAAACACTCTGAAGCTTTGTTGTAACTGTTCAAAACCTGTTATGAACAGTTACACTTTCTTCACAAAATGATCTGAAGCTTCCGAAGCTCCGCTTCCTGCTTCTTGCGCGCGATCACCTGGTTCAGATCCGTCCCGTCTCCAGAAGGAGCTGCCGAAAAGACCTTGATCAATGTCTCCCGGATCGCCTTTTCCCGGTCTTTCCCGGAAGAAGCCTGATCCAGCGTATGGAAAATCCCTGCGATCTGTGTCTGATCCTGTGCCTCCGGAAAGCTGCTCAGCACGGAAGCCTCATCCACGCTTCCCTTCCGCTGCATCTGTCCATAAATCACCCGGGCAGCCTGTCCGGTAAGTCCGTCCCCAAAATCCTCCGGCTTTACAAACCGGCTGATTGTTGCAAAAATCGCCGGATAGCGGCAGATATAGTTCAGAAGGAGCCGCCGTGAGATGTCATCCCCCTGCTCCCTCACGGAAGCAGAACGATTCTTCCTGGTCGCGGTCGGCGGTGCCTGAAACATCTCCCCGGTTTCCCCGTCTTCATAAAACCCGCTGTCATCATATCCGTACAATGCTGCCGGATCGTAATCCATATCCGGCACCGTGTCCCATCCGGGTCCCTGACTCCCGTTGCTATCCGGCCCATACCCCACAGCAAAACCTCCCTGCAAAGCAACGTCCTGTCCGGGGGATGAACTTCCCTGCAAAGAAGCGCTCTGGCCGGGGAACGAACTTCCCTGCAAAGAAGCACTCTGACCAGGAGCTGTACCGAAGGAAGCAAAGCCTGACGTCTGGCGGGGAAAGCTCTGCCTTTGCTCCGTCCAGGTCGACCCGGAGCGGGAATCCTCGGGCAACGGATTGACAAGCCTCCTTGTCACCAGCTCCTGAAGCTGCCGCCTGTCCACCATGTACTCCCTGCAGACCGCATCGATATAATTCTGGCGCTCCATCTCAGTCTCAAGGGCTGCGATCCGGCCGGCAGTATTCTCAAAAAAGCGCGTCTTGGAATCCGGATCATTCCAGTCATAATCCCGCTTTGTGACCTCGATCTCAAACATCAGCGCATTCTGCGCCTTTTCCAGCCGCTCGCGCATCGCGTCATGGCCAAGCGCCTGAATCAGCTCATCCGGATCCTTGTAAGGATCCAGCCTGAGGATCTTCGGCGTGATCCCCGCCCTCTGAAGCATCGGGATCGCCCGCATGGCAGCCGCGACACCGGCCTTGTCTGAATCATAGCTCAGAACCACACGTCTGGTATAACGGGCAAGCAAAGAACAATGTCCCGGCGTGAGGGATGTCCCCAATGATGCCACCGCATTCGTAAAGCCTGCCTGGTGCATGGAGATCACATCCATGTACCCTTCACACAAGACCAGATAATCCTCCCTGGTCCTCCTCGCAAGATGAAGCGCGTACAGGTTCCTGCTCTTGTCGAACACCCTGGTCTCAGGCGAATTCAGATACTTTGGCTTTGCGTCGCCCATGACCCTCCCGCCGAAGCCGATGATCCGGCTGGAAGTATCCAGGATCGGGAAAATGACTCTGTTCCAGAACTTATCATACATGCTGCCCCGCTTTTCATCAACATTCATCAGCCCGCTTCTCCGGAGAAGGTCGTCGCTGATCCCCTTCGACTTCATATACCGGTACAGGCCGTCCGACGGGGTCTTCGGCGCGAACCCAAGCGCAAATGCCTTCATGGTCTCCTGCGAAAGCCCCCGCTTCTCCAGGTACTCCAGTCCGCTCCTGCCGGCCGGAGAACGCAGGCTGCAGTAATAATATGTCCCTGCCAGCCGGTTCACCTCCAGAAGCTTAGTCCGCTCATCCCTGCTTTGGCGCTCCGCGTCAGTGATCTCCCGCTCCGGAAGCCGAATCCCGGCCCGCTCCGCCAGGAATCCCACAGCTTCCAGAAAGTTCATATTGTTGTACTCTTCCACAAAGGTGATGACATTGCCGCCCTTATGACAGCCAAAGCAATAGTACATCTGCTTTGGCCTGGAGACAGAAAAAGAAGGGGTTTTCTCATTGTGAAAGGGGCAAAGCCCCACATAATTGCTTCCCGCACGCTTCAGCTGTACACTCTGGCCGATGACATCCACAATGTCGTTGGCAGTGCGCACCTGATCCAGGATCTCTTCTGAGTAATACATGGAAATGTCCTCCGGAAAATGCGAACATCTGTTTGTGTACAGTATAAACCTCCGGGCACGATCTGTCCAGAGGTTTGTATGATGGTTCAATTGTAGATGATCGTTACAGATCACACTCCTGCAAGCTGGCCAGCCTGTGGGTACACCCTGCTTGCAGGGGTGATACCTGTAACTACGGCGAGGCTTTCCAACGCAGCAGATGAGCGTTTGGATAAGTCAGATGTACAAGTTATTCTGTAACAGATCCTAAGTCAGGGACCGGACCATCGCCGGGGGGTGAACAGCTCCACAAACTTTTCCAGGGCGAAGGAA
>ODAI014083780.1_pt1 | contig 13317 bp, 13 predicted proteins | sample 1539321 | NCBI WGS metagenome assembly ODAI01 (sample SAMN02144231, study PRJEB22623) | gut metagenome | biome: sheep rumen | host: Ovis aries | place: New Zealand
AAAATATCCGTCATCTTATCGATGTCTGTTTCAGTGATGATGAGGGGAGGAACGAATCTTACTATCTCAGCCCCTGCATTTATGAGGATCAGTCCGTTATCAAGAGCTGTGTTTATGATATCCTTAACGGGCTTGTCAAATACAAGTCCCTGCATGAGACCCATTCCCCTGCGCTCTTTGATGCAGGAAAACTCCGCAACAAACTCATCAAGTTTTTTCGTAAGATACTCTCCTGCTTTTGCGGCTTTTTTACAGATATCATCCCTTTCCATTATTTCGATGACCTTGGCTGCAGCCGCGCAGACAAGAGGGTTTCCGCCGTATGTGGTTCCGTGGTCCCCTGCAACAAGGGATGAACTGCCTACCTTTTCGGTCATTGAAAACGCACCGATGGGAACGCCGCACCCTAAGGCCTTGGCGCTTGTAAGGACATCGGGCTTAATTCCGTATTTCATAAAAGCGAAGGGATATCCGCATCTTCCCATTCCGCACTGGATCTCATCGAGGATCATCAGGATGTCTTTTTCGTCACAGATCTTCCTGATACCCTTGAGGAACTCCTCCGTTGCGGGTGTAAGTCCTCCCTCGCCCTGGACGGTCTCTAAAAGGATCGCACAGGTTTTGTCATTTACAAGGGTCTTGACGCTTTCAAGGTCGTTATAATCAGCGAATTTTATATTTCCTATTCCGGGCTCAAATGCCTCACGGTAGTGGGGATTTCCGGTTACGGAAAGTGCGCCCATGGTACGTCCGTGGAAGGAGTGGTTCATGGCGATTATCTCGTGGTCTGTTTTTCCGTCCTTTAAAAAGGCGTATTTTCTTGCGGTCTTAATGGCTCCTTCAATAGCCTCGGCACCGGAATTGGTAAAAAATACCCTGTCCATTCCGGAATATTTTTTAAATGCCCGTGCCGCCTCTATTGCCGGAACATTGTAGTAGTAGTTTGAAGTGTGGGTCAGCTTGTCTATCTGGCCTTTTAACGTATCGTTGTATTCTTTGTTGCCGTAGCCAAGGGCAAAAACAGCGATGCCCGCAACAAAGTCCAGGTACTCTTTTCCGTTAATGTCATAGAGATGAACGCCCTCTCCTTTATCAAGGACCACCCGGAACCTGTTATATGTATGGAGCAGGTCTTTTTCGGCCTGATCAATATATTCCTTCATTGAAATTTCAGTCATCTTTATTATCCTCATTCATGATCGCATCATCATCTGCAACGATGGCAGTACCGAATCCGTTTTTGGTAAAGATCTCAAGGAGCATGGAGTGTGGTACTCTGCCGTCAAGGATATGCACTCTGTTAACGCCGTTTTTGATGGCGCTTGTGCAATTGCCGAGCTTTGGAAGCATGCCCCCTCCGATCATTCCGGAATCGATCATTGCATCGGCCTCTGAAACCGAGAGTCTTCCGATGAAGGAGGACTTATCGTTGATGTCACGGTAGAGTCCCTCAACATCCGTAAGAAATACCAGCTTGTCCGCACCGAGAGCTGAAGCTATGGCACATGCCGCATCATCTGCATTGATGTTGTATGTATTGTATTCATCGTCTACGCCTATGGGTGAAACGATGGGAAGGAAATCATCATCAAGAAGATCATAAAGGATCTTGGGATTTACCTGCTTAACGTCTCCGACAAAGCCGATATCCTTGCCTCCGGAGAGTTTTTTTCTGACCTTCAAAAGTCCGCCGTCCTTACCGCTTATTCCGGCTGCGCATACGCCCAGCTCCTGTACCATGCTCACCAGTTTTTTATTGACTCTTCCGAGCACCATCTCGGCGATCTCCATGGTCTCTTCATCGGTGACGCGGAGTCCGTTGACAAATTCGGGCTCTTTTCCCACCTTGGCCACCCATCTGCTTATGTCCTTACCTCCGCCGTGAACCACAATGGGCTTGAATCCCACAAGTTTTAAAAGTGTGACGTCTTTGATGACGTTCTTTTGAAGCTCAGGGGATGCCATTGCACTTCCGCCGTATTTTACGACTATGATCTTGCGGTTGAATCTCTGGATGTATGCAAGGGCTTCAATGAGCACCTCGGCTTTTTTCATTGCAAGATCCATATCTTTGTTCTCAGACATAGCAAAATACCTCTTTCTAGGACCGTCCTGCGGCCGTTTATGTATTATTTTGAAAAGATCTTTTTACGCCACTTAGCTTCTGTAATCGGCATTTATTTTAACATAATCGTATGTCAGGTCGCAGCCCCAGGCAGTAGCTTCTTCCGTTCCTTCGTGCATGTCAACGAAAACGGTGACCTCTTCCTGTTCCATGATCTTTTTTGCAAGAGCTTCATCAAAATCAAGGGGCACGCCTTTTTTAAAGACTTCAAGCCTTCCGGCTGCGCTTTCAAAGAACAATTCTACATCATTTTGATCGAAAACGGAGCCTGAATAACCCATTGCGCAGAGGAATCTTCCGAAATTCGCATCGCAGCCGTAGATAGCCGCCTTGGAAAGGTTGGAGCCTACGATTGCTCTTGAAAGTGTCCTTGCGTCTTCTTTTGTCTTTGCATTTATAACCTTAGCCTCAAAAAGCTTGGTGGCTCCCTCTCCGTCGCCTGCCATGCGGCGTGCCAGAAATCTGCAGACCTCGAAAAGTGCCTCATAAAATGTGTCGTAGTCGGCGTTTTTTTCGGTGATCTCAGGATTTCCTGCAAGTCCGTCAGCCATGATAAGAAGTGTGTCATTTGTGGATGTGTCGCCATCAACGGTTATCATGTTAAAGGTGTCTTTTACGACATCGGAAAGTGCCTGCTGAAGGAGATTTTTATCTATCAGAAGGTCAGTGGTAAGAAAGCCCAGCATGGTGCACATATTGGGATGGATCATTCCTGATCCCTTGCTCATGCCTCCAAGGGTAACTTCCTTTCCTCCGATCTCAAAGGTAACTGCGATCTCCTTGTTTATGGTATCTGTGGTCATGATGGCCTTGGAAGCTTCGGTTCCCGCATCTTTTGTATCGGAAAGCTTTCCTGCCATGTCTTTTACACCTGCTGCCATTTTTTCAACGGGAAGCTGCATTCCGATAACACCGGTCGATGCAACAGCTATGGTATCTGCGGGTATCCCCATGGACTCTTCAAGGGCATCCGCGGTTTTCCTGCAGGCCTCAAAACCCTCTTCACCCGTGCAGGCATTTGCGATGCCGGAATTTACAATGACTGCCTGCATGGGTCTTCCGGACTTTACTATATCCATATCCCACTGAACGCATGCTGCCTTTACCACGTTACTGGTAAAGGTTCCCGCGCACCTGCAGGGTTCGTCCGATACGACCATTGCCATATCGGTCCTTCCTTTGTATTTTATTCCGGCTGCCGTCGATGCAGCCTTGAATCCTTTGGGAGATGTGACTCCGCCTTCTATTTTTTTCATATTCATTCCTCTGTGTGAAACGTGCGTACGATTCCGCCGTTTTTTATTTATTAAATGCGGTGATATTATCATCGTTTAATACGAAATCATAGTAGTTAAGGTCGTCTCTTTTGGTCCAGCCTATCTCGTTCCAGAAGGCATTTCCGATATCATTTTTCGTAAATGCGATGAGGCTTACTTTGTTGATCTTCTCTTTCCTGAGAGCCTTCATGCAGAAAACAACCATTTCCTTGCCGATGCCGTGTCTTCTGTAGTCCTCGCTTACGCATACGTGGTACAGACATCCTCTCCTTCCGTCATGTCCGCAGAGGATCCCTCCGATGATCCTGCCCTCTTCGTTAACCGCAACGGGAGAAAGTCCGGGGTTTCTTGCAAGGAAGATCTCAATGCCCTCCTTAGAGTCGTCGATGCTCCTTATGCCAAAACCGTGAATGGTCATCCACAAGGCTTTCAGACCATCGTAATCTTCATTTGTCATTGCACGTATCTTATACATTTTTATATCCTCAGAATAACGCGGCGGAACCGTCCCAGTATTTCAAAGGTCCAGGCCTTTGGCTTCGTCTTCGCCCATCACTATGTTCATGCACTGTACTGCGGCACCGGATGCACCTTTCCCCAGGTTGTCGAAGCGGCTGGCCACAACAATTCTTTCCTCGTTGCCTGTAACGAAGATCTCCATTCCGTCCCAGCCCGCACATGCGTCGCTGAAAAGTGCTCCTCCTGCCTCTGCGTCAGCTCCAAGGGGCATTACTTTGATGAACTTTTCGCCGACATAGTGCTTTGAAAATGCATTCCTTAAGGTCTCAGGCGTCTGCTTCCCTTTAAGAAGTCCCGCAAAAAGAGGAACCTGGACCATCATTCCGCTGTGGTAATTGGTAGTAAAGGGAAGGAATAAAGGCTCGCGTTCAATACCCGTTACAGCCTTCATCTCCTTTAAATGCTTGTGGGTCTGGCCCCATGCATACATACGCGCGGAGTCAAACTTCTTGTCTCTTCCCTCTTCTTCGTAGGATGCGATGAGCTTTTTTCCTCCTCCGCTGTAGCCGGACGCTGCAAAAACGGAAAGGGGATAATCTGCGGGAAGGATCCCTGCACTTACAAGGGGATAAACAAGTGAGATAAATCCGCTTGCATAGCACCCCGGAACCGCGATCCTTTTACCGTTTCTGATAGCCTGTCTGTGGAAAGATGAAAGCTCGGGAAAACCGTATGCCCAGCCTTCAAGTGTCCTGTGAGCGGTGGATGCATCTATTATGACCGTGTTGTCATTTTTAACATATGTAACGGCTTCTCTTGCAGCATCATCCGGAAGGCAGAGGAATGTGATATCGGATGCGTTTATGAATTTTGAGATCTCATCAGGATCCTTCCTCTTATCCTGATCTATCTTAAGAAGCTCAATATCGTCTCTTCCTTCAAGACGCTCGTGAATGCGCAGTCCGGTGGTGCCTTCGCTGCCGTCTATAAATACCTTTTTCATACGGAAAATCTCCTTAAAGCATAATCTTATAAATTATAGTCTATTTTGGCTTTAAAATCACTACAAACAGTGGCGCTTTTTTGTATTTTAATCACTTGATCCGGTTTTGTCTACAAAAAGTTTATTTTTATTCATTTTCACGTGAATATAATGCATATTTATGCAATAGTGAATGAATATTCAGTAAAAAAATATAATATTTATAAATTTTTTAGCAAAAAGCATTGATTTTAAAAATCCGGTGTTGTATATTCGCAAATGTGGGTTGAAAAATACATTTCCAAAAGGAGAAAATGATCATGAAAGAAAAGGTAATACTTGCTTATTCGGGAGGACTTGATACAACAGCTATCATCCCCTGGCTCAAGGAGAATTTTGATTACGAAGTCATCTGCGTATGCGTTGACTGCGGTCAGGAAGAGGAGCTTGACGGACTTGAGGAAAGAGCTAAAAGCTGCGGTGCTTCAAAGCTTTATATCGAGGATGTTACCGATGAATTCTGTGATAAATATATAGTTCCCTGCGTCCAGGCAGGTGCCGTTTACGAGAACAAGTACCTTCTCGGAACCTCAATGGCACGTCCCCTCATCGCAAAGAGACTTGTTGAGATCGCAAGAAAAGAAGGAGCAAGCGCAATCTGCCACGGCGCAACCGGTAAGGGCAATGACCAGATCCGTTTTGAACTCGGAATCAAGGCCCTTGCACCCGATCTTAAGATAATCGCTGCATGGAGAAACGAAAAGTGGACAATGGATTCACGTGAGTCCGAGATCAAGTACTGTGAAGAGCACGGCATCCATCTTCCCTTCAAGGCAGATTCTTCATACAGCCGCGACCGTAATATCTGGCACATCAGCCACGAGGGACTTGAGCTGGAAGATCCCGCAAACGAGCCCAACTACGATCACCTTCTTGTCCTTGGCGTGACTCCCGAGAAGGCTCCCGATAAGGCTACATATGTTACCATGACCTTCGAAAAGGGTGTTCCCACCTCCGTAAACGGAGAAAAGATGAAGGTTTCAGACATCATCAGAAAGCTCAACAAGCTCGGCGGAGAAAACGGAATCGGAATCGTTGACATTGTAGAAAACCGTGTCGTAGGCATGAAGAGCCGCGGTGTATACGAAACTCCCGGAGGAACCATCCTTATGGAGGCTCATAACCAGCTTGAGGAACTTATCCTTGACCGTGACACCTATGCAATGAAAAAGGAGATCGGCGGAAAGTTCGCAAGCCTTGTTTACGAAGGAAAGTGGTTCACCCCCTTACGTGAAGCTGAGCAGGCATTCATCGAGTCCACCCAGAAATATGTTACCGGCGAAGTTAAGTTCAAGCTCTACAAAGGAAACATCATCAAAGCAGGCGAGACCTCTCCTTACTCACTTTACAATGAATCCATAGCTTCCTTCACCACCGGAGATCTCTACGATCACCACGATGCGGAAGGATTCATCAATCTCTTCGGCCTTTCATCCAAGGTTCGTGCGATGAAGGAGCAGGAGGCAGGACTCGATCCCCTTGAGATGAACAAATAAGCAAAAAGCAGATGAAATAAAAAACAGACAGGTGTAAAATACATCTGTCTGTTTTTTATCAAAGGTTTTTATATGCATATAGCAGTTTGTGATGACAATTTTGCCGACAGGCATCAGATGGAAAGGCTACTTGGCAGGGAGTCTGACAAGGAAAACGACTCTTCGAGAATGTTCTACGTGGATTCATACGGAAGTCCCGAAGTAATGCTGACACACCCCAAGGCCTATGACCTGTTTTTCATTGACATATGCAGGACAAACGGGCTTGATACCAGACAGATTGTAAACAGCCTGAAAGAAAGCGGTGCCACTGCCCCCTTCGTCCTGTGCTGTTCGGATGTTAATTACCGTGAAATGGATTTTCCGGAGGATGTGCTTTTTCTGGACAAACCCGTAAAGCTCGATGAATTAAGGGCTGTTATAGCCCGGGCTAAAAAACAGAAGGAATCCGTTCCGGACACCATAGAGCTCAGGGAACTTATGGAGACCATATATGCAAATGTTTCGGACGTTGTCTATGCCAAAGAATCCGGCGAAGATACCATGGTGCATCTGACCGACGGAAGGGATCTGAGAAGCATCGGAAAGCTGTGGCTTTTCAAAAGGTCGTTAGAGGACAGGCATCCCGAATTCATCTACTCGGGTTCTAAGATGATGGTCAACTGCAATCATATAATAACAGTTGGTTTTATGGGCATTGCAAAGACCTCGGATGGCTTAACCATCCATCTTTCACCCTCTGCCGCAAAATACATAAAGGAAAACTCCGGGAAGGATAACGAGTGATCTCTTTAGCCGTCGACAGTTCAAAGGACTTCATGGGAAAGCTGCTTGCATCCGATGCTTTTGACTCTTTCCTGCTTCAGGAAGCCTCTATAATAACATCTGTATCTTATTCTGTTTCCGGCAGGATCCATCCGGATTTTTTCCCGGATGAAGATGAAAAAACCGAAGAAGAATTCATTCCCTGGAATCAGATAAGACCCAGGCTCTTCGAACTCATCAAGGGCAAGAACCCTCCTGTTTCCCTCAAGATGACCCTTTTGCTGGGCTCTGCGGCAGCTGCCTTACTTTTGCAAAAAGAAAGCCCTGAGGGGCATTCAGAGGCCTTCAGGGCTTTTGCGTTAAATATTCGTTTTGAAAACGGAAATGTTACTCTCATTTCCGGCACGTCTTATGATTCCTTCGTTCCCGACAAAAGTCTTGATATCATCTGGGACGAAACGGTAAAAAGATTTCTCACATCAAAAGGGATCGGATTCGAAGTCCGCTAAAACGTGCTTTTTTATTCATGCACGGCTTTCAATCCTGTGCGTTCTCTATCACACTTCGGCGATGATCTCTATCTCGCACAATACTCCCTTGGGAAGGTCCTTTACGGCAACGCAGCTTCTTGCAGGCTTGCCGGTAAAATATTTTCCGTACACTTCGTTAAATGCGCCGAAATCCGCAATGTCCGCAAGGAAGCAGGTGGTCTTTACAACCTTGTCATATGAGGTTCCGGCTGCCTTTAAGATCTCACCTATATTGGTGCATACGGTCTCGGTCTGCTCGGAAATGTTTTCTCCCTTTACGTTTCCGGTAGCAGGATCAAGTGCGATCTGTCCCGATGCAAAAAGAAGGTTTCCGGTAACGATGGCCTGTGAATAAGGGCCTATTGCAGCAGGTGCTTTGTCTGTTGAAATATATTTCATATTCTTATCTCCTGTTTTTGTCTGTTTCCGGGCGTTCGCGTGTCCGTTTCCCGGTGCGTTGTCTGCCTTTCGGCGTTTGCGTGTCCGATTTCTCAATTCTGTCCTGGTTCTTCTTCGTCAAAGGATGCGATGACGTAGTAACCGCTGTCTTTTTTTGTTATGGACTGCACTGTTCCCTCTTTTGACAAAAGCCTTTCCCTGAAGGGGATGTTGGGGCTCATGGCAAGGGACATGTCATCAGATACTCCGATGGTGTAGTAATAGTTACTGGGAAGTTCACCCTCCCATACAAGAACGGTCTGTCCCTCAGTAAGTATGCCGGGACGTTCCATTTTGAATTCCATGGTCCTCATCAGAGATTCTCCGTCATTATAAATCCCTTATTTCTGAGGCAGTCCTCCACTTCGTAAGGGCCTTCGGTATGGAAGACCATGATGGGCTTTCCGGACTGTCTGTTGAATGAAAGATAGAGGTAATCAACATTTATATTGCTCTCATCAAGTGCCTTTAAGAGCTTGTTGAGGTTTCCGACTTCATCGGTCACTTCAACGGCAAGGACGGGAGTGAGTCTGCAGTAATATCCTTCCTTTTCAAGGACCTGTGCTGCCTTCTCAGGCTCGGTGGTGACCATCCTGATGATGCCAAACTCCGCACTGTCATTGGTGACGGATCCGAGAATGTTGATGTTTCCTTCGGCAAGGACGCTGGTTATGTGCTCCATGGTGCCTTTTTTGTTTTCTGCGTAAACAGATACCTGATCTAACATTTTTTGCTCCTTATATCATGACCCTGCCGGGCTGTCCGGCCGGTTATTTCCGTTCATTCATAATCCGCAGACTCTTCTCTTTTTGCAGCTCTCAGTCTGCCCAGAACTGTCTGAAGCAGATATCCATGTCAACATCGCCCTTTATTCCCGCAACTCTTCCTGTTGCCGAATACTGGAGGATATCAATGTCGTAGGGATAAAAGAAATCGCTTGAGTAAGAAGCATACCACTTGGGAATATTCTCGAGTCTGGGAAGATCCACGTAAAGTATGCTCATTTCGGTATTGTAGTAAACATAGGGCTTGTAACCCGCATTTTCCACCACCTCACAGAACTTAAGGATAAGATCCGTTCTTTCGGAAGGTGTCAGGGCATCCATCCTGCCGCCGTCACCTGTAAATTCAACGTCTATAACAATGGGACAGGAAGATGTATAGGGCGAAAGCTTTTCGATGGTAGTCTGAGCTTCCTCTATGACTTCTTCTTCTGTTATCGCCTGTGAAAATACATACGCTCCCACATTGATCCCGGCCCCTGCGGCACCTGCGATATTGGCATCGAACTTCTCGTCATCAACGAGTTTTCCGGTTCCGTAACCTCTGAAAGCCGTTCTGATAATGGCAAATTCAACTCCGTCAGCCCTTACAAGGTTCCAGTCAATGTCCCCCTGGAACGAGGAAACATCAATGCCCTTATGGGACATGACCTCTCCGTCAACAACATATTCCATGACTCCGCCTTCATCCGTGCGGAGATTTGAAGGGTCGATATCAGAAGATTTAAGCTCTTTGTTAATATCCACAAAATGGAAGGTTCCGTGGCTTACGACTATGACCTTGTCAGGATAGAAAGGTCTGAGGCTTGAAATGGTGGAACCTGTCGCAACAAGGTTTTCCATAAGGGTGGTAAGAGTGGTTCTTTTGCCCTCTTCAACGCCTGAATCATACGCTTCGTTAACCCTCTGGTCAGCAGCAAGCCTTACAGCCTGGAGTTCTTCGTCAAGCTGGGCCTGGGTGTAGATGGGCTTATCCCCGGACTGTGCATTCTGATCGAATTTTGTAAAGAAAAGAAGGTATACAGCCGCAACCACTGCACCGATAACTGCAATGGTAAGCAAAACAATGACAAAGATCATGGCGGTAAATCCGCCGCCGCCTTTTTTGCTCCTGGATCTTTTTGATGAGCTTTTGTGTCTGTATGAGTCTCTTTCGTACTCTTCGGAGCTGTAGTCTTCAGTCTCCGGATCGTCGTATATATCGTAATCGTCGTAATCTTTTAAATTCATCCGTTTTCTCCGTTAAGCTGGTTCAATGCCTGGGTACTCATTGAAGCAATGTATGTATCGGGGAAATTGTCAATAACGTAGCTGTAAAGTTCCTTCGCCTTTTCCTTGTCTCCCGCGTTTTCATAAGAAACTGCGGCAAAATAGATGGCATCCGTATTATCGCTGTTGAAAAAGTATGCTTTTTCAAAAAGCAGTGAACTCTTTTCAAAATCGCCTGCATAGTATGCACTGTAAGCATCACCCGTAACACCCTCTGCAAGTTCCGCGCTGATGCCTGCATACAGCTGGTCATAAAGCTTGCGGGCATTTTCGGACATATCATCCGTTTTTACTTCGCGGCTCAGTTCAAAAAGCTCATCGCCTATAGCCTGGCGGTCCTCGCCTGCGATATACATGTCCGCGATCTTAAGGATCCTGTCTATATCGGCAAGAGTTCCGGCTTCACCTGTGTACTCACCAAGCTCTTCTTCAAGCCCGACTCTTGTGGAGTTCATCTCATCAAGATCACGCTGCAGCGAATCGTAATCTGCATTTTTCTTATCAAGATTAGCCTGGAGCGTTTCTATATTTTCCTTCACTTCATTACGGACCTGATTGATCTTGGTGGGAAGCACAAGAAAATACATGACGGCAAGACCCAGGATAAGTCCTATCAGTATATTGAACACGGTACCGAAGCTTCCGCTCCTTGGGTCTGCAACCTTAGAGGGCTGTATTATCACCTCGTTGCCGTCCACATATCTTATGGGTTCATCATCATTCTTGAAGGGACTTTTCCTGTCGGTGTCATCGGGATCAATGGTGCTTTGGATGTACTCCATGTACCTTAAGCTGATGGTATTTGTCTTATCGATGGACAGACATTTTGACAGTTCTCTTTCAGCCGCATCAAACTGTGACAGCTTGATATAGATAAGGGCAAGAAGCTGGTGTGCCCTGATATGTCTGGGGTTTTTGGTGACGCAGTTTTTCAGCCTTATTTTTGCAAGATCAAGATTTCCCTGCTGGCACAGCTTAAGCGCTCCGTTATAGTCTCCTATGGATTTCCTGAGCTCGTCAAAGCCTGTCTGGTCCTCCTGGATCATGCGGATATACTCGCTTGCCATGTTGCCCTCATCCACAAAATTGGAACTGATGACCCACTGGATGGAGGCATCTGCTATCTCGCCCATTTCATAATAGACAAGGCCCAGCAGATTGCGTGCGTCCATATTGTATTTGTAAAGGGAAAGGCTCTGCCTGAGGCTTTTTACCGCACCGGAAAGATCCCTGACATTTGCTTTTTCAAGGCCGTCATTGTACAGTTCGTTGGATCTGTAAACTATCTTTTTATAAAGGGACACATCCCTCTTACAATTGGTGCAGAAGGATACCTCTGAGAGTTCTACCCCGCAGTTAAAACATTTCATATCTCACAATACTCAAATCAAAAACGTCTGCCGGGACGCATATCCCTTGTCTGAAGGCCGCCCTGAACCTGCTTTAAGCCTTCCATGACATCCCAGCCCATCTTCACATAAAGATCCACAGCATCGGATTTTGCACTGTCCACACCCGCCTGGACTTCGTCAATCTCGGTGCTTGGATAGAATTTTTTAAGTTCTTCATCAAAATCAATCATTTCATCACCCGGCCTTCCGGCCAAAAAGCGCCCAAAAATCCACTTTTGGCGCATACATAATTATTATAAAATTTCACCTGTTAAAAATCAATTACCGAGAGATGCAAGTCTTTCCTCCACCTGAGCCATCATCTGTCTGTATTTTTCCTGCTTTGCCTTCTCTTCATCGATCTTTGCCTGAGGCGCCTTGGAAAGGAACTTTTCGTTGGTGAGCATGCTCCCGGAACGCTTAAGTTCTCCCTCAAGACGGGCTTTTTCCTTGGAAAGACGCTCTTTTTCAGCTGCAATGTCCACAAGCTCCGCAAAAGGAATATAGAGAGTCGCACCTGCAATGACCACGGAAACCGCATCGTCCGCGATACCCGACTTGTCTGTCTGAGTCTTTACATCCGATGCATATGAAAGGGATGCAAAGAAAAGTCTGCCCTCTTCAAATACCTTAAGGATGTCCTTATCCTCGGAAACCACGAATACTTCAGCCTTCTTGGAAGGCGCAACGTTCATCTCGGAACGGATATTTCTGATACCCTTTACAGCGGTCTTTATTATCTCAACCGCGTTTTCCTCTTCGGGGAATGCGCGGTCTTTTGTGAATTCGGGCCAACTGCTTACCATGATGGACTCTTCCTCATCCTGGATCGTACAGAAGATCTCCTCTGTTATAAAAGGCATATAAGGGTGAAGGAGCTTGAGCGCATCGATAAGAACGGTCTTAAGGGTCCAAAGGGCCGCATTTTGTCCCTTCTCGTCATCAGTTGCATAGAGTCTGGGTTTTACCATCTCGATATACCAGTCGCAGAACTCTTCCCAAAGGAAATCGTAAACCTTCTGAACCGCGATACCAAGCTCGAAACGGTCCATATTGTCGGTCATATCTTTTACAAGCGTGTTGAGTCTTGAGATGATCCACTTGTCTACGGGAAGAAGGTCGCTTGTTTCCGGCTTTGAGATGCCTTTTCCGTTCTTTTGGACGAACTGGTCCTCGTTCATCATTATGAATCTCGACGCATTCCAGATCTTGTTTGCAAAGTTCCTGCTGTTTTCGACACGTTCATAGTAGAAACGCATGTCGTTTCCGGGTGCGTTTCCGGTGATGAGCGTAAGTCTTAATGCATCAGCTCCGTACTGGTCGATGATCTCGAGAGGATCGATACCGTTTCCGAGAGACTTACTCATTTTTCTTCCCTGTGAGTCTCTTACAAGTCCGTGGAACAATACGGTCTTAAAAGGCTTTTCTCCCATATGCTCATATCCGGAGAAGATCATCCTGATTACCCAGAAGAAAATAATGTCATATCCGGTAACAAGAACGTCCGTGGGATAGAAGTATTTAAGATCCTCGGTCTGTTCGGGCCATCCGAGGGTCTCAAAGGGCCAAAGAGCCGATGAGAACCAGGTATCAAGTGTATCGGGATCCTGCTTCATGTGCTCGCATCCGCACTTGGGACATTTTGCGGGTGCATTGAGATCCACAACCATCTCACCGCATTTTTCGCAGGTATATGCGGGGATCCTGTGCCCCCACCAGAGCTGTCTTGAGATACACCAGTCA
>ODAI014342798.1_pt1 | contig 13317 bp, 18 predicted proteins | sample 1539321 | NCBI WGS metagenome assembly ODAI01 (sample SAMN02144231, study PRJEB22623) | gut metagenome | biome: sheep rumen | host: Ovis aries | place: New Zealand
AAGTTTTCTACATATTCTCTTTGTCTAGTTTCAATATTTTCTCCAGCAAGCACTCTATCTAGCTGGTCCTCATTAATAGTAATTACTCTAGATGTTTTACTATTTGCAAGCCAAGTAACTTCTTGTGTACCTTTTAATACAAGTGTAAATATTTCAGCAACTTTTCCTTCTTCGTACCGAATACTTCTACCAAGAACTTGTGTTTTTCGTATTTTAGATGAATTTGTATATAAAATGATTTCTGTATCAATGCCAGGAATATCTATCTTACTACTACGAGTTTTCTCGTCAATAAAAATTGTTTGTAGTCTGGACTATGTCTTCATCCTTAGCATTACCTATTAGGATGCACCTGTATCTAGTCTCTTGGGCTGAGTCATTAGCTCTTCGCCTCGTCAAGTTGGCATGCTCCTTTCGAAGTTTAGCTTCCGACGATATCCAGGTGTGTTATTATTAATATTACTATTAATATGGGCAATTATATGTCCAAATATAACCATTATACATTTTATTTTTTGCAGCAGCTCTTCTGATACAAGTAACATTATATCCAGTTTGTTCTGATGCTATTTTACAATTATCATATGTATACAAAACTTTATCGTCTTGCATTTGATACACTGTTTTACTATGTTTTTTAGAATTAAAAGTGTTTCTATCAATGGCAGGTATAATTTCAGATGTATCATCAATATATCTTCAAATATACCCCATTCCTTGTGCATATTTTTTTAAGCAACAATCTCTAATAAGATTAACATTTTTTGGTTTTCCAATTGCTCTCGCTGCTTCTGACATATTTTTATATGTTGTGATATATTGCCCATCTAAGGAATATTGTAATATTTGTTTTGGATGCCGTTTAATGTAAAGATCTTTTTGCGTATTATAATCTTCTTCTGATCTACACAATAAATATCCTTGTATACAATCACCTTTTTGATCTTTTAACGCTTGATATATTCAGTGTTCTACTACATTTAATATTTTTGCTGCTTCATGTATGCTGGAAACCTTATGTTTTATATTACCATCAATTGAAATTAAATAAAATTCTTTAGGTTCTTTTGATTTTAAAGATAGCTCTATTTTAAAAAGATCATCTTTTGTTACGGGTTTACCAACATAACGTCATATGTGATCATATGCATAGTTTCTTTTTCCTATGCAACATGCAGATATACCGCTTACTGCATTTTCCGATAATTCAAAAAATTCTGCAGCTTCAATCATCGACACAAATGTATCAACGTATATTCCGTCTAATGTATATGCATCAACTGGAGTTCCAATACCATAGTATTCTCCTCCAGTTGTACTGTTTGTTAAATTATAAAGTTTGGCATATTCAGCAATAGTATCTATTTCTCACTGAATTACTTCAGATACACAATTAGTGTGCTTAATTTCAGTGATAATGGGATTATAGCCAACCTTTAATAAACTTTTAATTCATCTTGTTTTCTTAGTATTTGCAGTATCTTTAATGTGTGATTTTAATCGCGCATTTAGATTACATGTAATCCCAACGTATCTAATTTCATTTGTTATGGGATCGTTTAGTGTATAAAGATAATAAGTTCTTGTTGATTCTTTCATATTTTTGTAAATTTTTAAATTATTAATTTTTTAGTTTTACAAAAATAAGAAAAATATTTTAAACTTCAAAAAAAATGTATAAATTTTATAGTTGTAAGTTACCCGTTTCAGCAGCTTTTGATGTATGCATTACACCACTAGTACAAGCATTAAATGCTTCTAAAGTTTCTTGATTTTTCTTCTTTGATTTTTTAGAATGCATTACAAATCCATCACCAAGTTCTTCTGCCATTTTTATAGTAGCAGAGAATGTTAAACATTTTCTATCTTTTCTTGCAGCAAGAATCTTTTTTGCAACTTCAATCTTTTTTGGGTGATTAAGTATAAAATCTTTTCTTGCTTTCATTGTACGCATAAAGGTCATTGCCATTGCAGTTACTACTTTTGCTTCGTGTCTATTGTTTTTAGCTCAAATATTTCTAGCACGAACATCAGTAGCAAGTCTCATAGCTAAATTAAAATCAAATCCAAAGAACGCAAATGCATTATTGAATTTTTTATTAATTTCTTTGTATTCTGTTAGATCTACATCTAACATAACAACATATTCTTTGTGTGGAGCAACTCAACCATTAGCTTCAGCTTCTTCAATAGTAATACGATCACAAATTGGAGCATATTTTTCTATTAAAAGGTGCCGCATATCCAATCTTTCCATTGTTCCAGTTAAACAAAGAATATACTTATATTGTATTACTTGAAATACTTGTGAGAAGGTCTCAGCGGCACACTGATGGCATTCATCTACTATTAGAAGATCACAAGTCCAATCCAATTTAATTACACTATTAATGATTTCAACACGAGTATTTAATCCAAGTCCTCTAGCATCAATTTGTTCAATTCATTGATCCTTTAGAACTTGAGTTGGTACGACAACTAATACTTGAGCAGTAGGATTTTTAGTGACAAAAGCATCTATAAGGTTTAAGGCTACACGAGTCTTACCAAATCCGGTGCATGCTACAACTGAAGCACGACCACCGAATTCTAATCATCGTTTAAGACACTCCTTTTGCCTTTGGGTTCTATCCATTTATCAAATATTTTTTGTACAGTTCATACAATCATAATCTCTACAAGTATTGCAAGGAAGATCATCATCGTCGTATTCAGATGGATAATCATCATACATTTTTGAATATCCATAAAAATCCCATGCTGGATTCTTTACACTTTTTGGATAATATTCAATCTTGATATCGTACTGTTTATCTGTTGGAATAGTTAATAGAAGTTTTTCCATAAAATTTAAACAATTCTGAAGTTCAGAAATTACAGTATATTCTTTATCTGTATGTTCTTTATAATACCCACAAGAAATATTTACTCCAGAAAGTTTCAATTGTTCCGCTAAAACTCCAATATCTGTACCTAATCCAACCTGTTCAGTATATCCAAATTTTGCCATTATACCAGATGCTTCTTCGAGCCATTTTTCTGATGCAGAATCAATACCATTAGTGAATGTAATTAAATCTGATTTTCCATGACGATCCGCCTGAATCATATAAGATACATTATACCAAAAATCAATATTCTCTGCAGCAGCTTCTGCTCCATTAAATCCAATTTCTTCTTCAGTAGTAAAACAAACTTTAAGATTTGGAATTGTTTTTAAAAGTTGGATTGCACAGCAAATTCCATTTGCGTCATCCATACCCAATCCAATTCTCTTATTCGTTTTAATATCCTTACCAAAGATTCGTCCTTGCTGAATGTTTACAGCCTTATTTTTATGTGGCAACACACAATCTGTGTGACAAACAACTGCAGGATAATATTCTGGATTTGAACTGTTTTTAGTTATAAAAATGTTATTATAAGAATCCATCTCAAAATCCAATCCACCTATCTTATAACATTCATTTATAATAAACGATAGCATGGCCCATTCTTTCTTTGATGGATGATCAATAACAAGTAATCTTTTTAATAAATTTAAATCTAACTTCATAGTGTTAGTTGTTTGGTGTCTAAGACATCAATAATTTTATAAACTTCTTGTAAATAATACTGATAATTTATTTTACGTTCATTTATTGGCTTATCATCAAAAGTGTTATATAGTGTTACGCCAGAATCTGCACATAATGTAGTTGTACGAATACGTCGCCCATTTTCTAATTTAAATTTAATTAAATTTTTACCGTTTGTAGACATATAATATCTATTTATGTGTCTTACAGGTTGACCACCATATTCTACAAAGAAATCCTTTGCAACCTTCTGATATGTACAGAAATCAAGTATATTTGTACAACTTTCAATTGTTTGTTCTGGATTAGTACCATCAATAAGATAAGCATTAATTGCTTTTGGCACTATCATTGGAGCCATGCCCTTTCCAAGAGATACTTTATCAATAAACAGTCCTTTAGTCTTTATAAGTTTTGGATCGTGAGTTTCACTTCATCCTTTTTTAATACCAAGATAATCGTTGATTGCATATTGATAGAATCTTTCAAATTCTTCTCTTTCCAACTCCAATCCAGTTAAATTTTCCCATCATTCTTTCACCTGATTAACTGCATCAATTTTATCTTTACTGACACTATACAATAAACCATCAGTATTAGATTGTACTATATGACCTCCTGCAAGCATTATAGATTCTGCATACATCAATAATAATAACTGGCCATTGATTCTAATACGTAGTACAGCTTTAGGGTCATATACTCATGAATAAGGTGATTGAAGGTTACCAGTCAAACCATTAATTGCTAACTTGTAGGTCTCATTCTTTAACTTGTTGCCATTGTGTTTTGCTTCAATTCGATCATCTCGAATTTTTTTATACACTTGTACAAATTCAGGACCTAAGTGTTGAGGATATATACTATTCTGAATAATAATTGATGGATATAGTGAAGCCACATCATCATCATATAGAACAATGCTATCATCAGGCTCAAATGCTTCTGGTTTATTAACACTATGTAATCCTCCCATACCAAAAGTATGTTCTACTCCTCCTAGAAAGAATTTTCTTTCAAAGGAATTATCATTTGGATCTGCACAATGCTGCTTAAGATCAGATAATAACTTTTGTAATTCTGGAGTTTTAAATTCTATATAATCAAATATTATATCGCCAAAACATAATCAGTCACATGGACTACGAAGATCTTTTATATCTCTTCACTGTAATCCTGTTGCTTCAAGATATTTTGTCTTGATAATTTCCATACCAAGATTAACTCCATCCTTATTTAATGCTGATATACCAAATTCTTCTTCAACCGCTAATCTAAGTTCAATGTCTTTAATTGATTTATTTAACAGTTCTTCGGTAGAATTTACATCATTTGCATTATATTCAAGAATTGTTGGTATTTGAGAAGGAGTTACTGGTTTGTCAAAATCGCCTTCATACTCTTCTACGTTTTCATATTGCATCGTAACCTGCATTTCTTTTAGTCCAACTCTAAGTTTCTGAGAAAATCTCATAGCAAGTAAATCTAGACTTGGAAATAAATGAGCATATTTATATTTTGATCATGAGCTAAAATTGTTATCTTTCGACATAATTATTTCATCACTTAAGTCTTTTATAAACCTTAGAATATCTTCTGCAGGTTTAGAAATAAGTGTTGTAAAGTTCATAATCAAAGCATTTATGATAGGATCGTCATAGTGCAGATTATTAAACCCGCACCATCAGATATTTTTATTTAAAAATAATTTAACAATCGCTGCTAAATCATTTTGTCACATAGATATCTGAAAAGAACGTAAATTTTCAGATTCAGTATTTTTTACAGTAATTGTAAATAAATTGGGAAATACTTCAATATCATAGACAAATACTGTTTTCCCTTTTATAAACATTAATATTCTTTTAATGTTAGTTTATATCCTTTATACTCAGCAACTTTCTCTATTTGACCTTTAATAATATTCCACTTTTTAATGTGATATTCCAAATCGTTGTCAAGTAAAAGTAGGATTTTATCTCTAATTAATCTAAGAGTATTTGACGGAATTCCTGATACTTTTGCTCTTTGCTCAAGATTTAACAGTGCTCTAAGTTCAGAATAACTCAATCCAGTAGGGCTAACTCTAAAATATCCGCCGTCTACAAACAATCTTTCCTTCATTACCTGTAACCATGGGCGAAGTTTTCCATTAGAGTCAAATTCAGTCAAATCTTTCTTTTCTTCTTCTGTAAGCCAGATTCCTAGAGACATGATAAACTTGTTTGAAATAAGTCTTCGATTGATTGGTTCACAAATATCCAAACACGCTTTTAGAAGATCCCCAACTGTTAATGTTTCAAATTCTTTTGGAAGTCCTGAAAACATAATAGTGATTTTGTCTTCATTTTTTACTCCATTTGCTTCTTTAAACTTATTAATAAAATCAAGGATGTCTTTATTTGTTTTAAATACATCGACTGTTAATTCATGTTGAATATATCTGTGAAGCAGCTCTGAATTACAAGCATCATACATCTTTTTGATATTTTTCCGTACTTCTAATTTACCAAACTTATAATTAGTTTTACGATATAGCATATCAGTTGTATGATTGTAACATCTTTGGAGTTCTTCTTGTGACATATCTAAGAATCGAATACTATTTCCACTCTTATTTATTCAGCTTCAAGAATTAATATCATTTGCCTTGTTTGTAATTGCTGCTGTAAGTTTATCTGCCAAATCACTCATAATCTTTAAAAATTAAATTCTTTTGTTTCTAATTTAGGTTGTTCCTTGATAAAATGCAGGAAATAACATACTGTATAATTATATTTTTCTTTATTTCCTGTAGAAACCTGAAAATATTCGTCTCCTGCGTTTACATACTCGCATTCTACAAATCCAACATCGTCTATCTCTGGATTAATTCCAGTTCAATTCGGAGGTTTTGTTACTGTAAAATATCTCAATAAACTATTATCTGGTTCATCCAGATTTTTAAACACATATAACGTATATTGTCCAGGCTGTATTGCTACTACTTTTCCTTTGAAGGTTGTTCGCATAGTTGTAGTATATCTGCACCATGCTCTACTGCAGCAAGTGCTCTACAACAGATATGGTCTATTCCATCAAGTTTCTTGAGAAGATAATGAAACGCTTGCCAATTTTTATCATTATATGCTTGTGTTATAATATCATTTAACTTCTCAATAAAAGTGTCTTCATATTCAGCCATCTTCTTAAATGGCTCAACATCATCTTTAAAATCTATATCTAGTTTAGGAATTGTAAAAGACGGAATATCTTCCATTTGGTTGATTAGAAATCCAATCAAACAATGTTTTAATTCTTCACAATTCTTATATAGGCATTTAAAGAATTTCTTATAATTCATTTGTCCAGTATTATAAAAGTAGAACTTTGCTGAACTAATAAAACTAAGTTTATCTACCTCCATTTGTATAAGTTCAATAAACTTATCATATAGTTCTTTAGACATTCCCTCTTTTTCTACTGGTTGTTCGTTTTGTTTGAACTTCATCGTCTAACTTAGTTAGTTTAAAGTATGAATTATTTTTATTATAACTTGTTTCTGGTATGTATTTATCTGATTCAAATATTTTTGAATTTATAAGATGATAATAATCTTCTTCTCAAGCGAATTGTTCAATTAAATATTGCATATTTCAATCGTATACATATTCTTGTGAAAATTCATATTGTATTGTCCTTCTAAAAGATAATACATATCTGAAGATATATTAAATTCATGATCTCTTATCCAAAATCTAATACTGAAATAATCGTTTGTTGTCAAATATCTTACAATATCTTCTTCGTCAAAGAAAATTGTATTATCATCAACAATACTGTGTATTTCATATAAAACAAAAGATAAAGAGTCCTTATTTGTAATTAAACTAAAATATTTTTCAATTTTTTCATCTAATGAAATATCCAATGGAGAATCATGATTGATATCTAAATACCAGTGCTGTCCAAGTCTTTTTGCTGTAAATTTATAGTTCATACATCTCTTGGTAAATTAATACATCTTGCTGCAAAAGTACATCACTTGTCTGCTTCTTCGTTTCATTTATTGCCAATATGTCCTTTTGTTCACTCAAATGTTACATTATGTATTTCAAGCAAATCAACTATTTGAAATCACAAATCTAAGTTTTTCTTTGAAAGATCGTTTTCTTCAATTCATTTCTTTGCAGAACCACTTGTAACACTTCCTATTATATACATAGAATCTGATATAATTTTTAAATTAATGGGAGTTTTAAAATATTTTAATGTTTCGAGAACTCCCATTAATTCCATTCTATTATTTGTAGTATTTGTGAATCCCTGATATAATTTTGCAACTATATTTTCATTTGAATCTAGGATGATACTTGCTCATCCTCCAGCGTTAATGCTGGATTGGTAAGAACCATCGGTGTATGCGATATAGTCAAAATTTGAGTTAGTAGCCATTCTTGAATATAACAAAAAACTTCTTGATCTTCACGTAATATTCCAAGGTCTTCCACTAAATCAAATGTAACATGACCTAATTCATGAACTAGGATAGGAATTGTGATTAATTTTTCATCCCATCACACTCAAGAAGTAGTTCCTTGATGTAAACAAATTGCATCTGTTTGATTAGGATTAAATGCAAAATCACCATCGTATACATCGTGAAGATAATCTTGAACTTCATATGGAGGCCCAAGTATAATTCAAACATCTTGATTAAATATTGGAATCTCCAGTTTTAATGTCTTCAACATTGCATTTTTGATAATCAACATATGGAGCTAATTGATAAATTTGAAATTGCCCTATCTTTGAACCTTTCAATTCATCAATAACTCTATCTACTTCTTGAATAAATTTTTCTGCGTCTTCTACTTCAAATGCACCTTTAAATATTACTTGAAACATTACAACTTAAAAATTCTTTTAGATTCTTTATCAAAAATCTCAGAAATAATTCTATTAGAAACTTCTTTGATTTCAGAAATATCGTTAAGTTCTATTGTGGCATAAGGCTTATTGAGTGCACGAATATAAGATATGTGCTGACCTACTTTCTGTTTATAAAGATCTTTCTTTGAGCATGTAGTGTATCCAAATGAAACTTTATTGCCATCAAGAATACTACAAATCACAACTCTAGGAATCCATTTTACAAAAACAGAACTTCCAGCCTCGCCAATAATGTTACCTTCTGCATCAGCAAAACAAGGAACCATTCTAACCTGCGTAGGTTTAGAATAATAATACTTAATTCCCATCTTTAAATAAATTTTTATAGTTTTTTAATATAAAATAAATTACTAATGTAATTATAATACTTTCAAAGATAAAACCCAATCCAATTAAACATCCTAATGATGCTAAACACCACATCAAAATCGCAGTTGTAACATTTGCAATTTTATCCATGTCTTTTTTAAATACTAATCCAGCGCCAATGAATCCAACACCAGATACAACTTGTGCAACTACTCTAGCAGGATCTCCTCCAATTCGTAGTGACAAATAAGAAAACACAAACGCTCCAAGCATTATAAGTGTAACAGATCTTACACCCACAATTCCATGAGTTTTTTGTCTTTCTAAGCCAATAATTATTCCACAAATTAGAAGAATAATTAGATTGAATAAAAACTTTAGCATTTTCTATCTATAAAATCCAATCCAAGGTACAAAAATATACCAACAATTAATCCTAAAATTAATCCGATAAAACTTGTGGCCATTGAAAATAAAACGGTTTGTTTACAAAATCATAGTTTTCATCAAGAATACTAACGTTTCTAATCCAACATCCAGGTTTATATTCTGTTAAATTGTGATTTCCAGAATGAATGTGGCCAACTAATGTTAGTTTTATATTTTTATTAAGTAGCGTTTCGGTTAAAACCTCATTTCCTACTTTTAGTGTACCATCTGACCATGCTGTTTTCTGCATAATTGTTCCAGCATCTGCAATATTTGGTGCATCATGACTTATAAGAATATCTAAATTTTCTGGAATTTCAGAATATTTTTCTTTTAAAAATTCAGGATTTCCCATAAATGCCCAATTACCAAATATTTTACAATATGGTGTTCCAAATATTTTAATACTTTCTTCTTCGGAAGTAAATTCATATAATTCGTTCTCTAAATAAACTATTCTATAATTAGAACGTTCTTTTAGAGCTTCAAGAAATATTTTCTTTCTATTTGGTTTCATCCTATAAATTCCAAGATCATGATTTCCAGCAATTAAAATTACTTTTGAATTCTCGTTTTTATATGGAAGGGTATTAACCCAATCTAGAAATTCATCTAAATACCAACTTTCAGAATAAGCTGAAGAACTTTGATTGTATAAATTAACAATGTCCCCTGGAAGAAGCATTAAATCAAAAGGTACGTCTAATATTGGAAGAACACCATGTAAATCACTTAATGCTACGATATCCATTATAGTTCAATTTCTTTATTAATTACTAAACAATTAGAAGAGAGGTATAAATTTAATACGGATAATGCATTCTCTAAAGCCAATCTATCTGATTTAACTGGATTTATAATTCCTGCTTCAATCATGTTCACATGTTTTCCAGAAACTGCATCATATGCAATACCTTTATCTGCCTCTACATACCATCTAGAATCTCCTGGAAGTATACCACAATTAAGAAGAATTCTTTGATTAACTGCACATAAGCCATCTGCTATGATATTAAGTGCATCACTGTTCTCAAATTTTGGTAGTGTATTATTTCCTGCAATTATAAACGATAATCCTCCTCCTGGTACAATACCTTCTTCAATGGCTGCTTTTGTCGCACATACTGCATCATCAATTCTGTCCTTCTTCTCTTTCATTTCCAATTCAGTAGTACCACCGACATATATTGCTGCAACACCACCTACTAACTTAGCAATTCTTTGAGCATAAAATTCTTTAAGGAAATCTGCATCTAATTGATCAGATATATTTTCAAGCTCTTGTTTTATTTGATTGACTCTAGCATCAATGAGTTCCTTTTTTCCTTCACCACCAACAATTGTAGTAGTTTCTTTTGTTACATTTACTTTACTACAATAACCAAGCATAGACTCAGTTACTTTCTGTAACTCAATACCTGATTCATATGTAACAACTTTTCCACCAGTTAAAATAGCTAGATCTTCAAGTACTTGACTTCTATAGCTTCCATATAAAGGTGCTTTTACTGCACATACTTGAAGAATTCCTCGAAGTTTGTTAAGTTTTAAATTTTGAATTGCTTCATCATCATAATCTTGAGCTATAAGTAATATTGGCTTAGATTTACTTCTTGCAATTTCAAGTACAGGGATTATATCTTTCATTGACTGAACTTTTTGATCAGTTAAAAAAACATAACAATTTTCTAATGTACAAATCCCTTTAATTAAATCTGTTGCAAAATGGGGAGATTCATATCCTCTATTAAATTGCATTCCATTAATTACTTCTGTATAAGTCCGAATACTTGGAGATTCTTCAACTGTAATTACTCCATCTTTAGTAATCTTAGAAAATGCATCAGCAATAAGTTTACCTATTTCAGCATCATTATTAGCAGAGATTGTTGCAACTTTTTCTAAGTCATCGTCTTTAATTGGAATTGCTTGATTTTTTAATTCATTTAAAACAGAATCAGTAATTTCTTTAATTTCAGATTTTAACTCAATTGGATTTTTACCATTTTCAATTAATTCTGCTGCTTTTGTAATAAACGCATGTGCAAGAACAATTGTACTTGTAGTTCCATCTCCACTTCCTATTACAGAAGCAATACTAGCCTCTCTTAATAATTGAACACCAAGATTTTCAAATTTATTTTTTAATTGTATATTTTTTGCAACAGTAACTCCATCTTTTGTAATTAATGGTTTTTCATCAGCATAATCATCAATTACTACGCATTGACCTTTTGGACCAAGCGTAGAACCTACAGCTCTAGCAAGAATATCCATACCATTTAAAAGAGATTTTCTTGCATCTAATTCAAATTTCAATTCTTTATCCATTAAAATCCAATTTTCTTTCTTTTCTTAGTTTCGGAATATTCCGTCTTATCTGCATTATAGATTTCTGCTAAAGTCATGGGTTTGATTTCTTCTATACCAAGATCATATTTATCGTTAAGTTTCTGAACTTTTTCTTCCGATAAATCTCCAAATTCATATTTAGCATAGCATCTTCCTTTTCTTAATAGAGCAGGATCAATTTTATTTACATCTGCATTAAATGTACATATGAATTTAATATTCATAATATCAGACAAAAGTCCGTCAGACATATTTAAAATATTACTAATTGCTCCATTAAACATATTTTCACTTCTATCCATAAGAAGTTGTTCACAATCTTCAAGAACAAATACCGAGTCTCTATTACTTACAAGAAACGATATAAAATCTGGATCAGATAATCTAGTTGCCATTGAGGTTGGTACAACAATATAATCTTTTGGATGTGTAGAACATAGATGCCGAATCATTGAAGTTTTGCCACTTCCCATTTTACCATAAAGGAGAATCAATCCACTGTCTCGTTGATCTAAGAAAGATAGAATGTCCTTATATACAGGTAAGAAGTCATCATTATAATTTTCTTCCAAATTAATATTAACTTTCTTAATTTTAGAGTCCATTGTATAATAGTCTCCTTGACTATAACAAATTAATTTTACTGTAGCTTCTTTGGGCTTTTCTTCTACTTTAGGACACTTTTCCCATAATTCTAAACATATTCTAGTTGCAGATTCTTCATCTGTACAATAACAACAAACAGAATTATCGTCTATTACAAACATTTTTTCGTCTGTGCAAAATACTCTGACAAATACAGAGGTTGAACTATATGTATAGTTTGGTTCTCCACCTTCTGTAAAAGAGAATCCTTCGTCTTCTTCTGACGTAGTATTGTTACAACGATTTGTATTTCTAATAATATTTTTTATATTAGGTATTATTTCGTATAATAATGAATTCTCTATTTTTTCTACATCTATATTAATGTCTCTATTTACGTATTGTACCTTATTTGGAATTTTCTTCCAAATTTCAACAAAGGCTTTTTCTGTAATAAATGCCCCACTTAAATTATATGCATTTAACCAATTTATCATATACTAGATTTATTTAAATCAACATCTATTAATTCTGGAGCCCACTTCAAAAGCACTTCTCTGATTTCCTTTTTAGGTGGATTTCCAAGTCGTAACTGAATGTTACCATAACTAAATCCATTTAATCTAAGAAGTAAAACACACTTCTCAAACCATGTAGCAGAATCATATTTTTCTGGAATATCGTTAAGTCCGAAAAAATCTCTTATTTGTTTGTATTTTTGTTCCATATTAAAATATAAATAAAACGCAATATCATTATCCAATTTACGTATGGAATCAGACAACTTAATGCGCAAATGTGTGGATTATCCAGCAAATTGTGTTTATAACATTCGTTCATTATTAAAAATGATACCACTGCTGGTAACGAATATATTATTACATATTCCATAATTTAGATAATTAAAGCCTCAGATGCAAATTAAATAGCTTCTGAGGCGGTAGTAGCACCCTAGCTCCGATTCGAACAGAGATTGAGGGTTTTGAAGACCCTGAGCCTACCATTGACCGACTAAGGTATGTTTTATGTTACTTTACATTCTAAAATAATCCATAATTATTCGCGTAAACCAATTTCGCCATTTTCGTTAAAACGAAAAGTAGGATTCGAACCTACATTAGTGTTCTTTTTG
>ODAI011900377.1_pt1 | contig 13315 bp, 13 predicted proteins | sample 1539321 | NCBI WGS metagenome assembly ODAI01 (sample SAMN02144231, study PRJEB22623) | gut metagenome | biome: sheep rumen | host: Ovis aries | place: New Zealand
CATCCCCCAAGGTAAGGCTGTCATCGCATCGCCTTCTGCCAAGAAGATTTTGGCTGAGAACCTGAAGCAGCAGGCTCACAAGTTGGCTGCTCAGAAGGCTGCTGCTGAAGACAAGGCTAAGGCTTTCGAGGGTGTTGCTCTCGAGATTGCCGCCAAGGTGAGTGCTACCGGTCAGCTCTATGGTTCGGTTGGTGCTGCTCAGGTTGCTGAGGCTCTCGCCCAGAAGGGTATCGAGGTTGATCGCAAGATTATCACTATGCGTGAGGCTAAGCAGATTGGCGACTATGAGGCAACTGTTCACTTCCACAAGGAGGTTGAGGTGATTGTACCTGTGAAGGTTGTCGCTGAGAATGCCAAGGAAGTTGCTCCCGCAGTTGTGGAAGAAGTTGTAGAGAAGGCTACCGAAGAAGTTGAGGATGTTATCGATGACGTTCTTGACGATGAGGAAGACGTTCCCGCAGCTGAATAAGAAGAGAATTTTTCGCGCTGTAAAGCAAATCTAAAACCTGTCCCGGCCATTCCTATAGTGGAGTCGGCCGGGATTTTGATGCTTAGAGAGAGACAAATGTGGGCATCATGGTAATGTAATCCCGATTATCGTATGATAATTGGGATTTTTTTTGTACTTTTGCACTCGCAATTATTATTAAAACAAAAAATAAAGAAAATGAAAGCATTTGTATTTCCCGGACAGGGAGCACAGTTCGTAGGAATGGGTAAGGATCTCTATGAGGGCAATCCTTTGGCAAAAGAACTATTTGACAAGGCCAATGATGTTCTTGGATTCAAGATTACAGATATCATGTTTGAAGGAACTGCCGAAGAGCTGAAGCAGACAAAAGTCACTCAGCCTGCCGTTTTCCTGCATAGTGTCATTAGCGCCCTTTGCATGGGTGATGACTTCAAGCCCGAAATGGTTGCCGGCCATTCTTTGGGTGAGTTTTCTGCATTGGTTGCTGCTGGTGCTTTGAACTTCGAAGACGGTCTGCGTCTGGTTCACGCTCGTGCGATGGCTATGCAAGAGGCCTGCGAGATGGCACAAGGTACGATGGCTGCCATCATTGGTTTGCCCGATGAGAAGGTTGAAGAGATTTGTGCTGAGGTCAGCTCGGAAGGAAATGTGGTGATTCCTGCCAACTACAACAATCCTGGACAGTTGGTTATCTCGGGAAATGTGGAGGCTGTGAATGCTGCTTGCGAGAAGATGAAAGAAGCTGGCGCCAAACGTGCTTTACTGCTTCCCGTGAGTGGAGCATTCCACTCACCGCTGATGCAACCTGCAAAAGACAAGTTGCAGGCTGCTATTGAACAAACTGAAGTGAAGGCTCCCATTTGTCCTGTATATCAGAACGTGGATGCTCAGCCGCATACAGATCCTGCCGAGATCAAGCAGAACTTGATTGCTCAGTTGACAAGTAGTGTCCGTTGGACAAAGAGTGTGCAGAACATGATTGCCGATGGTGCTGACGATTTCACGGAGTGCGGTCCTGGCAAAGCTCTTCAAGGTATGATTGCAAAAATCAACCGTGAAGTCTCGGCTCACGGAATTTCACTTTAATGCGTGTGATGAAACCGATTGTCTATCAAGTGTTTCCCCGTCTTTTCGGAAATCGGAACACTACCCGTAAACACAATGGGACATTGCTGGAAAACGGGTGTGGGAAGTTCAACGATTTTGATGAAAAGACACTCCTGCAAATCAAACGTTTGGGTGCAACTCATGTTTGGTTTACGGGTGTAGTCAGACATGCTTCTGCAACCGACTATTCTTCGTTCGGCATTCCTCGTCAGAATCCGCAAGTGGTGAAAGGAATGGCTGGTTCGCCATACGCCATTACCGATTATTATGATGTGGACCCCGACTTGGCGACCGATGTGAAGAACAGAATGGGGGAGTGGGAGGCACTTATAGACCGAACCCATCAGGCTGGGTTGAAGGTGGTGATGGACTTTGTTCCTAACCATGTGGCCCGCCAATACAAAAGCATCTGCAAGCCTGAAGGTGTTCACGATTTGGGAGAAGACGATGACAAGTCGATGCATTTCTCCACTAAAAACAATTTCTACTATTGTTGGGGACAACCACTTGACTTGTCGGATTTGCCGAAACCAGAAGGAGAACTGGATCTTTTCGCCCCGCAACAATATGAGGAATGCCCGGCTCGAGCAACAGGCAACGACCAGTTCTCACCGCGTCCAAGTCGGAACGACTGGTATGAGACGGTCAAACTGAACTATGGAATAGATTATTGCGATGCTGGAGGGCGTAGCGAGCATTTCACCCCCATTCCCAACACATGGAGCAAGATGACTGACATTCTGCTCTTCTGGGCTAAAAAAGGAATTGACGCTTTCCGTTGCGATATGGCTGAGATGGTTCCAGCGGCTTTTTGGTATTGGGCGACTGACAAAGTAAAGTATCGTTATCCCGATGTGAAGTTCATAGGCGAAGTCTATAATCCTGCCGAATATCGGAACTATATCGGTGCAGGATTCGATTGGCTTTATGATAAGGTGGGCATGTATGATTGTATTCGCGATGTCATTTGTGGTCGCCGACGTGCTGGAGAAATCTCCCTCCAATGGCAGACAACCGATGACATCCGTCAACACATGCTATATTTCTTGGAGAACCACGACGAACAGCGTATTGCCAGCGACTTCTTCTGTGGCAATGCACGTAAAGGAGTGCCAGGATTCTTAGTAAGTGTGCTGATGCAATCGAATCCTTTCATGCTTTATGCTGGTCAAGAGTTTGGCGAGAAGGGCATGGATCAAGAAGGCTTCAGCGGACTTGACGGACGCACCACCATCTTCGATTATTGGACAGTCGACACTCTGCGCCGAGGTTATTTCGACCGTCGCAAACTGAAACGTGACGAGAAACAACTTGAAGGTCTCTATCTCTATGTGCTCAACCTTGTGAATGCTGAAAAAGCACTTCGCGAGGGAGAGTTTTTCGACTTGATGTACATGAACCAGCATTTGGCCGAGAAACAATATGTTTTCTTGCGCAAGGCAGAAGATGAGTTGATGCTTGTTGCCGTCAATTTTGCCGATGCCGATGCTGATTGTGACATCGTCATTCCTCATCACGCCATCTCTTATTTGGGTATCGAGGAGAAAACCTATGAAACGGTTGACTTGCTCTCAAACGAGAAGGCCGTTCTGTCGCTGAAGGCTGATGCTGCCGTCAAGGTGAAAGTTCCAGCCAATGGCGGATGTGTGTTCAAGATGAAACTCTAAAAAATCCCGATAGCTATGTCCGAAGACTATATCCTGAACGACCACAATAAAGAGGAGTTCCCTCCTGCACATACGGCTGAACATCTGCTCAACCAGTTGATGCAGCGCATGTTCGGTTGTGAGCGTAGCAATAATGCCCATGTGGAGCGGAAGAAGAGTAAGATTTCTTGGATTATCGACCACAAACCTGACCGCAAGGAGGAACGTGCTATAGAGCGTGAGATGAACGAGTTGATAGAGCAGGATTTACCTGTGACTTATGAATTTGTGACGCGTCACGAACTTGAAGCGCTGATTGCTGAGGCCGATGAGGATTCTCCCGACGCTCGTATCAGTCTTGATAAGTTGCCCGATGACGCCAGCGAGACCATTCGTCTTGTACGCATTGGCGACTACGATGTTTGTCCTTGCATAGGCAAGCATGTGCGTTCTACCTCTCAGATTGGGCGGTTCGAGATGTTGGGCACCAATTGGGACAATGACAAAATGTCGTTCCGCATCCGCTATAAAGTGGTGTAGAAGCGTTTCTCAGCATATTTGAAAAAACTAAAAATGGTGTTTCCGCAAATGTGGGAACATCATTTTTTTTCGTACATGTGGCAAGTGAGTTCTTCACATGTGGCATGTGAGCCCCTTACATGTGGCATGTGAGGCTCCTACATGTGGCATGTGACACGCTTACATGTGGCATGTAGTTGATTTTCTCATATCAAAAGAAAGAGAGCCCCACAACATTTAAGCTGAGGGGCTCTCCTTTATTCATTTCGTCTCGATTTCCTCTTTCATGTCGATGAATTCTCTCTGCGCATCGTAGAATTCGTATTGCAGGAAAGCCATCTTTTGCGAGGAGACGACATGCACGCCAAACCCGTATTTCATCTGCCATTTACGTTTCAGGCTCATGAAGCCTTGGTTGATATAGGCAGCCACGTATGGGTGTACGTGCAGATAGAATTTCTTGACGCCAATCTTGTTGACGAGGTTGTCAATCTTGCTCTCGAGTTGGTCGGTGAAAAGGATGCTCGATTTGATAGTTCCTTTTCCGAAACAAGTGGGACAGGTTTCTTCCACGCTGACGTCCATTGCCGGACGCACACGTTGGCGTGTGATTTGCATCAAACCGAATTTCGAAAGCGGCAGAATGTTGTGTCGGGCGCGGTCTTGTTGCATGTTCTTGCACATGCGCTCATAGAGCATCTGGCGATCTTCTGCAAGGTTCATGTCGATGAAGTCGATGACAATGATACCTCCCATGTCGCGTAGTCGAAGTTGTCGTGCAATTTCGTCGGCGGCTCCAAGATTTGTTTCTAATGCGTTCTGTTCTTGTCCGCCTTCTTTCTTAATACGCGTGCCGCTGTTGACGTCGATGACGTGCATGGCCTCGGTGTGCTCAATGATGAGGTAGGCGCCGTGTTTGTAGTTCACGGTCTTGCCAAATCCCGACTTGATTTGCTTTGTGATATTGAAGTTGTCGAAGATGGGCACCTTTCCGGTGTAGAGTTTCACTATGCCCGCCTTTTCAGGGGCTATTAGAGAGACATAGTTCTTTACTTCGTTGAAGACATCTTCATTGTTCACATGGATGCTTGCGTAGGTGGGGTTGAAAAGGTCGCGCAATAATGCTACGGCTCTTCCCGTTTCCTCGAAGACCATTTGCGGTCGTTGTTGTGTCTTTTGTACTTTAACCAAAGCGTCCTCCCATCGCTTGTTCAGTATTTTCAGTTCAGCATCCAGTTCGGCAACTCTTTTCCCTTCGGCCACAGTGCGCACGATAACGCCACAATTCTTAGGCTTAATGCTGTGGATGAGTTGTTTTAGTCGGGCGCGTTCTTCGCCGCTTTTGATTTTTGAAGATACAGAAACTTTATCGTTGAATGGGATGAGAACCAGATAGCGTCCGGCGAAAGACAATTCGGCTGTCAGTCGTGGACCTTTGGTTGAGATGGGTTCTTTCACAATCTGCACCAAAACTTCCTGACCTACTTTGAGCGTTGTTTGCACGCTTCCTTCTTTCTTCAGGTCGGGCAGTCGGGTGGCTTTGCTGAATGGATAAAGTTTCTTCCTGTCGCTTTGTACCTGTTTCAGGTATTTCTCGTAAGAGCTGAATTGGTTTCCCAGGTCAAGGTAGTGCAGAAAGGCGTCGCGTTCATAACCCACATCTACGAAGCAGGCGTTGAGGCCTGGCATCAGTTTTTTCACTTTTGCGATGTAGATGTTCCCAACGGAGAACGAAGCCGAGCGTGGTTCGGTCTGATACTCTACGAGTTTCTGATCTTCCAGCAAGGCAATCGAAATCTCTTTTTGTTGGACGTCAATTACAACTTCGCTGGTCATTTCTGTCTTGTTCCTTGATTTTTTTAAGGGTGGTGGGTGTTGGAAGCCCCAACACCTAACACCTTTAGAACAGGCATCGGAGCTTACTTGCTCTTATGTCTGTTCTTTCTCAGTCTCTTTTTACGCTTGTGCGTAGCCATCTTGTGGCCCTTTTTCTTTTTACCGTTTGGCATATTGTTTAATAGTTTTAAAACCTCATCCGATCCCTTTCTGTTTGGGTTTCGGGTTTTGGTTGGTTAATATGAAATGTTATGAATTTTCTTTTTTATTCGCCTTTCATCTTCTCCACGAAACTCTTGGCAGGCTTGAAGCTTGGCAGATCGTGAGCATCGATGGTGATGGTGGTGTTCTTTTGAATGTTGCGGGCAGTCTTAGCAGCACGGTGCTTGATGACGAAACTTCCAAATCCGCGCAGATAGACATTTTCCTTTCTATTGAGCATGCTGTTCTTGATGCTCTCCATAAAACTTTCTACAACCACAGCAACGTCTTTTTTCTGTACGCCTGTGCTCTCGGCTATCTCATTGATAATTTGCGCCTTTGTCATTTTTTGTGTTATATTTCTATTAATAATAATATGTAAAAACTCTCGTTCCCTCAATTTGGGAATGCAAAGATACAAGTTTTTCGCGTGATACGAAAATTTATTTTGTTTTTTTTGCGAAAAGTGTGCTTATTTTCTTATCGAAGTGTCTAATTTTCAAGCATTTCCTCATTTTATACCCCTCTCGTTGAGTGCTTTCGAATAGCGTTCAGCATTCTGCAGGTGCTCTTGATATGTGCGAGCGAAATTGTGAGTGCCGCTGAAATCTTCTTTGGCGCACATGTAGAGATAGTCGTGTTCGACGTGATTCAGCACGGCATCAATTCCGGCTACAGTTGGAATGCGAATAGGACCTGGAGGAAGTCCGGGATATTTGTAGGTGTTGTAAGGGCTATCGGTATTTAGCAAACTATTGTAGATGCGTCGGAGCTCGAAACGTTTTAGCGCGAATTTAATGGTGGGGTCGGCTTGCAAGGGCATGTTCTGTTTCAGACGATTTAGGTACATTCCGGCTATCATAGGTTTCTCCTCATTGTTGGCCGTCTCTTCGTCGATGATGCTTGCCAGCGTTGTCACTTGAACAGGTGAGAGCCCCATCTGCTTGGCTTTTCCTTGTCGGTTGATGTTCCAGAAGTTGTTGCATTCGCGTTTCATGCGGTCGAGGAAATTCTCCATGCTCACGTTCCAATAGATGTCGTATGTGTTGGGGATGAACATGCAGACGATGGTGGCCGTGTCGTATCCGTATTTCTGGCAGACGGCGGGATCGGTGAGCGTGTTGTAGAGGTCGATGCTATCAAGCATCAGCCTTTTGCCGATCTCTACCGACAAGCGGTCGATAGTTCTAACGGATGGAATTGTAAGGCTAACGGGTGTTTGCAATCCGTTTTTCATGTGGCGGAAAATCTTGAGTGCACCGTCGCCAGGCTTAACAGCATAGCGCCCCGTGCGAATGTTTTCGGCGTAGTTGCTATGGCGGGCCAAAGTTGAATAGGCGAAAAGTGGTTGCTTGTTGGCAATGACCGAAAGTTTGGTTGTAACGGAATCGATGTCATCGTCATCATCAACACAAATGTATGTGGTTTCTTTTTTATTTGAGAGCGATGAAAACAAATAATAGTATACCGCACCGCAAATCACCAGCAAACAAAGGACTGCAGGGACAAGATACTGTTTTTGGTTTTTCTTCTTCATAATGTTTGGTTTGAAAAAACAATGCAAAGTTAATAAAAAGTTGAGAGTTACAAGCAAATTCTTCTGTTTTTCGTTTTTTATTTCTATCTTTGCGATATGGAATCTAAATTGAGCAAACAATTTGAGACATTCGTGTTCGATCTTGACGGCACTCTTCTCGACACGCTAACCGATTTAGCAAACAGTTGCAATCGGGCGTTGCGCGAGTTTGGAATGCCTGAGCGGACGGTTGAAGAAGTGCGCCAGTTTCTTGGCAATGGGGTGAGGCGTTTGATGGGAAATGCCGTTCCTCAAGGAGAGACTAATCCCGTGTTTGAAGATGTCTTGAAGGCTTTTCGCGATGATTACTTCGCTCATCAGTTTGACACCACCCGCCCTTATCCTGATATTGTAGAGCTTCTTGGTGAATTGCGCCAACGTGAGATTCGTGTGGCGGTGGTGAGTAATAAGTTCAATGCTGCCACTTGTGCTTTATGTCGTCAATTCTTCGCCGGAATGGTTGATGTTGCCATCGGCGAACGGGAGGGCATCCGAAAGAAACCCGCCCCCGATACGGTATACGAGGCTTTGCGGCAATTAGGAGCAAAACGCGAGACGGCTGTTTATGTTGGCGACAGCGATGTGGATATTCAGACAGCAAAAAATGCCGGAATTCCGTGCATCAACGTCTTGTGGGGATTCCGCAATCGCGACTTCCTAATAGCCCATGGGGCTACAACGTTGGTTGAAACCCCTATGGAATTGCTTGATTTTGCCTAATTAGTCGGCCTCTTTAAGATAATGTGTGGAGGTCGAAATAGTTCTGAATATCTTCTTTATAGGTGTCTGAGATGGGAATCAGTTCTTTTCCAAACGCAATGTGGAACTTGTCTATCAGTTTCACTTTGGTCATGTGAACGATGTATGAGCGGTGTGTGCGGAGAAATTCGGGTTGAGGGAGATTTTCCTCAAACTTCTTCATGTTCATCAGGCTCATCACCGGTTTCTCCCCGTTGTCGGTAAAGATTTTCACATAGTCCTTCACTCCTTCAATATAGATGATGTCATCATACTTGATTTGCACCATCTTGTAGTCGCTTTTCACATAAATGAAGCGGTCTTTGTTGAAGAGTTTCATACTAGGATTCACCTTCGTGAACCATTCCAACGCCTTGTCGGCAGCTTTCACAAATTCTTCATAGCTGATGGGTTTGAGCAAGTAGTCGAGTGTGTTCACCTTATAGCTGTCGATGGCATATTGGCTGAAGGCGGTCGTGAAAACCACTTTTGTGTCCTTTGGAAGGATTTTAGCCAATTCAATACCTCCCAAATCAGGCATCTGAATGTCGAGGAAAACAAGGTGTACATTGTTCTCGCGGATTCCTTTCATTGCCTCTACGGCGTTGTTGTAGGCTCCAATCAGGTTCAAGAATGGAGTCTTGCGAGCATAGCTGGCCAGCAAATCGGCAGCCAACGGCTCGTCGTCAATGATTACGCAGTTTAGTGTCATAGATAGTTATTTTTGATGTGTAAATCTCATTTGTAGACAATCTCTTTTCCCATTTGTATTTTTGGGGATAGATGATGTCGAGTTTCTGTTGGAGCATTGCCAACCCGATTCCGTGGCCGCTTTTGTCCTTCGTGTCTTTGGGATGATAGCTGTTTTCCACTTCAAACTCTATTTTCTCTTTATCGGCATGAAGGTTGATGCTTATGATGCATTCTTCGTTGGCGCTCACTCCATGCTTGAACGCGTTTTCCACCAATGTGATGAAAATCATGGGCGACACGTAGATTTCGCCCGACTCTTCAATGTTTGTATTCTCCATCACCTTGACGTTGCTTGAAAGCCTTAGTTTCATCAGGTTGATGTAATTGTGAATGAAGTCGGCTTCTTTCTTGATTTCCACAAACTCCTCTTGGTTGTTGTACAACTGATGTTGAAGCAGTTCGCTGAATTGCTTGATGGCGGTTTGTGCTTTCTTTTGGTCGAACGAAGTGAGGGCGTAAATGTTGTTGAGGGTGTTCAACAGAAAGTGGGGATGTAGTTGGTATTTAAGACTTTTCAACTCAGCTTCGCGTCTCAGCACCTCCACCTCTTTTCTCCGATTTTCGTTCAACACCCAATTTCTCGACATAATGATGGCGCACCCCAGGGTTGTAGACAATGTCAGGTTATAGATGTCTCTGACGAAAAAAATGATTTGCTGGTTTGTGGTCATCAAGAGGTGAGGATGGAGTATGTCTTTGTGGTGCGTCCTCCAAAGATGTTGGAATGTCGCCATCAGGAGTATGAGACAAATGTTGATGATTCTTGTCCTCGAGTATTTGTTTCTGAGGTAGTTATAAGGAGCGTTCCAAAAATAGTTGAGGTAGAAAACAATTGCCCATAAAAGCGGCCACACGCAAGTGATGAGATATCTCTTTAAAGACATATGTTCCCCATTGCCCACTAAGGTAATGGGCAAGAGGAACAATGCTGTCCAGATGGTTACGTGGAGTATGACACCTGTTGCCTTGAATTGCTGTGTCTTCCCGTTTGTCATTTTTATGGTGGGAATGCTATTTGAGCTTGCCGTTCTTGTAGAAGTCTAGCATGTGGATGTTCAGGATGGTGAGGTATTTGCTCTGGAGCTCATTTTGTTGCGCTTGGAGCAGAGCGTCACGACCTTTCATCAATTCAACGATGTTAATGAGTTTTTGTTCGAATTTGGCGTTCAACAATTCAAAGCTCGTCTGTGCGCTCTCTGTAGCCACTTTAGCCGCCTTGAACTTGTTTTGGTTGGTGATGGCTTGTAGCCAATAGTTCTCAAGAGTGGAGTAGAGGGTGGTTTGCTTGTCTTGCAACTCCAATTCGTAGTTTTGCTTTTGTATGATGGCCTTGTTCACGGCCGTCTTTGTCTGACGGTTGTCAAACAAGGGAATGCTGACGTTGAAACCCGCTCCGAGGTTGAAATTGTTCTTCAACTGAGGTCCCCACGAGTTGTTGCTCATAGAGGTGGTGTTGGTGATGGCACTTGCATTAAAGCCAACCGTTGGCAACTTTTGCGCCTTAGCGATTTGCATGTTCAGCTTGCTGGTTTCGATTCCCAGGAGAGCGTTTTTAATCTCGGGACGCGTGGCCAATGCCGACGAATAAACCGATTGCAAGGTGGGGACTTCTTGAAGAGCCATCTCGTCGGTAGTAGTAGGAATTACGATGTCAAACTCCTCATCGTCAACGATTTGTAGCAATTGCTTCAACTGACGCTTATAATTGCGCAAGTTACTTTCGGCTTCCACGATGTTGTACTCGTCTTGTGCCCGTTGAGAGGTAAGTTGGGCCAAGTCTGCCTTGCTCATCTTTCCCACATTCACGAATTCTATTCCCCGTTCTTCGTTAGCCTTACTCGTTTCAAGGCTTCCCTTGGTCACCTTGATGGCTTCCGCGGAATAGAGGATTTGCACATAGAGCTGGGCGATTTGCTCTTGTATGTTGTTTGCCGTAGTTGCCGAGTCGAGTTCAGCTTGTCGCTCGGCCATTTGGTTCAGTTTCACAGTATTGCGGTTGCGGTTGCCGTTCCATACCGTCCAATTGCTATTGATACCGTAAGAACCGTTATAGTAGACCTTATCTACACTCGCTTGCACGTATCCGTTGGCAACTGTTGCCGACCCAGTTTCCGGCCAAGGACGATAGGTGGCGTTGTGCGAGGTGGAAGCCGACAACGAAGGCAACAAGGCAGCTTTGCTTTGGAGCACATCCTCTAGAGCGCTGAGTTTGTTCAGCTTAGTCTTACGGAGTGTGATGTTGTTTGTCAAAGCGTAGTCAATGCATTCGGCCAGAGTCCATTTTCGAGCTTCTGCATTGCCGGGAATAGTGAGGAGGGCAAGTCCAACGATACACGAGATGAATAATTTTCTCATTTCAATTGCGAATAATATGATATTGTTCCGTTATTATAATTGTCACTCTATAGACGCAAGTTTAGTCAAAATAGTTTACATGACGGTTGGAATTTAACAAAAGTTAGTGAGAACTGCACGTTTAATTGAGAACGGCAAAGGTCACAATCACAACGATTGCAACCTTGCTATGTATTTGCCCAGAATGTCGAACTCCAGGTTCACCACGCTTCCCACATGCATGTCGCAAAAGTTCGTGTTCTCGCGTGTGTAGGGGATGATGGCCACCTTGAACGTGTTGCTGGTGGGTTCGCATACGGTGAGCGACACTCCGTTTACCGTCACGCTACCTTTGTCCACCGTGAAATATCCGCGGCGTGCCATCTCGCGGTTCTCTTCGTATTCGAAAGTGAAATAGGTGGAACCGTCGGCGTCTTGCATATCGATGCAACGAGCCGTCTCGTCAACATGACCTTGCACGATGTGGCCGTCAAGTCGCCCATTCATCATCATCGAGCGCTCCACATTCACGTGGTCGCCCTCCTTCAAGAGGCCCAAGTTCGAACGCTCAAGCGTCTCGCGCATGGCCGTCACGGTGTAGGTGCCGTCAACGATGCTCACAACCGTCAGGCACACGCCGTTATGCGCGATGCTTTGATCTATCTTCAACTCATCGACAAACGAACAACGCAGGGTGAAGTCGATGTTTCCTTCGTATTTCCTGATGGCGGTGACCACAGCCATTTCCTCAACAATTCCTGAGAACATAAATCTATTTTTCTTCTTAGTTTAATACTTAATAAAAAAGTGGGGTGGAGGGCTGCTTGTGTATCCTCCACCTCACATTAAAAATAGGGGGGCTGCCGATGATGTGATGAAACTCCGAGCAAAAATGATTTGAGAACTCTCCGTCGTTGTAATCCACCGGCTTTTCAGCTTGGCCGCTCACGCGGTTTATGTGGCCCGCCATTGGCTGGAGAAGTCGTCTCGGTTTTCAGTATTATTTGATGAGTATCCCGATCAAATCGACCAACCCCCAATTTCTTTCTCCTTTACAATTGCAAAGATAATAAAATAAATTTGAATCGCAATGCTTTTCTGCATTTTTTTTCCAAAAGATTTTGTATTTTTGTGGCCGAGATATTATTTTTCATCGATTGAACATTAAATTATGCGATTATGAGAAAACAATTATTAACCGTGGTGGCTCTCGTGCTGATGGGAATGACGACTTTGTTCACATCGTGCTCCACGAAGATGCATGTGGTGAACCAACTGGAGCGTTTCTCTTATGAGTTGCGCGACCATAGCGCCAACTATTCCGTACGTGAGTGGGAGGAGGCTGCCGAACGCTTTGTTGAGATTCGCAAGGAAATCAGCAAGCACGAACTCGACTACACGCCCGAGCAGAAAGCCCGCATAGGCGAACTCGAAGGCAAGTGCGCTGGCTACATGGCCAAAGGCATGAAGCAAGGCTTCTTCGACAAGGTGACGGGTGTAGCCCGCGAAATCAAGGGTATTCTAAAAGGTCTTCTCAATGCCATCACCGAGTGATTTCGAAACTTGGTGGCAAGCCAACCGAAAACGGCTCTTAGATACCGACGAGGAATACCAGAAGACGCTCGAGAGCTACAAACTCAAGTCGGGTGCCGACTGGTTGTTGTTTGCCATTCCCGTGGTGGTTGCCATCGTGGTGCTCGATTGGTCGCCTTTCAAGGGCGAGTTTCTCAATTGGGCGCTTGGAGCCTTGGCCGCCATTGCCGCGTTTGTGGGGTGCGTGGCTTTCAAAGCCCATACGTCGGGCTACCGTTCGCTTGGCGACATAGAGGCCGACGTGAAGCGTAAGTCGCAAGAGGAATTTGAGAAGCAAAAGTGAAGAGAAGGGTATATAAAACAAATTCGGTGAGCCTTGAAGACTCACCGAATTCTTTTTGTTTTCGCGGTGCGTACGAGACTCGAACTCGTGACCTCCTGCGTGACAGGCAGGCATTCTAACCTACTGAACTAACGCACCTCGTGTAGTCGGTAAGGGAATCGAACCCTTATGCCAAGATTGAGAATCTTGTATCCTAGCCGTTAGATGAACCGACCAGTTAGTTTTGCACGTTGAGAAAACTTTGCCGCGTTCCTTGC
>ODAI011313640.1_pt1 | contig 13314 bp, 11 predicted proteins | sample 1539321 | NCBI WGS metagenome assembly ODAI01 (sample SAMN02144231, study PRJEB22623) | gut metagenome | biome: sheep rumen | host: Ovis aries | place: New Zealand
CTTGAACAGAAACTGGTTTTCCTTAAAGGGGAATATGAGAACGTTGAAATCAGTCTCATTGACCAGGAAGGCAATTACGTTGTTCATGGCAAGTCTTTTAAGAACAAGAACTTCTTTGAGTATTATAAGTCATATAATGCATCATCTGCAGAGGAATATGATCGTGTGATCAAAGAGATTGCCGGCGGAACTGGCACTATGATACTCAAGAATGCTAAAGGGGAGGACTATTTTTTATCCTATACTCCCCTTGAAACTATGAATACCTGGTCCCTTCTGGCTTATATACCTGCAAGTGACATTGTCTCCAGCAGGTCAATAGACTGGCTGCTTCTTGGCATAGTTTCCGGTGGTTTTATACTTCTTTTGATCTTTAATTCAATTGTTATGATGACTTACAATCGCAGGCTTTCAGAGGCTGCCCAGCAGGCTAATCAGGCTAATGAGGCCAAGTCTTACTTTTTATCCACTATGTCTCATGATATACGTACCCCCATGAATGCAATACTGGGTTTAAATGAAATGGTTATCAGAGACTCTAAGGATGAAAACATAAGAATGTATTCTGAGAGCATAAAAACAGCAGGTAACACCTTACTCAGTCTCATAAATGATATTCTGGATTTTTCCAAGATCGAAGCCGGAAAAATGGAAATAATAAATGTTGATTACAGTTTTGCTTCCCTTCTTAATGATCTTGTTAATATGGTGCAAAATAAAGCTGAAGATAAGGGGCTTCTTCTAAAACTTGATATTGACAGGAGTATTCCTGCAGTCCTTAACGGTGATGAGATCAGAATAAAGCAGATCATAATCAATGTCCTTTCAAATGCCGTAAAATACACGAAGCAGGGACACATTACCTTCTCTGTACATGCCAATAAGGTAGAAGATAAGCGGGATCATATCAGGCTAAGGGTAAGTGTTGAGGATACCGGGGTAGGTATAAAACCTGAAGATCTGGACAGACTGTTTGTGGCATTTGAGCGCATTGATGAAAAGACAAACAGAAATATTGAAGGTACAGGACTTGGTATGACCATTGCCCAGAGCTTTCTGAATATGATGGGAAGTCATCTCGAGGTTGAGAGTGAATATGGCAGGGGATCTGTATTTTCTTTTGAGATTGAACAAAGGGTCATTAAATGGGATCCCATAGGAGACTTCCAGGAGAGTTTCAGACATTCCTTAAATGAGCGTGAAACTTATCATGAAAAATTTACGGCACCTCAGGCCAGAGTACTTGTGGTTGATGACACCCCTGTTAACCTTACAGTTTTTGTGAATCTTCTAAGAAATACTCAGCTTCAGATCGATACGGCGGAAAGCGGAGATGAATGCATAGCTCTTTTTACCCAAAAACATTATGATGTTATATTCCTTGATCACATGATGCCTGATAAAGATGGCATAGAGACCCTCAGGGAGATGAAAACCATAACCGACTCGCCCAGCAGAGAAACGCCCATAATCTGTCTTACAGCCAATGCGATATCCGGTATGCGTGAGATGTATACTGCAGCAGGATTTGATGACTATCTCACAAAACCCATTGATGCCGAGAGGCTTGAAATGATGCTTCTGCAATACCTGCCGGAGGAAAAGGTTGTTCCTGCATTTGCCAAAAACAGTGATGATGAATATGTGCTTCCGGAATTTTTGTTTGAGATTAAGGAGATTGATGTAGGCTCCGGTCTTACTCATTGCGGAAGTAGAGAGTCATATGTGGATACACTTAGGATGTATTTGGACAGCGCTGAAAAAAACGCGGAAGAGATAGAGAGGTACTACTCTGCAAAGGACATAAAGAATACAACTATAAAGGTACATGCTCTTAAGAGTACATCCCGTGTGATAGGCGCTCTGGAACTTGGAGATCTTGCTGCAAGGCTTGAAAAGGCCGGAGATAACGGAAATCTGGAGATACTGGATAAAGAGCTTTCTGAACTTATTTCCAGGTACAGGCAGCTGGCAAAAGACTTAAGGCCTTTGGCTCAAAGTGATGATGATGATAAAGAGGATGATCGCCCGATTATAAGTGATGAGGATCTCAAGGAGATTTACAGTACGCTTTCTAAGCTCTGTGATGATTATGACTTCGACAGTTTAGTGAGTCTTGTATCATCCCTTGATAAGTACAGGATACCTGAAGCTGAGGCTACACGAGTTGACGCTATAAAAAAAGCAGTGGATAATTATGACTATGAGATGATACCGGTGATTCTATCCGGAGAAGTGGGATGATTACCCCTAAGCGGAGGAAATGCTTTATGAAAAAGACCATGAGAACTATTATATCTTTGAGTCTTATGTCGGCATTTTTATTACAGGGCTGTGGGAGCCGGGCAAAGACAGAAGAAAGCTTTATCCCAAAATATGACAAGGATACGGAGTTTTCTCTTACGGTTGCGGGAAGTTACTCCAACTTTGAATCCCTGGAAGCTGAGTTTGAGCGCTTTTACGAGTATTATCCAAATGCAAGTCTGCAGTATGTAACGATGGACGATTACAGTAATGTGATCTCCAGCGCACTTCTAAACAGCGAACCCCCGGACATTTTTACCACCAACACCTGGATGGTGGGAAATGAGAAGTATGACACTCTGTTTGATTCCTGTGAGGTACTCTCGGATCCGGCACTTGGGATTGATTATTCCTGCATCAGGAATTCACTGATATGGAGTACGGATTCAGGTGATATTCTCATGTTGCCAATATTTACCTCATCCTTCGGAATGCTGGTCAATATGGATATTTTCGAAAAAGAGGGATTGGAGGTTCCCACAGATTTTTCAGAACTTGTAAAGGTCTGCAGCAAGCTTAAGAACGCAGGATATGAGTCTCCGGTAATGGGAGCGGATAAGTTCAGTGGTCCGGGACTCTTTAACTGTTTCGCTTATCCAATGTTTGCCTATGATGCAATGGAGAATAGTGATAAAACTGATGCGCTCAATAATTTTGAGCCATCATCAGGAGAGCTGATGCGGCCTGCACTTGAAAGACTTAATGAATTTGTCAGCTCCGACTGTATAGACATAGATAAATGCCGGGAGGAGATAACTGACGATTACGATTCGGTAATAATGAGGTTTTTTGAGGGCGATGTACCGATGATGTTTGCTACGGGAGATGTGGCATCAGGGACTGCCAAGCGAGAGAGTAAGTCAGAAGCATTTTCTGCAAAACCGTTCAAATACAAATTCTTTGTATCGCCTACCGGAGATGACGGCGGATATTTTATCAATTCTACAAGCCTTTGTTTTTCTGTCAATAAACACAGCAGAAATCTGGAAATGGCCAATGAATTTATGAGATTTCTTATAAACAGGAATGAGCTTAATAACATGGCGGGCCTAAAACGCCTGATCACTCCGGCTGATGATTTTTCATATGACATGCTTTATTCATCACTTGAGGATGTGCCTGGCAACAGGAGTTTTAGCAATAAGGATACAGGTCTTATGGACCCTGCCATCAGACAGTTCAGGGCAGCTATCTATGCCGTGGGTAACGGGGAAATGACCGTTGATGAGGCTGTTTTAGCATATGGGAATATCCCGGAGGAGTAAAGGACAGATGAATGAAAGAATAGTTGTAGTTGATGATGATGCCATAATTCTTCGAAATACCGAAAACACGCTGTCTGGTATGTATAAGGTTACATGTCTTAAGAGTGGCAGGATGTTTCTTGATTTTGTAAAAAAGAACCCTGTAGACATGCTACTGTTGGATATAAGGATGCCGGAGATGGATGGGTTTGAAACTCTAAAGGCGCTAAGAGAATGGGAGGAGGAGACCGGTCACAAGACAACGCCGTGTATTTTCCTTACAGCCGATGATGATGGCGAATCTGAAACTATGGGACTTTCTCTTGGTGCGATGGATTTTATCCGCAAACCATTTGTCCCTGATGTTTTAAAGCTCAGGGTTGGGAATCTGTTAGAACTGATAAAACTTCAAAATGATCTTCACCATGAAGTTGAATTAAAGACTGCGGAACTGGAGAGCCTTTCCATTCATGTTGTTCAGACTCTTGCAGAGGCAATTGATGCAAAAGACAACTACACAAATGGTCATTCTACCCGAGTTGCTGCGTACTCCAAAGAGATAGCGAAAAGATATGGCTATTCCGCTGACAGGCAGGAAGAAATATATATGATAGGGCTTTTGCATGATGTGGGTAAGATAGGTATTCCCGACAGTATAATAAACAAGCCCGGAAGGCTTACTGATGAAGAGTATGCTGTGATAAAAGAACATCCTGCAAAGGGGGCCAAGATACTTTCAACAGTCACGGAGATGCCGGGACTTGTCACAGGTGCCAGATGGCACCATGAGAGGTATGACGGAAAAGGATACCCGGATGGCCTTAAGGGCGATGACATACCTGAAGAAGCCAGGATCATAGCCGTGGCCGATGCCTATGATGCCATGACCAGCAACAGGAGTTATCGCGAGATCATTCCCAGAGAACGCGTGGTAAGCGAGATCAACAAAGGCATGGGAACTCAGTTTGATGAGCGCTTTGCAAAGATCATGCTCCGGATGATCGAAGAAGACACAGACTATAATATGCGACAGCATTTGCCGGAGGAGTCTGTATAATATTCCATATGAAGATGTTCTTAACAGTACAATATACCAATGAATGAGAGTGCCAGAGAAATAGAATATAAAGTGAATAACGAAGAAGACGGCGTCACAGCAAGGCATATCATGTCTCAGTCCCTAAAGCTATCCTCCAGAGAAATCTCAAGGTGCAAGCAATTTGAAGACGGCGTGATGGTAAAAGCTGCCGGAACGACCCGGTACAGGCCGGTATGGTTAAAAGACGTCTTACGAGACGGGGATATTCTTAAGGTCAAGATATATGAAGATATCGATAACTCAGGAGATGTGATCCCCTCAGATAATCCAATCGACGTAGTCTATGAGGATGAGGATCTGATCCTTCTGAACAAGCCCGGAGATGTGGTTGTTCATCCATCCTATGCCCATCACCTTGATTCCCTCTCAAACGCACTGGCAGGTTATTATAAACGAACAGGGCAGAATCATGTCATCCGCACTATTGGAAGACTCGACAGGGAGACGTCGGGTCTTTTGATATTCGCAAAAAACAGACATGCGGCTGCCATACTATCGAACCAGAAGGGGAATATGTCCCGGAGAAAAGAGTACCTGGCTCTTGTCAGTGGAGTAATGGAGCAGGAACAGGGAACAATTGATGCACCGATAGGTCAGGAAGAGGGTGTGCGCATGATCAGGAAGGTCATGGATAGTGGCAAGGAAGCGATCACGCACTACAAGCTGATCAGGCAGTTCAAGGATTATGCTCTGATAAGGCTCCATCTTGATACAGGAAGAACCCACCAGATAAGGGTTCATATGTCTTATATCGGTCATCCGCTTTTGGGAGATAATCTTTATGGAAAAGAGATCCCGGATGATCATGGGATGACAAGAGCCGCCCTTCATGCGGCACATCTTGAATTTAAACAGCCTATAACGGGAGAGGAGCTGGCTTTTGACGCAGATCTTCCACCTGATATGGCGGTACTTATTTAAAATAAAAGGAAGCTCACAGCGAGCTTCTTTTTTTATGCCTTGTGTGCGTTGTAACGAAATTACGATGCCTTTGTTATGAATTAAAGATTTGGCTTGAATACGGGGTTTTCAATGGTTTAAAATATTAATTATTTATAAAAATATAAAATTTTTATAAACAATAATTATTTTTGAGAGGTTACTAAATGGGGAATTATGATGATGTGATAATGAATTATGAGGCCACCAGGGGTGCAATGCTGGATCATATTCAGATCACGGAAGAGGAAGCAACGCTGCTTAAAAATCTGGATGATGTTCATGGTGATCTTATTGACTATTGGCTTGGGGAAAGTGGTGAAGTTTTCCGCCAGATGGCATCCACAATAGAAGCGGAAGTGGGTGATGCCATGAGGTTCTCTGAGAACTGTACAGTAGGTAATGATCAGCTTATTACTAATGCAGAAGAACTTGATGCCGACAGATCGAGTTCGCTTGGGACATCAACGGACGGTTAAGGAATTAAAAAGTATTGGGAGGGAGCTGACTAATGGCTTGCAGATGCAGGGATATAAAACTATACGATGCAGATATTACTGCTTTGGAAGAAGCTGCGACTCACGCGCAGAAAATAATTGATAAGCAGATTTCTATTGATGATTCAATTGATACGTTAAAGATTTCTTATACAAAAAGTGTTAAGGGACCTGATGGTTTTGGCGCAGCATTTGATGACATACATGATGGTGCCATTGAAAATGCAAGAATGATCAAGAGCCAGATTGATGGGGCAATTCTAACTGTCAAGGCCAATCGTGCATCAGCACAGGCAGAGGATGACAGTTGGGCTTTTGAGCATGAGTTTTAAGATACGAGAACTGAATAAAACTATATTGGGGAAAATAAATCATGCAGATAATTTTATTAAGCTATTCCAGACTGGGGAAGGTTGTAGAAGAGTATGCACCTTTAAAAGAAAGACTCAGCAGTTGGAATAGTATCATTACTTCTGATAATGAAAAGGAATACAATGATAATTCGGGAGCATCAGCTACCGTAATGTATGAAAGAGTATTGGCATTTATGAATGCGGATTTTACTACGCTGGTAAATAACGCCGATAAGATGTATTCAACACTTGAATTTGCAAAAGAGAGAACAGCCGGTCTTCTTTGTGCCTGTGAAACATTTCCGGATATTCTAAAGGGAGGTCCAATAGAGAGCCCGCTATACTGGCAGAGCCGTAATGCAGCTCCTTCTCTGGATATCCTTTATTTTGACGATGAGGATTGTAAAAAAGATGACTACAGTGGCACCATTAAGGATCAGACAGATAATGTAGAAGAATGCTGTAAAGTTTTGCCTGAAGAAATAGCTGCGCTTCGTGTTTCTTTGGGTAAAGTAGAGACTGTAAATGTGAATGTCGAAAGCAATATAGCAGTTGTAGAGGAATGCATTACAAAGGAAATGTATACTAAGACTTTGTATACAGCTATGACTTTATATGTGGCCGGTATCAAAGGATTGGAAGCGGTTGTAATTGACAGTCTTTCTCCTCTTATTGATGAGGAAGCCAAGAAGTTCCATATGAGAGATTATGACTATACAGGTGAAACCACTGACAACTTCGCATTTATCAAGAGAGCACTTTATAAGGATATGGGATACACTGACGAGGAAATTGATGCTATTCTCGGAACCAATGATGAAGGAAGAGGCATCAGAACCGGAATTAAAGGATCCGGATTCGTCACCATAACAGATCTTCCTAATAACAACTATGGCGGAAGCCAGATGTGGTATCAAGAGACAAGTTGGTATTTGGACTTGGAAAATCGTACACGAGGAAATGGGTGTGGAGTAATAGCTGCTGTTAATATGTATCTGTATATGACAGGTCAGACAGAAGTAACACAGGCTGAGTTTAAGGCTTTAGTGGATGAGTATTTCAATGCAGGCGATTATGACGGTGAGAATTTTGTCGTTCGTGGAGCTACATCCGGAGCCAGAAAAGCAGCGGTAAAGGGATTTACGGGTGCAACTCCTGAACAGATAGAGGATTTCATTGAAAGAATGTGTGCCAAATACCCTGATAAACCTGTAACTGTACAGGTTGAATGGGATTGGGGAAAGGGCATGGAAGATGATTATGAAACAATGAAGGCAAATCTGTCAAATGACACTCCTGTTGTATGGGCTTGGTTTGACTGGGAAAATGGAGCTCTGGGCGGAGATGAAAAGCTAACGTTATATAGATATGATGAGACTAATCATGAGTATACGAAGATACCATTGCAGGATGGTACAGATAGAGGCTGCTCACCAAGTCATTACGTAACTGCTACAGCCGTATACGAAGTTGTAAATGATGATGGCTCTGTAAGGAGAATGGTAGAGGTTTCAACATGGGGGGAAAAGCTCTATGTTGATTATGATGAGTATATTGACCTTTGTGGTAATAATCCGGATAATTTACCGTTTTCCAGTGTGACAAATACCACAGTAGGAGGTAGATAATGAAAAGAATATTTCGTGCTATATCAATAGCATTGCTTACATGTGTGCTGATTTCAGGATGTGGACGTATTCCCAAGGAGGTAGCTGAGTATAAAGAGTGGTATGAAGCTCTTCAAATAAGTGAACATAAAGAACTTCAGTATGATGGATTTGGTGTTAATGAGAACAGACTGTCTCTTGGAATAATATGTGCCCCTGAGAATATTGGTTCTTTAAATGATATTGTTAATAAGCACAATGAATTTATTGAATCTAATCCTGATTATTTTGGCGATGATATTGAGATTCACATTTTATCAAGCCAAGGAAGCCCGGTATCTTCTCTGAACTTTTATAATAAAGCTGGGGAGTATTATGGAGAAAAAAGTGGCGAAGGAATACCTGAAGGAAAAGACATTAAATACTTAAGTGCGAATCTATTCGATCTCAAAGAATCATTTGAGAAGGGAACTTATGAATTTTCGATTCCTGTACTTGTGCTTACAGCAGAAAATCCGGAAGCTGTCAGTGCTGACGATCTGGAATTTCTTAAGCAATTCACGAATCTTAGACAGATTATAGTATATTACAACGCCCTGGGTTATGACATGATCCCTACACTTGAGGGCATAGGTAAATATGCTCCGGGAGTAGAAGTGTATCAGGTTGTAGACGGCGGAGAACTTCAGAAGTGGCAGTAGCTCTAATTTAAAGATGTTGAGGAGACCCAGCTATGAAAAGAATTACTATAATTGCTATTGTTACGGTAATCCTATGTACTTTTATAACAGGGTGTTCGAATACACCCAAAGAGGTTAAGGAATACAAGGAATGGTATGAGGCACTGCAAATAGAAAACCGTGAAGGCTTTAAATACCTTGGATCCAGTCATGAGGATAATAGATACTCGATAACTATAGAGTGCGATGAGGAGAATTTAGGAGCGTTTAATGATGTGATCAAACGGCATAACCAATTCGTTAAGAGTAATCCGGATTATTTTTCCGAAGACGCACAAATATATATATTGTCATCTGATGGAGGCCCTAGTCCAGCAGCTTGTTTTGATTGTTACAACAGACCCGGTGACTATTTTGGTGAGATAAGCGGACAGGGGATAGAGGAGAATCTTGAAGTACAGTATATGAGCGTTGAAGTTTTTGACTTGATAACGGCTTATGAGAAATGTCAAAATAGCTTCTCCATTCCGGTACTTATTCTTACAGCTCACGACCCGGGACATATATTCTATGAAGATTTTGAGTTTCTTAAACAGTTTAGTGATGTGGAGCAGATCATAATTTATTTTAGTGAGCTGGACTATGATATGGAAGAAGTTGCAAAAGCTGTACATGAGTATTGCCCAGATGCTGAACTTTATCAGACTGTTTACGGACCTGAATATATAAAGTGGTAATGCTATGAGAAGAATATTTCGTGTTATTTCAATTGCAATGCTTGCGTGTGTGCTGATTTCAGGATGTGGACGTATTCCAAAGGAAGTGGCTGAGTATAAAGAGTGGTACGAAGCGCTTCAGATAGAAGATCGCCAAGGCTTTAAATATGGTGGATTTAGTTCAGATGATAACCACATCCATCTAAGCATAGAATGTAATTATAATAATCTAGGTGATTTTGCGAAGGTGGTTAGTCGCCATAATGAATTTGTAAGACAGAATCCTGATTATTTCCCAAAGGATACTGCCATTTACTTTATCTCATATTATGAAAGTCCTATGCCATTTCTTGATTGTTATAATAAACCCGGAGATTATTTTGGAGAGGTGGGTGGAATAGGAATTGAAGAGAATAGTGAGATTAAGTATATAAGTGCTAATCTTTTCCAACTTGAGTATGCATATAAGCAATACAAAAATGCGTTTTCGATACCCGTGTTGGTACTGACAACAGATACTCCAGAAGATGTACATGCAGAAAACCTAGAATTTCTAGAGCAATTTAAGAATTTGGATCAAATAATAGTAAATTACAACGCCCTGGGTTATGACATGACCCCTACACTTGAAGGAATCAATAAATATGCTCCGGGAGTGGAAGTATATCAGGTTGTAGACGGCGGAGAACTCCAGAAGTGGCAATAATATGGTTAAAGGAAGCTCACAGCGAGCTTCCTTTTTTGATAATATCTTTTCCAAATTCTAAGCGTAGCTTTTCTGTCATGTCATCGAGCTTTTTTTGGCGCTCCCGGTCAGGAGCAATGCTTCCTGCAGAATCTATTTCGGGAACAGAAAGTCCCTGATCAAAAAGGCTGAGTTGCTGATAGGAACCGTCATCCAGCTTGGTGACGCCAACGCCTACAAGCCTGACGACTTCTCCTTTCATGAAAAGGCCGTCATCGCCAAGAAGGAGCTTGTCCGAGAGCTCTTTAGAGTATTTCATGAGGTGTTGTTCATCATTTATGGAACTCTCCAGCTGCATTTGAGCTGAGTGTCTTTTGAAATTACCGGTCTTGATGGAAACGGTTACAGTTCTTCCAAATACCTGATCTGCCTTAAGGCGCTTTGAAACACTGGCGCAGAGATGTTTAAGTACCGGTATTATATCTTTGTCATAACTATCGGAAGTCAGGTCAGAGCGAAGTGTTGTCTCATTTGAGTAGCTCTTGGCTTCTTCATAGCCCTCTGATACATTTGAACTTCCAATACCATTTGCAGCTGCATAGATATATGAACCGGCATTTTCACCAAGTATGGATATGAGCATCTGTGGGTCAGATGCAGCTGCTTCACCGATGGTTCTGATGCCGATGCTCTGCAGTCTGGCGGCGGTTGCCTTGCCACAGCCGTAGAGATCACTTATATCAAGGGGCCACATCTTTTCACTGATCTCTTCGGGGAAAAGAGTGTGTATCCTGTCGGGCTTGGTAAAATCACTTGCCATTTTGGCAAGGAGCTTGTTGCAGGATATGCCGACATTGACAGTAAAACCCAGGGTATCTCTTATTTCATCCTTGATCTTGGCTGCAAGACAGATGGGAAAAGGATAATCCTCAGTCTCGAGATGAGCATACAAACTATGCATACCTGAAACATCGACATAGGCTTCATCTATCGAGACCTGCTGGATCAGTGGAGAATAGCGCTTAAGGACATCTATGAACTTGCGGGAATAGAACCTGTAGGTTGTAAAATCAGACTTTACAAGCACAAGGTACGGGCATTTCTCCAAAGCCTTTACCACAGGCTCACCTGTTACAATACCGTATTTCTTGGCGGGTATCGATTTAGCGGTGATAATGCCGTGCCTTGTCTTTACATCTCCGCCGACTGCGGATGGAATAGTCCGTAGGTCAACGCCTTCAGGGTCCTCGGAAAGAGCCTTCAGCGCAGACCAGGACAGAAAGGCAGAATTGACGTCTATATGGAATATGTATTTGTCATGATCGTACACATGATTTTCCATCGATTTTGTTCCTCTAATTAGCCATTATACACCATATTTCTGCAAAAAATTGTATACTGAATATAGTGAACATTCGCAGATCCATTTGATTTAAAAGGAGAGAAAAATGCCGATAGTAGGAGCTTTTATGGTACCACATCCGCCCATCATGCTTCCTGAGGTTGGAAGGGGCGAAGAGAAGAAAATTCAGGCAACAACCGATGCGTACAGAAGAGTGGCAGGGAAGATAGCTGAGCTTAAGCCCGAGACCATCATCATCTCAAGCCCTCACAGCATTATGTATGCTGACTATTTTCATGTGTCCCCCGGGAAAAGAGCTACCGGTGATATGGGCAGATTCAGAGCGGGTCAGGTAAAGTTTGATGTAGAATATGACACTGATCTGGTGGCTGAAATCTGTGCTGTTTCCGATTCCTACGGTCAGGAAAAGGGAGACATAAAGAGCATGGAGATCCAGGGATTTCCGGCAGGAACCATGGGCGAGAGAGACCCGGAGCTTGACCATGGGACAATGATCCCTCTTTACTACATAAGAGAGAAATACGAAGGCTTTAAGATTGTGAGAATAGGATTATCAGGCCTTTCCCTTCCCATGCACTACGAGATGGGTCAGATCATTGCGCAGGCTGTGCAGCGCACCGGGGTAAGGGCTGTCTATGTTGCCAGCGGAGATCTGTCTCACAAGATGAAGGAAGACGGGCCTTACGGCTTTGCCAAAGAGGGACCTGAGTACGATGAGAGGATAATGGAGGTCTGCGGAAGCGGAGAATTTGACAGGCTTCTTGATTTTGATGAGGTGTTCTGCGATAAGGCTGCCGAGTGCGGCCACAGGTCTTTTGTCATGATGGCAGGAGCTCTTGACGGGCTGTCTGTGACTGCTCATAAGCTCTCTCACGAGGCTACCTTCGGGGTAGGATATGGAATCTGCACTTTTGAAGTTGGCGGACCTGATGAGAACAGGCATTTTCTTGAGAAGTGGAGAGATAATAAGAAGAAGCAGCTTGAGAAGAGAAAACAGGATGAGGATCCTTATGTAAGGCTGGCAAGGTACTCCCTGGAGAGTTACATCACTTTGGGCAAGAGGATAACCAAAAAAGATCTAAAGGATGATAAGTGGAAGGATATGGACGATGAGATGTACGGCAGAAGAGCCGGCACTTTCGTATCAATTCACAAGGATGGAGCTTTAAGGGGTTGCATAGGGACCATACTTCCGACTACAGGCTGTATTGCAGATGAGATCATGCAGAATGCCATAAGTGCAGCTACAAATGATCCGAGATTTCCAATGATAAAAGAGGATGAGCTGCCATATCTTGAGATAAGCGTCGATGTCCTGGATGAGCCGGAGCCTATAGATAGTCCTGATGAACTTGATGTCAAAAGGTATGGTGTAATCGTGACTCATGGCAGGAAGAGAGGACTGCTTCTTCCGAATCTTGACGGCGTAGAGAGCATAGAGCAGCAGATTGACATCGCCCGTCAGAAAGCAGGGATCCATGAAGATGAGGATTACAGTTTAGAGCGTTTTGAAGTTATACGTCACTACTGATCACGAGGTATAAATAATGCCAGAATGTAACGTCTGTCACAATCGGTGTAATCTGCAAGAAGGGGCTGTGGGGCTTTGTAAGGCCAGAATCTGTCGTGACGGCAGGGTGGTTCCGAAGAACTATGGACATATCACATCAATTGCCCTGGATCCGATAGAGAAGAAGCCTCTAAATCTCTTTTACCCGGGATCGAAGATCATCTCTGTTGGAAGCTATGGGTGTAACCTGCGGTGCCCTTTCTGCCAGAACCATGAGATATCTTATGATTTCGGAAAAGAGTATCCCTATGGCTACA
>ODAI010478802.1_pt1 | contig 13313 bp, 22 predicted proteins | sample 1539321 | NCBI WGS metagenome assembly ODAI01 (sample SAMN02144231, study PRJEB22623) | gut metagenome | biome: sheep rumen | host: Ovis aries | place: New Zealand
TTTCATCAAACTCAAAAGTATATTTCTCACCATCAATAGTATAAGGAATTATATTACCCATATCATCCTTATTCCATTTATACTTTCTATATAATGTAGATATTGCATAATCTTTACGCTTCTCATTTCTACTTTCGCTATTCTATGCTTTCCATGAATTATAATCTGAACGTATACCAAAAGCTGGACCTTTAATGCGGCCTTCATCATCTTTCATAAATTCTTCTGGCATATAAATTATAACATATCCATCTTTATCCCATCCTGCTTTATTTCTAATAGGAGAGGTATTTACAAATGGATTACCAATAACATATGGTGAATATTTACCAGAACCACTACGTGGAAATATCATACCATGTGAATTTAAATAATTATATCCATATTGTTTAGCACCATAATTAGTATTTGATAAACAATACCAATCAAGTTTTGTTCCATCTGGTAACATATCAACTCTTATATCAGATATAAGATATTCTTTTTGTGTCATTCTATCCAAATGTTCTCTATTTGTTGGGAATGCATGACGTTTTGAATAATTATTTGTATCAACAAATTGGGTGCCAAACTGAATAATGTTATTATCTCTTGATATTGCTAATAATTGTTTAGTTTTTCCATCAAACCAGAATACTGTATAACGATTACTTGTACATATATCATTAAATTCATCTTTATTATCACGACATTCTTTATATGTCATTTTCTTGAAATGATCATCAGTAATATTATACAAATCTTCATCATAATCAGTATTTACAAGCCAACCAAATACACGAGGGTGTGGATAATCGAATATATGAGACATTGCTTTTATATATTTCCAAACAAGCGCATTATATTCCTTATTATATTTTTTAACTTGCTCTATAGAAAGATTATATTTTTTCATACAATCTTCTATCTTATACCATGATGTTATAGTAGAAGTACCAAATACTTTATGGCAAACATCTCCCATTTGCTTTAAATATTTCTATGCATCACCAATTAAATTATGATTATTACTATATTTAAAGGTATTTTTATCTACATCCACACTTCTTTCTTTTGGAAGCATTTGAAAATATCTAAATAAACCTCCAGGCTCATTTAATATTTCCCTATATAAAGTTGTTGATTGTAATGATTCATTAAGGTAATTATTTAAACTAAACATAATAAAATATACTTCTCTATCTTTTGTAGTATTTATCTTCTAATTATAAATATAGTAATAATAAAGCATAATTATATAATGGGAAAACGATTAGACTTTGCAGGTGCAGCATTTGATCCAGTTGTAATGCGTTGGTATTATGGAAATACCAGTAAAGAACCTGATTCAATATATTCAGTTAAATCAGAAGTATTTAAGTAGGGTTATGAAGATCCTACTTATATGACATTCCGTGTAGAATTTGGTGAATGGGGTGCATCTGTTTTACATAGAAGTGTTTTTACAATGCATGGTGGTATGGTATTGAATTCATAGCATTAGGATTATGATCAATTACCAAATGGATTATTAGATTTGCATTTTATTTAGGAAGATACACAATAGCAATATCCATTTTATACATTTAATAATCAATCATATTATAATGCATATAATTATCTTATGCAGCGTAATGAAGATGCACGAGCTGAATATTTAAAGGCTTTTGTTACAGGACTTTATGAAATTCAAAAAGATCATCCATATCTTTTTCAAAGTATATCGGGATTGGATGGTTTAAGCAATTTTTCGCCAGAAAGTGGTCAACGTTTAAATAAAGATACATTTGTCACTATAGAATGTATTGAAGGTTTATCATTAAAGATAAAAACATTATTACAATTATATAGAAAGGCTGCATGGGATGATGCATGGCAAAGATGGGTTTTACCATTAAATATGCGTTAGTTCAAAATGATTATTTATGTTTTTGAACGTCGTATGTTTTAGGAAGTAAAGCGTGTAAGTCCATTTACATCAGAAAAACAATTACATACAATAAATACAGATATTCCTGTATACGCCTTTGAATGCAATCCATGTGAATTCGTTATTGAAAATATATGGAATAGCGATTATGATGCTACATGGGGAGGTGATGCTGAAAAAACAAAGATAACTATCAGGGTCAATAATGTAATGACATATTATAGAAATGGATTACTTGATAGAAAATTAAGTAATATATTAATATATGATTTGTTTGATGCTATAGATCGTCAGAGCACAACAACTATATATAGTACCAATACAAATATGTCAATAAACCAATCAAAAGGAGAATTTTTAAAGAAACATGTATTATTAGAGAATGAAGATATTGCTGTAAATGATCCAAGAATCATGTATGGTACAGGAGAAGAATTATTAGATGAAGAATCATATATAGCAGAGCCATATTATAGGGAAATTATTAATACAATGATGCCTCATTCTTTATTAGCAGAACGAGTAAAAGCAAATTGGTGGCATGAAGCTACTGTAGAAGGTCGTGATTACTGGAGCAGCATGAGCGGTTGGGACGGTTTATTTGGCGGCGGTACATGGAGAAATATAGGTAAAGGCTTATGGAATGTTATAACTGCTGCTACTACACAAATTCGTGTATCTCAGAATTACAGCACTCATAATTCTACAGTATTTTATAATATTCTTGATTATATAGAAACTGAAGGTTCTCCCGCAGAAGAAACTTATAGTATGGCTACTGAATATCTTTTACCCGTACGTAAAGATTTAAAGCATAATGCCGATGCAGCAACTCGTGGAGAAACTTCATGGGCTACAAGAGAAGTTGGTAAAGGTAAATTCAGAGATTAGTCAAGAGAATTGGATGCAATAGATTCCGAAGCATTAACAGAGAATGACTATTCTTGGGCAACAGATGATAAAGATGCTGAAGGAAATCATGATTGGACAAAATTCAGAGATAATCCTAATAAACGTCAAAAGTCAAAATTTAACTGGAATAAAATAGATTCCAGCACAATGACCGGCGGAGATTATTCATGGGCTACTACTGATTATAATGAAGCTGGAAATGTAAAAGGAAATGATTGGTAGAATTCTGCACAATATAAATCATCAGAAGTACCTCGTCAGAAGAATGGATTTGTTTGGAATAATATAGATTCTAAAACATTAACTGGTGATGATTTCTCATGGGCTACTGATGATAAGAATAATCCAAATGATCATAAATGGGAAGATTTTGATAAAGACCATATGCAAGATGGTCAACGCTAGAAACAAGCATTTGTTTGGAATGGTATAGATTCTAATAAATTATCAGAAAACGAAAGATCGAAAGCTACAAAAGATGGTAATAAAATATAGGAAAATATTAATAGAGATTTATTAACAGAATATGATTATTCATGGGCTACTAAAGGTGAAGGTTAGAAAGAGCATGATTCTAATATGGTATTCAGAAAACCTGATAATACTGAAAGAAATTCTGTTATAGATAAACCTATAGAAAGTGGAGGTATAGATTCTGCTGATTTAACAAATTATGATTATTCATGGGCTACTCAAGACCTTATGAATGAATATGATCATCCAGTAAAAATAAAAGGCGTCGGTTTAGATACATCTATAAGAGAATAGAATAATAATATTCAAGTATCATTAGAAGACCCTCGTTTAGATCCTAGTTTAAATTTAATTTCGCTTGAAAGAAAAGATCGTAAAGGCAATAATGAAATATAGTATCCTATTTTAGATACATCTCGTGGATTTAAAAAAACATTTAATTCAACAGATTTTTCTGATAGAGAAATGAATGAGCAGCTTCCTCCGACATTAGAAAGGGAATCAAAAGATTTTGTAGAACCTAATCTAAGAACTGTTGATGATACTGAACGTGGTATAAATGAAGAAATAATATTTGCTGGTTTAGATGAACGTACATTAAATACAGATATTGTATATGATCCATTAAAAGAAAGAAAATTAGATAAACCCGAATTCAGAGATATTGATAATGAACGTGCTTTGCCGGAATCACAATTTGGTGAAATTCAAGGTACACGTAATATTGATAGAGATATTCAAATTAAATTAGAAAATCCTCGTTCAATACCAGAGCAAATAATGAATAATACTGAGGAAGAAAGGAAATTTGACAGTAATTTACGTGAGACTGATTTTAAGGAACGTTCAATAAATCAAAATGTTGAACCATTAGAGTATCAAGATAGAGAATAGAATAATAATGTTAATTTATAGATAGAAGATGCACGTGATCTTCCTAAATATTAGAATAACCAAAATGTATTGGAAGAACGTAAAATTATTGATCAAGCATTAAGGCAACCAGATAAAGAATTAATACGTCCGGAACATAGTTTAACTTCTATAGATACGCATAAACGCGGTATAAATGATAATAGTTATTTCTCATTACAAAATACAGAAAGATTCATAGATAATAATATTCAAATAGAAAATTATGAAGCACGTGTTATCAATGAGCAACAATTAAGAAGTTTGAGTGATGAAGAAAGAAAGCAGGTGGAAGTTGTATTAAATCGACCAGATATATTAAATTATATCAGTAAAGCAACTAATGCAGCATTTAATGCAGAATTCCGTAAGGTTGACCAAGAATCATCAAGAATAGATGCAACCGCTAAAGGTATGCTATAGAACTCTGAAGCATTCAAGAATTTACAATATGATGAAAATATAAAGGACAAGGATTTGACACAAGTTTTGGCTTTTGCAAAAGCTTATTCGGACGAATCTGACGCGATGAAAAATGCTTTCATTACTCGTATATAGGGATTACAGAAAGAACTCAAAGAACAGACATTAAACACAGTCAGAGACATTCCTGAAATGGAGTATCAGATAATGAAAGACGAGAAATCGGAAAAACAAGAACCTATTCTATTATCTGTAGAGCAAGTAGAGCAAATAAAGAATAATGTAAAACTTGCTTCATTAGCAGATGCAGAAATAAGAGATTTGTCTTATAAAGGATTAATTTCTTTACATGATGCATTGGAGAATAATATTGTAAAAACAATGATATTATAGAAACCTGATACCGTCGATGATAGGAGTATTGCAACTGACTTGGATAATCCTCCTAAGCCCATTATAAATGGAAAAATCGATTAGGGAGAAGACAAAGGTCCAAAGAAAATTGTAAATGGTAAAGTTGAAGAAGTAGATAAACCGGAAAAACCTATATTAAATGGCAAAGTTGAAGGTAATAATGCAAAGAATCAATATATTAATATTAGTAATGCTAAAATAGAGCAGCCTACCAAAAAACAAAGACCAATATTAGGACATAGATTAGATGATAAAAAACATAAAAAAGAGGGTTAGTAAAATTAACCCTCTTTATTATTGACCTTCATTTTCAAAAACTGTATTTTGTAATTGTATCTCCGCTGTTCTATAATTATATGCATTATAATTATCTATTGTAAATTGTCCGCCTGCATATTGTATAGGTTTACTACCATAATAGTCTTTAGCAGTCTTCCAGAACTCATCCTGGTGTACATCATCAGTTCCGATATGTACATGTTTACTCTATGTACCCATATCATCCAACGAAGTCTCTATGAAGGCGGAAACACCATGATCATACATGAGCTTTAATACAGATCCATTGCCAAATATATGAATTTTTAATATATCATTAAATGCTATACCATTATTGATTATATCAATAGCTTCACCATATAAATGTCTAGAATTATTTGTACTGATATACATTACATTTCCGCGGGCATCCTTGCATTTATACTTATCTCCACTTTTTACAAACGCATTACCTTCAACTTTTTCCCCATTTGTGTCTACTGCATATCTTCTTGCACCTACGAGTTTTATTTTATGTGCGGACGACTCGTCAATAGCTCTGTAAATATCTTTCATGAAATCTTTTAAACCTGTCAAAGGTACATCACCTACATTATCTTCTTCAGCTACTTTATTATCCTAAGAAATTTCTTCTTCTATTTTATTTGCTGTTACATTATCACCGGTAGGTGCATTTGGATTAGGATTTGTACTTTCATCAGTAGGAATATTATTCTATTGTTCTGCTAAAGAATTCTTTACATTTTGATAACCTGGAATTGGCCATTCTCTACGTGTTAATTCTAATTCTGTAGACCAAGCAGATTCTGCAGGTTTTGGTGTACTTGTAAATATCCATTTAATAGATTTAATAATAAACCATCCTGATAATGTTGTATAAGTGCATGTATTTAATAAACGTGCATGTAAAGTGTTTGGATCCACTCTAACTTCTTGTTTTGTTTCTGGATCCCAGTCAACAGGATTTACACTTAAAAGAGATGTTAACTTGTTATTATCTAAGAATAATGTTGGAATTTTTTCGCCCCTCATCATTGCAAAATTTGCACCATTTAATTTAACTTTTACAAGTTTTTTGAGTAATTGCATATTATTAATTTTATTATGCTCAAATGCAGCATCATAAAATTTATTAACATTACCTGTAGCCAATTCATTACTTCCAGTATCTGCAATAGTTTCTCCATCAGAATCTGCCATCATATCAGAATCTCTACCACCACGTTTCTTTGCATTCTATTTAACATAAGAACCATTATCAGCCTATACATACATTCCATTAGTACCAGGACCTACTAATATATAAAAACCTCCATTTGGATATTTAGTAGCATTATATGGTATTGAATATGTCATTTCTACTGCATTATTATCGGGTTCAACACCCTGATTATTAATAACAAAATTTGTTGTTACTGATATACCAACCTGTTTTGTTATTTCTGCCGCTTGATTAACTTCTTTAAAATCTATAGCATATAAAGCTGTACCAGCTTCATCATCATTTGGTATATTTGTAATTAATTTCAACTATGGACGCGGTGATGCTTTTTGCTCACCATCTGTTGCTGCACCATGCTGATTATCAATACCTCTATTATGTTTAAACACATCATTAAATAAAGTTATATCAAATGTTTCATCAGGTCCATCTTCACCAAGCATTTTATTGACATTTAAGAAAGTCAAACCATAACGAGGATCTATCCAAGCATCAAAGAATGATTCAAAGTTTTTCCATGAATGTGCAACAGTATCCTTAATATAATCCATTAAATTTGAACCTTGCGCTTTACCGTCTTCATCTGAAGATTCTGCCATACAATACCATAATTGGTTATCATCTGTATTTTCTGGATCACAGAAAAAGAAACCTAATCCTAATTTCTATGCAGCATCAATCATTGCATCTCTACTTGTACCAGCAAAAGAGAATGACATATTAGCATTATGCAAGTTCGGTATGAATAATTCTCCCATTATAGAGAAAGTATATGGAACATTTAACATATTCTGTGAAACTTCACTACTATCTACATAAGTTATAAGGAAATCACAACGTAAAGATTTAATCATACCATGACCTGGTGAGCAGAATACCGAAATTTTATCACCTTCTTTTGGCACATTTGTTTTTAATAAATCATTATTTGTTGTTGTAATTTCTAATGTAATAGTTGGTATAAAGCCTACTGATGCAATTTCCATTCGATCTATTTCTTTCTGTGAAAAGAAATAATCATTAATACGAATAATAGGATATGTTGCACCAACCTCCAATGTAATATCTGGTTGATTTCCAGATAATTTCTGAGATCCTGCAGACATATCTTCTACGTTTGCATATTGTCCAGTACTTGAATTTGTTGGTGGATAATGCATACCTGTATTAGGGTCGACAGGCGTATTATTACCATCCATTGGTAAAGATAATTCATCAAGCTATATAGTAGGTTCACTATACTTATAAATACGCGTACGTTTTTGTCCATCTTCAGTACCGCCCGCTGATAACTATGAATATATATTATCGCCAGCTGTTGCCAATACACTTGGTGCATTAGAAGAATATTGATTCTATATACCTGCAAGCTGATCATAATAATTATCCATATTATTTTCATCTATTGGCGGAGTAGGTGCATTTCCATCATATCCTTCTGAATAAAATAAATTTGCTTCTCTTATTCTTCTTTTTCTTAAGCCTTTTTCATAGCGTGAACCTGGTAATACATATGAAGATTGCCATGTAGTAGTAACCTTTGATTTATTTTTATATCCATTGCCCTATATAGTTTTTCCTAATGTTGTTTTTGATATATTACCATGATTATATGCAATACTAAACATAGCATCAAACATGCTTTGTGTCATACCACTATGCCACATTTTGTTTACATCTGCAGAAATAGTTTTTGAATCCTACTTAAAGAATGCCATACATTCTGTATCTGAATAACGTTTACCATTAACGAGATCTCTAGAATGATGTCCAAAACCAACAGTAGGATAAGATTCACCTTTTAATATATATGCTACATTAGAATATCCCTCTGCTGTTTTTAAAAAATTAAAACCATTTTGACTTAACTATGCCATTTTAAATTATAATAGATTTATATAATATATATACAATAAAAAATGTGCTATCAAAAGTTGGTAGCACATATTCTTATATATTTAGTATTTAAATTTTTATTAATCAGCAATAGCTCGGATAGATAATTCATAATATTTTAATTTATTATTGTTCTACTTTAGTCCAACCATACTTACCTAAGTAATCATCGCCTGTTCCCATCCATACATCATATCCAGCACTACCAGTTGGTACTGTTAATACACCATCTGCCTTCACTTTTTGGAATGTATTACTTTGTATTATAGGTGCTGTTATAGCATTACATGTTATGCTTGCTAGCGATGAACACCCACTAAATGATCCATTACCGATTGATGTTACCGAGTTACCTATTGTTACACTTGTAAGTCCAGAACACCCACTAAATGATCCATTACCGATTGATGTTACCGAGTTACCTATTGTTACACTTGTAAGTCCAGAACACCCTTGGAATGCACCATCACCTATTGATGTCACCGAGTTACCTATTGTTACACTTGTAAGTCCAGAACAATTATAGAATACAGCTGAACCGATTGATGTTACCGAGTTACCTATTGTTACACTTGTAAGTCCAGAACACTCTTGGAATGCACCTGCACCTATTGATGTCACCGAGTTACCTATTGTTACACTTGTAAGTCCAGAACAATTATAGAATACAGCTGAACCGATTGATGTGACACCATCTATTAATGTAAATAAAACTGTATGCTCTCCAGTTGTATTAAATATATATGAATTTATAACTTCATGTTCTACACCATCTACTATCATTGAACTAAAATTGTTAGAACTACCTAATAATTGTGTTGCGGATTCTGTAGAAGTAACATTATATTTACATAATATTTTAGATCCAGTAAATGGATTAAAATAAAGTTTATGCTCATCTTCACATAAAGATACATTAGGTAAAATAAATTTTGATATATCAGATGCATATGTTTGATATTCCTATACAGTATTAAATAGTTTTATATATTTCCCCATTTACTAATAAATTATTTAATATATTTATTTAATATTATATATAAAATAAAAATGTGCTACCATTAAAGAATGGTGCACATCATCGGCATTTATTAAAATAGTTTTTGTGTAATCTTGCTAATTACTCAGCTACAACTGTATCAACTGCTGCTGTGTCAGCAACTACAGAATCTACTGCAGCTGAGTCAACGACAGTAGTATCTACTGCAGTACTATCTGCATCAGCAGCACCAGCTACGCTGTTACCACAACCTACGAATGCACTTACTGCAACAAATAATGCCATTGTGTAAAAAAGCTTCTTCATAATTTTTTAATTTAATTAATTTTTGTTATTATTTATTTTTATATCTGACATAAGATTTAATAAATCCATTTCAAAGTCAGAATCTAATATTATATCATCTTTTATAATTTTGTCTATACTTTCAGAAGTATTTTCATTATTTTCTTTTGATTTTCTTATTCCATATATTATGTCATAATATATTTCATACATCTTCTTTAGCATCCTTGCTAAAATTCTTTTATAATGTGTTCCTAACTTTGATAAAAGTTTCAAACCATCACCTTGCACATTTATATGTATATTTCTTGTGTTGAAAAGTTTTATAAATACCTCTCTATTTTTCAAAATAATGTCATCTAATAGATCTAGATCAATTTTATTTATATTATTCCAGAAAATATATAATGCTCTATAAATTCTAAATATACTTATATCATAATATGTAAATGATAAAATATTCTATACATTTGCTGCCCATTGTTCAGATCTAGTAAGTTTATTATAATCTTTTTTCAATAGATTTGTTTTTTCAAATGCATCTATAATTTCATCTATATGACTTTGTGCTAACATTTTTAATGCAACTGCATATTCCTGTAAATATGCCGATATTTCATTAGGAGAAATATAATATATAGATTTAAATATAGTAGACGTAATATATTCTTCATCTGTATATATTTTCTAATTCACCTCTAAATAATCATGACTCCAATTTGCTATTAAAGGACATTTGTTAGCATATTGTATACCCAATTTATATAAATCATTATCAATATCATATAAACCGGTATTTGTTGTTTTCTTTATATAATCTGTATAAGCATGACGGAATTCATGTGTGAGCTCTTTAAAAAACTGCTCATATGATTTTCCTGAATGATCAACAATAGCAATAGTAAAATCTAATTTATTATTATTTAATTGAGCGTCTTTCTTATAACATGCTGCATATATTTGATTATTATTCTCTTCTATTTCTATATGGAAATTACCTATCCAATTAGGAATAATAGAATTATCAAATAATTGGTTATTTTTATATTTCCAATAACTTTTAAGTATAGACATAGTAATAATAGGCTATTCAGACGGATTTAAATCTATATAATTATTTAATCCGTCTTCCGCATCATATATATAGTCAGTAATAAGTTTTACTAATTTATCTGTTACTTTTAACTAATCTGTTAAAATGCCATGAGATTCATTTATCATTATAAATGAAATTTATTTTTATTATTTATTTAATGGATACAATAACACAAATATTTTATCAATTATCAACAAAGTTGTTTTTATTTTTGATAAATAAAAAGATAAATAATTTATAAAAATATATTTTTTAAAAGAATATGGCAGATACAACTAGTAATGGTTTAATGAGATTACCGCATTTTACAAGTTCTAAAGTCAGCATGGACAAAGACGAACCTATATACACTAACCTGTTCACTATCACGTTAGTCCCACCAGCATCTATTGCAAATGAAAATGATTAGGATACGTTGGTAGTTCTTGAAGGTATTAAGAGTATATCAGGTTTGAATACACAGCCAGGTAATGGTACAGTATCTCAGAAGTATAAGTTTGCTGAGCGTATGTTCGCAGGTCCAGCACCATCTCAGACACACTTGACATTGAATATAGCATTCCAGCTTAATGTCCGTCCTGGTGTTGCATCTGATGAAAACTATACTTATAAATTCTTGCGTAAGTGGCATGACCTTGTATATGATCCATTGACAGGTCGTATGGGTATTAAGTAGGAATATGCTGCATCTAGTATGACAATTACAATGCAAGATCGTAGAGGTGTTCCATATTGGCAGTGGATTTGTTACAATGTTTGGCCTTCTGGTCAGCTTAATGGTCCAGATCTTTCTTATGATGGTGGTAACATTATGGAAGCACAGTGTCAGTTTGAGGCAGACTACTTCGATGAATCAATTCTTTAATCTCATAGAAATAAAAAAGGAAGAACATTTAAGTTCTTCCTTTTATTTTTATATTACTTTACTTATTTAAAATAGAGCGATTGCACCAAAGAATACAATGGATGAAATTATAATATATGTCATAATTTCTCCTATTGATGCAGTTTCTCTATTTTCATCAAACAATTTCATTTCTTTCCATGCAGGATTATCTTTGAAATGAAAATCCCAATCAGTGAAATTACTTTTTGTTGAATTCATTGCAAACACTTCTTTCCAAGGTGTATTTGCATTTACATTACTTGTTACCTGTACTGGATAACCATTAGAATAATCAATCATACAATCTCATTTGTTTTTAAATCATACTCAGTTTCCATCAAGAATGATGCAAAGCAATCAGCTTGTGCAATAACCATTACAAGAGGTACATCATTAATAGCCTTCATAAAAGCTGGTTTTTCATAGAATGAAAGGAATGTGCCAGGATCAGTAAATCCCATATGCCATCTGATTGCAAGAATTTCCTCACCCGTTAAACGAATAAATTGTTGTGCAATCAATACAGACTTTTCACCATGGCCCAATGGAAATGTATCATTAATATCATATGCGATATATTTCTTCCATTGATTACCATATGGAGCATTTTCATCCTTCCATGTTTTTATAGCAGGTACATAATAATTAATTTTACACAAATCGTGAAGTAATGCAGCTACAATAAGAGTTTCATCACTAATAGAACCAATATTCTTTTCTGGTAAAGCAATATCCTTCATATTGTCTCTAATCTTTACTGCAGCTTTATATACATTCAATGAATGTGCAAGTAATCCACCCTTACAATTATTATGATACTTAGTAGAAGATGGTGCCTCGTAAAAATCACATTTATCCAGCCATTCTATTAAGTTTTCTATACCCGGTCGTTGAACAGAAGACAAAAGCTGTTTATACTCTGCCTTCATTTCTTCTAATTGTAAATTTGTAAACATATCTAAATTAATAATTTATTCTAAATTAACTAATAAACTTTCTATTTGATCTCTTTTATCAGGATCTTCTAATATCTTTTCTTTTGCCAACCTGTATAATTCTGGTCGATTTTTTAAATCCTTCTTTGGTATATTTGTTGCCATTAATAAGCAAAGTAAAACATGTAAGTCTAGTTCTTTTGCTTCTGACATGATAGACAATAAAAACTTATCTATTGCTTTTATGCTTTTCCATTCAAACATAAAAGACTTATATATATGATACATTACTTCATTAATAATGTTTAAGTCTGAAAGTTTCCCATCAGACAATACATAATATAATATCTTAATGCTTCTGGTGTATATACTTTATTCGGTTCCTTTGCCATTATTCTTAAATATAGAAAATTTTATACCTTCAATAGGATCAAAATATACAGTGAATTGCATTTTCTCTAAAAATTTCTTATACCTATATCCCCATTCATTTTCTCTGCGTATATCATCTTCTACCAATTTAACTCTAAATTCATAAGTGCCTGGAGTATAAGAAATTATATTAAGTTCATCTTTATCTTTTCCTACAAGCTTGATAATTATTTTATTTGTTGCTTTATCATATTTTACTGAACCTTTTTGATATTCGATTCTGCATAACAAAGTAAAA
>ODAI011193454.1_pt1 | contig 13313 bp, 13 predicted proteins | sample 1539321 | NCBI WGS metagenome assembly ODAI01 (sample SAMN02144231, study PRJEB22623) | gut metagenome | biome: sheep rumen | host: Ovis aries | place: New Zealand
AGTATAAATGTCTCTCAGAAAGAAATTTTTCAGCAATCCTTTTGTCCTGACCGTTATCGCCATTATACTTGGATTCGGTGTAGCTGCTCTGATCCTGCTGGCAGCGGGATACCCTCCCGTGGAATCGATCAGGACACTGGCCCAGAGCATGGTAGGCAGACCCAAGGATATTTCCAGTGTCGTTATCCGCTCGACGCCTATTATATTCACAGGTCTCGGTGTAGCATTTGCCATAAAGACCGGCCTTTTCAATATCGGCGCAGAGGGACAATATATCATAGGCAGTGTTGTGGCTACGATGGTCGGCAGCATGCTGGATTTCCCCAAGCCTGTGGCAATCCTCATGGTTGTGGCTTCTGCCATGCTGGTTTCTGCCCTTTATGCAGGTTTTGTAGGACTTCTCAAGGCGCATCTGGGCATTCATGAGGTCATCAGCGGCATCATGCTCAACTGGATCGCTCTGTATTTTTCCAACTGGATCTGCGGACTGGACTTTTTCCACAAACCCGGTACGGTCGGCATGTATCCGGTCAATCCCTGTACCTATACGATAATACTTCCCGAATGGAAGCGCTCCGAAGCGGGTCAGGCATTCCTTGCTCAGTACCCTCTTCTGAAGGAGACTGTCGGAAGGACAGATGTGAATATCGGATTTATTGCAGCCGTTATTGCCGCTTTCATGATCAACCATCTGCTGAACAGGACCCGCAAAGGTTATGAGCTCCGTGCAGTCGGACAGAATATTCATGCGGCACGTTTTGCCGGCATTAACGTCAAGAGCAGTGTTGTGCACGCCATGATGATCTCCGGTGCCTTGTGCGGACTCGGTGCAGCCTTCTACGTCACGGGCCAGTCACCGCACACGGTCTCCACGCTTTCCGCATTCGAAAATGTCGGTTTCAACGGCCTCTCGGTCGCATTTATTGCTTTCAGTTCTCCGATCGGCTGTCTGTTCACCGGACTCCTTTTCGGCGGTCTTTTGTACGGCGGCGCGGGACTTCAGTCCAAAGTCGGCGCTCCCACCGAGATCATCAATATCGTCATCGGCGTCATTGTATTCTTCTGTGCTCTGTCTTATCTGATTCCGCGCTTTGTGGACCGCAGAGATGCTGCACGACTCAATAAAAAGAGAAGAAAAGAAGCGAAGAAAGCGATGAAGAAGGGAGGGTCTAATGTCTATTAATACTGATACAGTTCTGCTCCTTTTGGGCATCACGCTTATGTATTCAACCCCGATGGTCTTTGCCGCACAGGGCAGTGTCATCTCTGAAGTATCCGGCGTTGTAAATATCGGTATTGAGGGTATGATGACGATCGGTGCCTTCACCGGAGCCGCAATCGGCTATTTTTCCGGAAATCCATGGGTCGGTTTTGTCTGCGCAGGCCTGGCTGGTGCCGTTTTCGGATTAATTCATGCCTTTGCCTCGGTGACATGCAAGGCTGATCAGACAGTCTGCGGCATTGCCATGAACCTGATCGGACCGGGTCTTGCCCTCTTCCTCTCGAGAGTATTTTTTGATGGTGCGACACAGACCCGCCCCGTCGTCAATAAGATCCCCAAACTGTTCGGGAAATCAGGGCTTGAGGGAAGCCTGAATAACCTCAATGTCGATATGACGACCGTTCTGGCGCTGATCCTGACGATCCTTATGATCTGGATCTTTTACGGGACAAAATGGGGACTGCACCTTCGCGCAGTAGGTGAGCATCCCGCCGCAGCTGATACACTGGGCATTAATGTTTACAAAGTCCGCTACATCTGCGTCATAATTTCTGGTCTCCTTGCAGGCCTTGGAGGCGCAGCCATGACTCTGGCCATTGTCCCCCAGTTCATGCCGACTGCGATCAGCGGCCAGGGCTTTATCGCCATTGCGGCAGTCATCTTCGGTAAATGGACTCCTCACGGAGGCTATCTTGCCTGCCTTCTGTTCGGTTTCGCGCAGGCCCTGACGGTTGTTCTGGGAGGCGGAAATTTCGCAGTCCCTTCCGAGATCCTGGCAATGCTTCCCTATGTCCTTACGATCATCATCCTGATCCTCTTTGTCGGACGTGCTTCCGCACCCAAGGCAAACGGCGTACCTTACAACAAGGGCTCCAGGGTGTGAATAAAACAGTGAGCCAAGCGGCCGCAAATGCCGAGCTCGCTCGAGCATGTGCGGGCATTCGCCCATGGCCGCAAGTATAGGTCTAAAGTAGAGATACTATTCAGTAGAGATACTATTCAGTACAGATCCAAAGAAAAAAGCTCCGGTGCGCACAGAAACCGCACCGGAGCTTCTTTTCTTATAGCACAGGACCCTCAAAAGAGTCCTGCAAATGAAACGGCCCGCATCTGCCCCAATGCAGATACGGGCTTATTTCTTTATATATCCTTTATATTTCCCTCATATATCCTGACATCATGCAGCCGCCGGCAGCGCCGGCCGCCATGACTGCATCGATGTTGGATTCTTTGATGCCTCCGATCGCATAGACCGGGACCGGGCATGCTGCACAGACTTCCTGTACAAATGCCAGGCCTTTCCCCCGGAGCCCTTTTTTGCATTCGGTTTCAAATATGGTCCCCAGCAGGATGCGGTCAGCTCCCAGTGAAACGGCCTGAAGCATGTCTTCCATGCTGTGGCTTGTGGTACTGAGACATGAAAAGCCATCAGGCCGCTTTCCCAGCGCCTGAAGCACGGGAAGGGGCAGATGGAGATTCACGCAGTCGATTTTTCGGGCAAGGTCTGTGCGCGAATGGACAAAAAACGGGACTCCTGCACGGGAGCAGACGGCCTGTATCTGTTTGGCAAGGAGCAGGTATTCTTCATCCGACAGATCCCGTTCCCGAAGGATCAGTGCCGGAGGATGGAGAGATACGGCTTTTCTGATCTGCGCCTCAAAGTCCCCGCTGCAGAGGGATCGATTTGTGATAACGATCAGATGTTCATAGGGCTGCATGGGAGTATCCTTATCCATATCAAACATAAATATAGTCGTTCAGAACGGGCTGCAGGCCGCCCTCCTCCATATCCTCATACATCCTGGCGAAAGAGCGGGTGTCGTTGATCTCAAACTGTTCATCACCGACATCTTCAGAGGCAGGATCGGCAGCAAGACCGTGAGCAGAGCTATCTGCTTTCCCGGCGCTGTGGTCTGTGGCCGCTGATCTGGCATCAAAGGTCCCTTCTTCCTTCTGGTGATCATATTTTTCCTCATGGTCGCCGATACCGGTGGATACACCTGCAGAGACTTTGGTCGCGCAGATTTTGGCAATGCCGTTGCGGAAGGCGGCACTTTCCCGGCTGGAGACGGTGATACCGGCAAAAGGAAGGAACAGCCGGTAGGCGCACAGCACCTGGCAGAGCTGGCGCTCGCCGACGTCGCGGGGATTGATCTTCTCATTGTTGACAATGGGACGAAGGCGGGGGCAGCTGAGCGAAATCTCCGCATGGGGATATTTCCGGTTCATGTAGTAGGCATGAAGGCCTGTTGCCAGGGCATCCTTGCGATAATCGGCAAGGCCCAGCAGGGCAGAAAACGCCACACCGCGCATGCCGCCCATAAGGGCGCGCTCCTGTGCGTCGAAACGGTAGGGCCAGACACGCTTGTGGCCAAGCAGGTGGAGGGTCTCGTACTTGTCGGTGTCGTAGGTCTCCTGGAAGACCGTGACATAGTCGACGCCGCACTCATGCAGATATCTGTACTCGTCAACATTGACAGGATAGATCTCGATACCGATATTGCGAAAATATTTGCGCGCGATTTTGACGGATTCTCCGATGTACTCTATGTCGGAATACTTGCGGCTCTCGCCGGTGAGAATGAGGATCTCCTCCATGCCGGTCTCCGCGATCACCTGCATTTCGTGCTCGATCTCTTCAAAGGTGAGCTTTTTGCGGCGGATCTTGTTGTAGCAGTTGAATCCGCAGTAGATGCAGTAGTTCTGACAGTAGTTTGCAATATAAATGGGTGTAAAAATATACACCGTATTGCCGAAGTGGTTCCTGGTCTCGATCTCTGCCTTGCGTGCCATCTGCTCCAGATAAGGAGCGGCAGCGGGAGAGAGCAGGGCCTTGAAATCCTCTATGGAACAGTTGTCTTTGCTCAGGGCCCTCAGAACATCCTTTGACGTATAGGCGGAGGGATCATATTCCTCCATCTGGGCAAGGACTTTGTCCTTGATATCGGATTCAATGATTTCCATTCCGGGCATGTATGCCATATGGTCCGTGCGGAAAGAAGGGTCCTGTTCGAGACGGTGCTTTCTCTCGAGCGCGGCAGGGGGCAGGGTATCACTGTCTATAAAATAGACCTGGTTTTCTTCATTCATTTTAAGCCTCATTCCGGAGCGCTATGCGCGACGGGGCGAAGAGAAGTCCGCGAATGCGGTTTTTCTTCTGCCATCACAGCTATTTGTGGCGCTCCGGCACAAACAGCTGTGTAAAAAATCAGCACATAAGTGTGATTTTCCACACATATCTCCCTTTGTTATCTTCCTGAAAGAATATATTGATGAACAATAGTTGTCGGTATAATTGTCAGCGAAGGAATCCGGTGAGGGGGTCGGAGGCGCTGCCGCCTCTTGCAAGAACACGTCCCATTCCGGTGAGATAGGCTTTACGGCCGGCTTCAATGGCCAGACGGAAGGCCTCGGCCATAGCGGGAACATCACCTGCTGTCGCGATAGCGGTGTTTGCCATGATCGCTGCGGCACCCATTTCCATTGCTTCGCATGCCTGGGAGGGCTTGCCGATGCCCGCGTCTACGATGACAGGAAGATCAATCTCGTCGATCAGGATCTGGATCATTTCTCTGGTCGCGAGGCCCTTGTTGCTGCCGATCGGAGCGGCGAGAGGCATGACAGCTGCTGCACCTGCACTCTGCAGGTCACGTGCCACATTGAGGTCGGGGTTCATGTAAGGCAGGACAATAAAACCTTCCTTTGCCAGTACTTCGGTCGCTTTGACAGTCTCATAGTTGTCGGGGAAGAGGTATTTTGCATCGTGCATGATCTCGACTTTGACAAAATCACCACATCCCATGGCGCGGGAGAGGCGGGCGATGCGGATGGCTTCTTCCGCATTGCGGGCACCGGATGTATTGGGAAGAAGAGTGACGCCTTCGGGAATAAAGTCCAGGATACTTTCTTTTTCCTGTGTGTTGGCCCGGCGAAGTGCAAGTGTGATGATCTGTGCCCCGCCCTGCTCGACTGCCGCCTTGATGAGTTTCATGTTGTATTTGCCGGAGCCGAGGATGAAACGGCTCTGAAATTCATGTCCGCCCAAAACCAGAGTATCTGCCATTTGTAGTACCGCCTTTCTTTAATAATAATTGTAGAAATCTGTTAACAGATCAGTAATCTGCCTGTCAAAAATGTTTCTATTCAAGAGTGTTTCTGTTCAAAAGTGTTTCTATTCAGAAGTGTTTCTATTCAGTAATGTTCCTGTTCGCGATGTTTCTCTTGCTCGCCGGTGATCAGCTGCAGAACTTTGTTTGCCTGATGGCCTGCGCAGATCGCAACACGGGGGGCCATAAGTCCTGCGCCGGGTGCGCTTTCGGTCGAGCCGTCACCGCACACAAATAGCCTGCGGAGTTTTTGCTGTGTCCGGATCAGATTTGCATCCCCCAGTCCAGCCATTCCGTTTCCCGAGATGATGATACTGTCCGGGCATTGTGACAGGAGAGTTCCGACCAGCATGGCCTTCTGATCGGCTCTGTCGAAGGCTTCGCATATGATCGGCCATCCTGAAAAGAGTTCTGCCGCGTTTTCAGGGGTGACTTTGACCTGCACTGTCTGCACATCGATCCAGGGATTGATCCTGGAGATGATCTCCCGGAGGGCCTCCGTTTTCGGCATGCCCAGATGCGGGATCGTATACATCTGCCGGTTGAGGTTGGTGACATCCACAATGTCAAAATCCACCAGCAGCAAATGTCCGACACCTGACCTGGCCAGACTGACTGCAATGTTGGAGCCCAGACCGCCTAGTCCTGCAATGGCAACAGAAGCCGCCTGCAGCTTTTCCTTCATCCAGAGAGGAAAACGCTCGTCGAAGGCGCGGTCCAGCTCCTCTTTGCTGATATTCGGCCCCTTCCTGTTGCTTTCGGCCTGTTCTTTGATTTCAAATCCTTCTGCTCTCTGCATAGGCTTCAGCCTCCTCCCACGAAGCGGAGAACTTCCACACTGTCGCCGTCTTCGAGCAGGCTTGCACCCAGGGCCTCGCGGGGGATGATCTCCAGATTTTTTTCCACCACGACTCTGTCAGGACTATAGCCCGCCTCTTCCAGATAGGCGAGGATCGTCATGCCGGCAGCTTCTTCCTGCTTTCCGTTGATCGTGACCATTGTTACCTCACTTTCTTTTTTCGGTGCCGCTTGTTTTCATAAAAATGCGTAAAGAAAAAGGGATACACGTATGCCCGTGCGTCCCTTTGGATCATTCTATACAGGTGCGCGGACAGGAAATACGGCTGCAGGGCATGCAGTCAATGCATGCGCCCCGATAAGCCCTTTTTCAATATACTGTCAGCGCCTTGTGTGTGACGGCAGAGAGTGGTGCCCCCGGTCTGCCGCGAGAAAAAAGAAAACGGTACCTGCCAACGACAGGTACCGCAATACTCTCAGGCTATTTCCCTACGTTGGCATTATCCAAATCAGGTTCCGGGTCTGGACGATACAGTCCACTCTCAGCCGGCTGTAAACCAGCTCCCCTTTTTTCTCTTTCAGCATTGTAAAACTTTCAGGAACATGTGTCAAGACAGATGGGATTTCTATGCCTGTATCAGGCGCAGATCGAGAACAATCAGCAATTTGGAGGGCGCTTTACTGCATTGTTTATGATATGATAAAAGAACCATTGAAGTCTGAAAAACAGCCGGGCATACTGGTGGCAGTGCAATGCAGGTGTGAGTCTTCATGCTGTTTTCTTTACAGTGGTACAGGGTAAAGAGTAAAGGTAAAAAGTACAGGGAAAAAGTACAGGACAAAAGCACAGGATAGAAAATACAGTATAAATAACACAGGTGGATCATGCAGGTATTTTACTATAAAAGAGTGGAGGACGGCACTTTTTGTGTCACAGGTTATGAGGGAGATGAAGCGGAAGTGGTGATCCCGGAGGATCATATCGTCACAATGATCTACGACAAAGTCTTTCGCGGCCACGCCGAGATCCGGTCCATCCGCATGCCGGACACAGTGACCGATCTGGGGGAGTTTGTCTTTGACGGCTGCCGGAACCTCAGGCAGCTTACATTGCCGGCACAATTGAAAACACTTTGGGGCTATACCTTTACCCGCTGTGGGATTGAAGAAATCCTGCTGCCGGACAGCCTTCGCATTATCCCTCCCTTCGCCTTCAAGGAGTGCAAAAATCTCCGCAGAGTCGTGTGCGGGGCAGGACTGGAAAAAATCCATGCCTGGGCCTTTGCGGGGTGTGAGCAGCTGACAGAGGCAGGACTTGTGCACGGTCCCGGTGTGGAGATCAGTCCCCAGGCTTTTGAGACGAAGATCCTCAATACATGACCACAGGGCCGGGACGTAAGAAATATGTAGAGAAGAGCGATAATCGACGAGAGGAAAGCTATTTGTGCCGGAGCGCCGCAAATAGCCGTGATGGCAGAAGAGAAACCGTATTCGCGGATTTCTTCTGGCCCCGTCGCGCAAGGCGCTCCGGAATGGAGATTCATATGACACAGTATCTGATCATTCTATTGACAGGCCTTATTTTCAGCGCCTGCGGCTTTTATATGTATATCTATTTCTTTTCCCTGGGATACGGCTTTTCCATAGCCGCCATCGGGGCAGTCATGCTCATTTTGTTCAGAAGCTCTGTCACCTGGGGCACGGGGCTGCAGTGTCTGCTCTTTATCATCTACGGTATCCGTCTGGGCGGCTACCTGCTCATCCGCGAGCTGAAAAGTCCGGCCTATAAAAAGGTCCTCAGCCCGGAACTGCAGCGCAGTAAACAGATGGGAATGGTGCCCAAGGTGTCCATCTGGATCAGCTGTGCCCTGCTTTATACCCTTGAAGTCTCCCCTGTTTTTTTCCGTCTGCAAAATGGAGACGGCACGAGCGCGACAGTGGTGGCAGGACTGATCATCATGGCTTTGGGTATCTGTCTGGAAATGGCGGCTGACCTGCAGAAAACTGCCGCCAAGAAAAAGAATCCCTACCGCTTTGTCGACTCGGGACTCTACAGGATCGTGCGCTGCCCCAATTATCTGGGAGAACTGCTTCTCTGGCTGGGCGTGCTGATCTCCGGGTTTGGTTCCCTGCACGGGATCGTGCAGTGGGGAGCCGCCATCGCTGGATTTATTTTGATCGTCTATATCATGTTCAGCGGTGCCCGCCGCCTGGAAATCCGCCAGGACCGCAACTACGCAGAGGATCCGGAGTATCGCAAATACGTCAAAACTGTACCGATCCTCATTCCCTTCATTCCCCTTTACAGTGTAAGGAAATATACTTTCCTGGTGGCATGATCTCATGGACCGACACGGTTTCGGGAAAGCTGTCTGGTATCGTTAATGGTTCTGTACAGTAAAAAATCCGTTTCGTAAAACACGAGTTGATCGGAGATTCAAGATCTTATCGGTGTAAAAATGAGAGCACTCAACCTCTATACCCTCACAAGAATCAATGACAGTGAGGCATTCTCGGGGCTGGAGAATGCACTTTCCGGGCGCCCGTGGCACAAGCGCTTCAGCAGCCACGAGGCGGCTTCCCTTCGCGCGCTCGTAAACGGGCTGGCGGATTGTTTTATCACAGCAGATGCGGCAGGTTCATGCCATGACGCCGACACAGACAACAGATCCGCCGGGGGTCCGGGAGAGGACCCTTCCGACGGGGATGGGACGGACAGAAAGGCCGGAGCAATCACCCCGGAGCAGCTTGTAAAGCCATGTGAAGACTGGGTCTCCTTTTTCGACGGCTTTTATTTTTCCTATACCATCGAACATATCAGCAAGGAATTTGACCTCTTGAAATTCTCCGCAAATGCTGACTGTGCCCTCAATATCGAGCTAAAGAGTGAGGCCATCGAAGAAGACCGGATCCGCAGGCAGCTGGAGCAGAACCGCTACTATCTGTCCCATGTCTCCAGGACCATCCTGTCCTTCACCTATGTGATGGAGAACGACTCGCTCTACTGCCTCAATGACCATGGCTATCTGCGCAGCTGCCCTTTGTCCGAGCTTGCCGCCGCCATGCAGCGCCCGCCCCTGCAGACTTATGTGGAGGAAAATATAGGACAGTTTTTCCGTTCCAGGGATTACCTGATCTCTCCGGTCAGAAACCCCGAAAAGCTGCTGACCGGCCGCTATTTTTTGACCAACCAGCAGTCGGAATTCCGCAGGCAGATCCTGGATCTCCTGCAGCTCTTTGAGGAGGAAATCCGGGAAACACCCGACAAAATCCCCGCCCCGGCGGCTGACAGAATGTCCGAAAAAACGCCTGTCACAGGGGCGGAGCCCGCTGACAGGGAGAGCGCAGCCGGGACTGTTGAACAGACAGAAAACCGGCAGCCGCTTCCCATGATCTCGCTGACCGGAGATGCCGGCACCGGCAAGACCCTGCTTTTGTTTGATCTGGCCATTGAGATCTCCAAAAAGAAGAAAGTCCTCTTTGTGCACGGAGGCCCTCTCAGAGAAGGGCACCGGGTGATCGACAAACGTCTGCACAAGGTCCATGTCTTTTCCGGAACGGAGTCGTCTGTCGATGAGATCAGCAGCAAGCACGACTTTGAGGAATATGCCTGTATCCTGGTCGATGAGGCCAACCGCTTTGATTCCTTCTGCCTGGAAGCCCTGATCAAAAAGGCCATAGCATACAGGATTCCCTGTATTTTTTCCTATGATCCCCACAGCATCCTGGGCGCCATTCCACTCATGGAGGATACAGAGGCCATGATCGGCCGCTATGAGACCCTGCAGCTGGAACTCTCGGGCAATATCCGCATCAACCGCCCGATCTTCTCCTTCCTGCGCACCCTGTTCCACCAGAAGGACTGGTCCGGCTCCGCGGACTACAGCTGCATCGACGTGCTTTACGCCGCCGACAAGAAGGAGGAGAAGAGGCTGACCGCCCACTACCTGTCCAGAGGATATGAGCTCATCCGTTCGTCGCCGGAGTCTTTTAAGTCCGGCGAGATCATCAGCCAGGAATTCGACAGAGTCCTGATGGTCCTCGACAAGCGATTCTATTATGATGAATCCATGCATCTGTGCGCGGACGGCAAAAAAGGCGCCGCCATACCGCCCCTCTACGAAGGCCTCTCCAGAGCCCGTGAAAAGCTCTGCCTGCTGATCACAGGAAACGAGACACTTTTCCGGCAGATCCTGGCCATCCGCACCCATATGGATACTGATTCAGAATGAAAGGATCATTCTGAAGAGTAAATATAAAACCAGGTATAAAACATCCGGGGATTGTATAACGATTGTTGTTTGAGGATTACCGGAGAAATGTTTGTACGATCATGGAGGAAATAAATACATGCAGAAAGTCGTTCTTCTTTTTCCCGGCGTGGGTTACCACACAGACAAGCCGCTTCTTTTTTACGGCAGGAAGCTGGCGCAGGACTACGGATATGAGACAGTGATCCATATTTCCTACGGAGGATTTAAGAGCGGGATCAAGGGAGATCTTGAGAAGATGAGGGAGGCTTTTGAGAGCGCTCTGTCCCAGGCAGAGGAGATCTTCCGCAAGGAATGTAAAAAGAACGGTCTTGACCACAAGACAATCTTTGACGGGGACAATGAGATTCTCGTCATCTCCAAGAGTATCGGGACCGCTGTGGCAGCTGCTTTCCAGCAAAAACACGGTTTTACAGGAAAAAACATCTACTTTACACCGGTCAGGCAGAGCTTTCAGTTCATGCAGCCGCAGAGCGGGATCGTCTTTCACGGGACTGCAGACCCCTGGGCACAGACACAGGATATCCGCGAAGGTTGTGAAAAACTTCATCTTCCCCTCTATATCACTCAAGGGGCCAATCACTCTATGGAGACGGGAGACTGCCTGAAGGACCTGCAGATCATGCAGGAGATCATGGAGCACTGCAATGAATACCTCGGTTCATAAAAAAGATGACGGAAAAATAAAGCAGGCAAGACCGGCTGCTTTGAAAAGACAGATTAAAAAAGCCTTACCGGCAAATCCTTTAAAAACAGCAAAACGGACAAAGCAGACAAAACATATAAAGCAGATAAAACAGACGGATCAGGCAAAAACACAGGCGCAAAGGGCTCTTGCATACGCGAAGATCCTGTCCCGCATGGTGCGGTATGACACCACATCCTTCCCCTTTTCAGAGGAACACCCCGCTTCCGTCCAACTGAAACGATACCACGGCTATCACAGGCTCCTGGAAGAACTATTCCCTCTGGTTCATGAAAAGCTGGAGAAAACGGATCTGGACGGAAGTCTTTTGTACTATTGGAGGGGACAAAAGAGCATTCAAAACAGCCGGTCCGGGCTTACAGATGCCCGCGAGAAGCATGATGGGGAAAACGACCGTCCGATCGTCCTGATGGGGCACCAGGATGTCGTGCCGGTTACCGACACGGACTGGAAGTACCCGCCTTTTTCAGGAAAGATCACCGGAGGCAGGGTCTGGGGAAGGGGCTCAGTGGACACCAAGTGCTCCTGCATGGCCTTCTTTCAGGCTGTGGAAGAATTGCTCCGGGAAGGGTATGTTCCTGAGCAGGATGTCTATCTCTCCACCTCCTGCACGGAGGAGTGGGGAGGCCCCGGCTGTCCCGCCATTGTAGAGGAACTTCGCAGAAGGGGCGTAAAGCCCTGGCTCGTCTGCGATGAGGGCGGCGGGATCTACACGGATCCCATGCCGGGAGTCAGAGGAAACTTTGCTATGATCGGCATCGGGGAGAAGGGGCGCGCCAATGTCCGCTTTATTGCCCGGGGAAAGGGCGGACATGCCAGCACCCCCAGCAGGAATTCCCCCATTGCCCGCCTGGCGGCCTTTGTCTGCGCCGTCGAAAAGCACAGTCCCTTCCGCAGTCAGATGGAACCTGCGACCAGAGCCATGCTGAAGGCAATGGCTCCCGGAGCCGTGCTCCCTTTCCGTGTCGCACTGCAGCATTTGGATCTGTTCAAAAAACCCATTGAGCTGGTGACACCACGGATCAGCGGGCAGGCGGCTGCCATGCTGGCAACAACGATCACCTTTACCATGGCCTCCGGATCGGATGCCTGCAATGTTTTTCCTGCCGAGGCCACACTGGGCGCAAATATGCGCTTTGTCCATCACCAGGACATGAAGGAGAGTCTGGCACTGATCCGTCGTCTTGCTGCAAAATACGATCTGGAAATGGAAGTCCTCGATGCCGCTCCCTGCACCAGACTTGCGGATACAGGCGGCACTGCCTTCCGCTATGTGGAAGAGACGGTGATGAGGACATTCCCCGGAATACCTGCCAGTCCCTACATCCTCACCGCAGCGACGGACGCCGCTTTCTACGATTCCCTCTGCGACAACTGCATCCGCTTTGCACCCATTGTCTACGGACCGGAGGAGAAGAAAGGCATCCATGGCACCAACGAGGCACTTCGCTATGACTGCCTGCCCGGCGCAGTGGATTTTTACAGGAACCTGATCACTGGGCTCGTTGCGCCAGATGGAGGCTGCAACAGTTCGAGAAGCTAAAAAATGAAGGAGGGGCAGCTGCGATCACGCGGCTGCCCTTTAGTGTTTCTGCCTCAGATTCACCATGGTCACTGCCAGAAGCAGAATGATCAGGGCAAAGATCGCCATCATGCCTCTGCGGATATCCCACAGATCCGCCAGGATCCCAATGAGACTGGGCATCAGAGTGGATACAAGTCCGGGGATAACGATCAGCATTCCCATGCTCATGGAGTATTTCTCGAGCAGGTCGCCGACATCGCCGATGGCTGTGCCATACATTCCTGCCATGAAGAGGCCGAGTCCGACAGAACCGATCGTGACAGGGATGATGGAGCCTCCGAAGATAAAGAGAAGAAAGCTGACAGCCACGCCGACGGACATGACCAGAAGCATGTGCGCAGGCAGGTATTTACGGCTGAGAGCTGAACTGGCAAGTCTCCCGATGAGGACTGCCGCCCACAGCAGGATGGAAAGCATCTGGGCCCTTCCTTCAGAGACCAGGCCTGTATCGACATAGTAGGTGACGAGGAAACCCATGATGCATGCTTCGATCGCCATGTAGCAGGAGAGGAATGCGGCACAGATCCAGAAGACCTTACTGCGGAAAAAACCAAAATCCATTCCGGATTTGCTCACGGATACAGGATAAGCATCTTTCCCAATCTTCATTCCGAGGCAGTAGACC
>ODAI010045392.1_pt1 | contig 13312 bp, 12 predicted proteins | sample 1539321 | NCBI WGS metagenome assembly ODAI01 (sample SAMN02144231, study PRJEB22623) | gut metagenome | biome: sheep rumen | host: Ovis aries | place: New Zealand
AGAACAATATATTCCAATATTAAACGTTTCATTAAGTTCCAGTTATCAACAAATATTGCAGCTATACTTACAATTCTTGTATCCTCCGTTCTTGTAGTGCCATTACCATTTAATCCTGTGCAACTGTTATGGATAAATATTATAATGGATGGTCCACCAGCACAATCATTAGGTGTTGAAGCTAGTGACAAAGATATAATGAATATTCCTCCGAGTGATGAAAATATTTTATCAAAGGATAATCTATTACACATCACATTAATTGGAATCGTAATGGCAATAGGTACAATAGGCTTATATTTATATGAACTATCTATTGGAACACCACAGTTACTGGCAAGTAGTATTGCATTTTGTGTATTTGTGATGTATCAATTATTTAATGTGTTTAACTGTAGATCAAATAGTAATAAAAGTAATAAAACATTGATTATTGCAGTTTGTGCATCATTCATATTACAGTTATGTGCAATTTATATTCCATTATTACAGAATATATTCCATACTACAACAATACCTTTAGAAAATTGGGTGTTGATAATAATAGTAGCGTTAACAATATTAATTGCAGAAAAAATAATTAGAAGATTTGAAAATGCAATAATTTAATATTGTTTTTTCTTTTTATATTTTTATTGATTCTATTTCTTCATCGGCAACGAATGATAATTGCTTGTTTTTTAATTTTCTTTGTTTATTTACTTTGATAATGATTTTATCTTCTTCTATTTCCCAGGTTAATGTATCGTCTAAGGATATGTTTAATGTTTCTATAATTTCATCTGGTATGTTAACTTGATAATCTTTATGTATATTTGTTTTTTTCATTTGTAATCACTAATTATTATATTAAAAGTTTAGATATATTAAGATATATTCAAAAAAGGTGTAATTTATTCAATATTCCTTGAAATAAAATGATGTTAATCTTACATGCGAAAATAGATAATTATTAAATAGTGAAATGATTATTTAACATCAAATTAACCCTAATAAAAATAATAATTTTATCCTGTATTTTTTAAACATATAATTGGATAGTAAACTATACTCCATAATCATCTGATTATTTTTAGAAAAAAAATAGAGAAAAAGGAAATTATTAAACCATTTCCATTATCTGGGGCATTGCATATGCTTCTATTAACTGGGAAGTTATAAATGTTTCTATGAATCCTGCAATAACTAGCAATATTATTACTATGAAAATTGTTATTATTGCATCTTTAATTAGATATTGGGATTCATTTATTTGTTCTTTAATTGTAGTTTTTCTACTGATTATACCTTTAATTACTTTTAGTTCTGTTTTAAATAACATTATTGCACCAGCTAATGCAAATATACTTGAAGGTATTTCAAATATACCATGAGGTAAAATTCCATATAAAATTACTTCAAATGGCCATGAAAGGAATATACTGAAGAAATTATATGCATTAAGTGCAGAAATTAATAATGAAGGTATAAAAAAGAATAATCCCCCAATTAAACATGTTAAATCTTGAATTATATTATGGACAGTTAAAGCAATAAATGTGTTTACTGAAAAATCTGGATTAACACCAGGAATTGACGAGTTTACCTCATTTTTTGCAAAATCTGCTGATTTAACATTTAAATTTGTAATTACACTTAATCCACCAAGTGATACTAACAATCCACCTAATAATACAAAGAGTATTATTGCTATTAAGAATATTTTTTTATTCTTAGCAAAATACCCTTTAAGATAATCTTTTTAAATATATCTTTTAAATCTAGTGACATTTTATTCACCATGTTTTATTAATTAAGTTTTTAAAATAATTATTTTATAAAATCTTTTAAGTATTTCTATTAATTTATTATATAATTATTTACTTTAAGTATTTAAGATAATTAATTAATTATTTCAAAGGGAATGTTTTATTATTGTTTAAACTTTCTGATATTATTTTTCAAAAAAGGTTTACATAAATAGTATTAATTATATTGAATAAAAAAATTATTAGATATTAAAATAAAATGTTTGGAGGAATAAAATGAGATATATGGTGATGTCTGGTACATCTGATGCAACAAAAGTTATTGAATTTTTAAGTCAAGATGAAAATAATTACATTTTAGCAACAACAGTTACTGATTATGGTGGAAAAATAGCAGAATCTGCAGGTGCAACTGAAGTTATTACAAAAGCATTGAAAGAAGAAGATTTTATAAATGTTATCAAAGAAAAAAATATTGAAATACTAATCGATGCCACACACCCCTTTGCTGCAGTAGCTACTGAAACAGCAATCGAAAGCTCTGAAAAAGCCGGAATAAAATATATAAGATATGAAAGAGCTTCAACAATATTACCAGAATCAGAATTAATACATTATGTTGATTCATTCCCTGAAGGAGCAAATAAGGCAAAAGAATTACTTGGAGATGAAAAAAGACTTATGCATTTAGCAGGAGTACTGAACTTACATACTATTACAGAAACACTTAATCCAGAACAAGTAGTTCCTCGTGTTCTTCCAAATAATTTCAGTATTTCAAAAACATTAGAAACTGGAGTACCTGCCAGTAACATTATTGCCATGCAAGGAACTTATTCCAAAGAGTTTAATATGTCAATTATGAAAGAGTATGACATTAGTGCTATAATTACTAAAGAAAGCGGAGAAAGTGGTGGTGCTGAGAACAAGATTAATGCTGCTCTTGAATTAGGTATTCCAGTAATTATTATTACAAGACCTAAAGTAAATAAATTAGATGAACATATTATGGTTCGTTCTATTGATGAACTATCCAAAATATTATAAGAAATAGTGTGAATTGGGAGTTTATTTTAAAATAGCCTCAGTTCGCCCATCATTCATCATCAGTTCAGAGCTCATAGGGTTCATCATTGGCCATTCTATTTTTTTAAAAAAAAAGGATAGTTGGAAAAAATGCTTAGTTATACATTACTCCAGCTACTGCTTTTTCTTGATTTTTATTTTTGTTCATAACTTTGTCTAATGCATCTTCAAAGTTTTTAGCTGAAACACTATAATGTTCTTCTCTTATTGCGAACATTCCTGCTTCAGTACATATTGATTTAAGATCTGCACCAGATGCTGATTTTGCATTTGCTGCTATAGTTCTTAAATCTACATCAGAGTCAAGTGTCATGTTTTTAGTATGAATTTTAAGGATTTCTAGTTTTCCTTCATCATCTGGTACTGGTACCTCTATTATACGGTCAAATCTTCCAGGACGTATTAATGCTGGGTCTAATATGTCTGGCCTATTTGTAGCTGCTATTATACCAACATTTCCTCTTGATTCAAATCCATCCATTTCAGCTAGTAATTGCATGAGTGTTCTTTGTACTTCACGATCTCCACTTGTTGAACCTTGTAATCTTTTTGCTGCAATTGCATCAATTTCATCTATGAAAATGATTGCTGGTGATTTTTCTTTTGCTAATTCAAAGACGCCACGTACTAATCTTGAACCTTCACCAATATATTTTTTTACAAATTCTGAAGCTACTATTTTTATGAATGTTGCGTTGGTTTCGTGTGCTACTGCTTTTGCAAGTAATGTTTTTCCTGTTCCTGGTGGTCCGTAGAATAGTACTCCTTTTGGTGGTGTTATACCTACATCTTCGAATATTTTCGGATTTTTAAGTGGAAGTTCTACTGTTTCTATTGTTTCTCTAATTTGTTCTTTTAATCCACCTATTTTATCATAAGAAATATCCGGTGCTTCATCAATTTCCATTCCAGATACTAATGGATCTTTTTCTGAAGTTAATATGTCAACTATACTGAATGTTTGTTGATTTAATGCTACTCTTGAACCAATTTCTATTTTATTTGAATCTTTATCTGCATATTTTAGTAAAAATGATGGTCCGGTCGTACTTTTTACAACTACCTGGTTATCTTCCAATATTTCAGATATTGTAGCTAATACCAGAGGTGGTGTTCTAAAACGACTGATTTCACTTTTTAATGATTTAACTTCACGATCTAATCTTAAGTTTTCATTTTCAAGTAAGACTTTATCTTTTTCTAATTTTCTTACTTCCCAAGTTAAGTTACGTTCAATTGTTTCATGTTTATCTAAGAGACTAGATAATTCTACATCTTCATTTTCTTGAACATTAGTACCGAATCGTGATTCTTCCATGAGTTTACCTCCTTTTCTCTCTTTAATGTTTTATTAGAATCATTTTTCTAAAAATTTTTTATTTTTACCAAATCTTTTATTACATATTTTTATATTCTTAATCACTACATTAATATTTTTAGTAACATCTTATTATTAAATGATTTGTATTATAATAAAAGACACATAAAAAAAAATAGTATAAATATATTGAAACTATCCAAGATTAAAAAGTTAAAAAATATTTATAATCAATAGAAAATATGAAAAGAATATTTTAAGAACAAAATATAGATAATAATATAATAAAGAAACTAAGTGAATAAAATGAACTGTGAAATATGTGGAATTGAAATAAAAGGTGAACCTTATAAAACTAAAATTGATAATTCTGTAATGGCAACATGCAAAGAATGCTCAAGATATGGGAAAGTACAAAGTAAACCTCAGCCACCAAAACCAAAATCTCCAAAAAGAAGAATAGTTAACAATGCTCCAAGACAGAATAATAATAAAAAAGTTTACTCTAGAAGAAGCAAAGAAGAAGACTTTGAAATCGTTGAAGATTATGCTAAAATAATTAGACAAAAAAGAGAAATACGTGGATTAACACAGAAAGAATTTGGAGCACAACTATATGAAAGAGAATCCGTTGTGCATAAAATTGAACAAGGAAAAATGGTTCCAGACATAAAATTAGCTCGAAAAATCGAAAAACTGTTAAATGTAACAATTATTGAAGAATTAAACTCCGATGAAAAAGAATTCTTAGATCCTAGACAATTCAAGGAAGCAACAATCGGAGATATTGCTATTATAAAAAGAAAATAATAAAAAAAAATGAAACTATTTTTTCTCTTTCTTATTTTTTGAAGAATAATAACCATCAAATACTTTAGCCTTATTATACTCTTTTAATAAACCTTTATATTCAGGATATTCTTCACTCACAACAATAACATGAGCAGGTGGGTGAATTTTTCTAATACTTAATATACTATCAGTAGTGTTTTCATCAACTTTAACTAAAACAGCAACTTTAATATCATTTCGAGGTTCCTGTTTAATAACTCTTTTAGTAACATCAAAAATTTTATCTAAAGAAACTGTTTTAGGTTTACCTACAATAGACAGTTTTGCATGTCTTTCTAAATCTGCCAAACAATTTAAAGCTTTTTTTTTATTCATTGCTCTGATTAAAATTAATGCCATAAAAAAACTCCTTAAAAATAAATAAAAAAAATAGAGAAGACTAACGTCTTCTGAAGAATGATTTTATCAAGGTACTTCTGAATAATGCTAACAATATTAATAATATACCTATTACTGTTTGAATATTACCTAAAACATTAAATATTTGGGAATCAATAGGTAAATTCCATTGAGGAGCTGTTCTACCATTAGATACTGAAGTATAATATACTCCTACTGCTTTAATATTTTCTTTTACGTTCAAATCAGAAGTACTTATATGTTCTACTCCTACCAGTGTTCCACTATCTATAGCTCTATTAATTGAAGCAGTTATTTTAACTGGATCATAACCATTACGTGTAACAGATGCAGATACCACATCCGAAGTTGCCTCTGATAAACCTTTCTTATCAGAACCATATACTGAAACGGAAGGATTATCACTTGAAACAGTAATAGCACTACGTAGTGCATCATAAGCATATATTGTTGTTAATGGACTTCCATCAACTGGTGAAACTTGATAATTATTAGCTTCTGGGAATCCAATACTCCAACCAGTACTACTTACTTTACTGTATGGTTTATCCATTTCATACCCTTTTGTGTTTAATTGTTCCGGAGTAAACATATCACCAGTAGTGACACCAGAAACTAGATTTATTGCACCACCACCACGGTTTTCACCAGAATCTTTTGCAACTTCTTCAAATGCTTTTGAAACAATAGTGGTAGCTGGGTAACCGTCACGTATCATTTTACCCATGTTCATAGCGGTTTGTAATCTTACACGATCAGCAGTTCCACTTTTAGGGTTTCCTTCAGAATTACGGAGGTGTATTATTGCACCTCTTGTTCCTGCAGGAACTGATGCTATTCCACCACTAGCTGGTTGTACTTTAATTCCACTGCTATTATCTACTGTAACAACATATACGTCAAAATCTCCACCTACTGCTATCCCACTTGTTGGATTAACAGCCATAAGACGGATTCCTTCAAATCCTGGAGCTACACTAACTACCTGTTCAGGCGTTCCATTAGCCTGTAATTGAGTTAAAGCACTTATAATAGCTGCTACACGAACATCTGAAGTACCTTCACCCCCTGATAGTAATGCCATTTTATGTTCCTGTGAAAATATAAAAGTTGACTGGAACATGTTGGATGCAAAGGATTGACTTCCTGCTGCACAACCATTGGGATCTTGTCCTGATGGATCTGTAATAACGGCTACATTCATTGTTGCACTAGCTACAGATGAAAATATCATCAAGATTAACAAGAACATGGATAATTTGGTTAATTTTGATTTTCTTATCATTGTATCACCAATTATTTTTCAACATTTGCAGAAGCTGATGTTGCATTTGATGTAGTGTGATTTTGTACTTTTACTTTAATTACTGAAAAATCTTCTACAACATTGACAACCACATTTCCAGTAGTTGAATCTACTTGAACATCCACCACATTAATAGGTGCTATGGATGTACCAGGTATTGTGGATTGTTTTACAAATTCCTGTGCATTCTGTATTGCATCAGACAGTAATAATTGTCTTTGAGAAGTAATTAAAGTGTTTCCCTTAATATAACTTCCTTCCCTAAATCCTGCTGCGTAAACATTTGCCTTAATTGAAGATGTTGGAATTATATCATTTCCTTTAACCATTACTCCAGCTATAGGAACACCATCTTCTACACTATCTGATGATGCAAAGGCCACATAAGTCATTGCACGACCCGATAATATTAAAACAAATGCTAATATTAAAATGATTAAAGTGTCTCTTCTAATTTTAATAAACAAATTTTCACCCCAACCTTTATTAAATATTTGTTCTAATTTAAAACAGTATTAATTCCCTAAATGTTTTAAATATTAAATTCTATCATTATATACTATATATATTATTTAATTATCATAATATTTATTTTTTAATAATTATAATATGCTGAAAAAATAATAATAAAAAAGAGAGAATTATAATCTTAATTCATTCTTAAGAATATTCTTGAATTTTAATGATGCTTCACCAGTACATAAAATTAAATCTGCATCAATAGTCTTAGCTTTATTGACTCCTGCCAATAATTGCTCTGATGTTGCTCCCAAAGTTCCCTCTTTATTGCCTTCAGGCATATTATCAGGTAATACAATTTTATCCGAATATTTTTCTTCTGATAATAATTTTTTAGCAATTATATATGAGTTGTGTGAAGCTGGAACTACAAAATCTGCATATTCAAGTGATCTTTCCATTATTTCTAAATCAGCAGTTATACCTGATTCTGAGGATATTGAGACCACATTAATTACTGTAGGGTAGGTATTTTTTAATTCTTTAAGGATTGTAGTAATACCTGCAGGATTATGAGCATAATCAATCATGACTTCTTTATTGTTGTAAACTCCTAATGTTTCCATTCGCCCATCTACTCCAGTAAATGAAGATAAAGCATTGTTTATTTCTTCAAGAGTCATGTTTAGTATTTCATGAGCTACAATTATTGAACCTACTGCATTGTAAATATTATGTATTCCATTAATTTTTAGATTAAACTGATGTTGTTCTCCTGATGGTGTAATTAAAATGAATTGATTGTGTTTATCATTAATACCTGTTGCAATATAATCTGGTTTTTCATATGTTAATCCACAGGAACAATTATATTTTCCAACTCCGGCTATAATTTCATCAATTTCTATTGTTTTTCCACAAAGACATTGTTTTTCATCTTTTCTAGATGATTCATAATCAAGTCCAAATGTTATTAATCTTCCCTGATAATCTTTTTCTTTAATTAATGCCATTATAGTAGGATCGTCATTGTTTACAATTAATGTTTTATTTTGTAATAAAGTTATCAGTTCTCCTTTAACATTTGCGTAATCAAGAAAATTAGAATTTTCATCCAAATGATCCGGAGTAATATTGGTTATTAACCCCACATCTGGTTTGCATGGAGCTGCTAATTTAGTTAAACTTCCAGTTATACCAAAAGTTCCTGTTTCCAATACATTTAAATCTCCTTTTAATCGTGACTGTAATGCCGGAATATCACCTGCATTTCCTTGCATACCTTCAAGATTATGTTCACAAGGTTGTTGATTATTATAGTAAGCAAATGTTTTTATCATGTTTGTTGTTGTAGTTTTTCCATTAGTTCCTGTGACACATATTACAGGATGAGCTGGTTCAAAAATATTCAGTATGTCTTCTACTTTAAGCAGTGCTATATTATGTTCTGTTGATTTTTGATAAATTTTGGAATTGTTTTCTATTAAAGCTAATGGTAGTACTATATAATCAATTTTTTCAAAAAATGATTCTGGAAGAGTACCATAGTATTCTTCTTCGAAATTATAATCAGATATTGCTTGTTTGAATCTGCATTCCTCTTTAGTTACCACATCATTAACTATGACTTTATATCCATGATCAACAAGTATGCGTGCAATCAAATTACCATTTATTCCACAAACACCAACTACACCAATTATTGCTTCTTTATTGATATCCATTATTTTTTCCATATCTTTTACAACCATTTTCTAAACCTTTAATTAATTTGTCTTTAACTTGCTGATATGAATTAGATGCTCCTGGGCCTAAGTGTACAATTATATCTCCTTCTTTAGCATATTTCATTGCTAATTCTGCTGATTCATCCATAGTACAAACTGCCATTTTTATTACATTTTCATTTTCTATAGCACTTAATAATTCTATTGCTCCATCCATATTCAAAGTATCTGTTATTTCAACATAACCAGAGGCTATCACAATATTAGCATAGTCACCAATTACTCGTCCACTTTCTGCTTTATCACGGATTGTTGTGGAGTCAACACTTCCATATAATATTATTAAGTTTTCGTCTTTGATAGATTCTAATGCTTGTCTTACTGATTGATCACCATAAGAAGCATCATAATATGCATCTATTCCATTGAATTTTCCCAGATATTCCATACGTCCACCAACACCAGTGAACATGGAAATACCTTTTTTAATATCTTCGAATGAAATTCCATAGGTCATACCGATAGCAATAGCAGCTGTTAAATTTTCATAGTTGTAGTTTGCAATTGTATCTAATTTTAGTTCATCTTGTATTTTTTGATCATTATTTATTTTAATGAAAAATTTATCACCATTATATGAACCTTCATATGTTGGCTTATATTTTGACAAATCTTTCTCCAGATTGTCTTCAAAGTTAAAGTAAATTGTATCTTGTCTTTGGTAAGTTAATAAATCACCACATTGAACATTTGCTATTAATGTTTTACTTGCAGGTAAAATACATGCTTTTCTTTCAACATATTTTTCCATTGACCCACCAAATTCACATAAGTGTTCTGGATGTAGGTTAGTTATTACCCCAATAGTTAAATCCAGTTCACCCAGTAATCCTAGTGTACCATGAGGTAGTTCTAAAATTGCAATATCTGCATCTTTATATTCTCCACGAACGATATCGTCAACAATTGCTTCACTTACTAAGTTCCATTTCATTGATGAACATTGATATACTTTAAAACCTGCTGCCTTAAAGATGTTTGTTACCATAGTAGTTGTAGTTGTCTTACCAAAGGAACCTGTTATTCCTATCTTTGGCATGTTTATAATATTGTTCACAACATTACTGACATATGTTCGATCAATAATTTTTAGGGAATATTCTTCTGCATCTTTACGAATTTGGGCAGATTCAGGTATTGTTGGTGCAAAAAATATTGCATCAAAATCAGAGATATTAGGATGTTTTTCACCTAAAACTAATTGTATTCCCTCATTTTTTAATACATCCAACATTTCTTGTCTTCGGGTAGAAAATTGTTCATATTCTTTAGAATCTGTTATTGTTACTTCAATTCCTTGATGATTCAATAATCTCGCAACAGGTCTTCCAGCATTTCCTGCTCCTATCACTACACATGACTTAATCATAAAACTACAACTCCTATTATTAAATAAAAATTTTTTTCTAAAATATCACATTATATTTATAGTTTAATATCTATGTATATTTATTAAAATAATTTAACTAAAAAAAAGTAAAAAAAATTTATGAAAAGTGAGAGTTGAAAAGAGTAATTATATTAGATTATTTTTTAAGAGAATACCACTTGCAGGGTCCATTCCCTGAGCACCCAGAAGTAATATAACATCGTCTTGTGATGCTAAATCTAACGAGTTTATCAAAGCATCCTCTAAATTGTCAAATATTTTATAAGAAATGTTATGTTTATTCAATGTACTTGTAAATATTTCTAATTCAGAATCAGTGACAGTATTTAAATGATTCACAACATCTTTACTACATGTTAAAAGTAGAGTATAATCATCTTTATCTTTAAGAGTTTGTGCTAATGCTTCTGCAATTTCCTCATTAATATCTTCACCACGTGAACCTCTGATTGCATTTACTACAAACAATTTGTCCCCTAATTTTGAACCGTTTTCTATTGTTAATTGTATTCCTGAAGGATTGTGTGCAAAGTCATCAATTATCACAGGATTTTCTCTTAATTTAATAAAACGTCTTGAAAGTGGTTTGTAATTTTTTAATGATAATATTACATCATCCTTATTTAACATTTTATATTCACAAACTGCAATAGCCGCCATTATGTCCTGAATGAAATGTGCTGAAGTGAAAGGTAAATCTTCATATTTTATGTAAAGTTCATCTTTGGAGTATATTCCAATATTTTCCTTATAAGAAATATCAAGCAGATTATTTTCATCATAATCCCCAAAGTACATTACTTTAACTTTAGGATTATCCTTCACAGCTTTTTGCATTGCTCGGATATTTTTATCTTCATAATTTAAGACCAGTAATGTTTCTTTATTCTGGTTATTTAATGCTCTTGCTGCTCCTTCAATTTCATATAATAATTCATCAAATGATTCTACCAGATTCATATGATCAAATGATGCATTGGTTATTATTGCCACATCAGCTTCTAATGCATTTATCATTTGATAAGAATGATTTTTCATGAGTTTATCATCCCATCCTTGTACTTCAGAAACTTCTAAAGTAATTACGTCAATCTTATCATTATTTTCATAGAAATCAGTTAATTCATCCGATACTCTTGGATCTATAAGAGTATTTCCTTCAGATTCAGCATCAGTATTTGTGTATGTTTTATAATTTAAATCAGAAAAAATAGTAAAAAGAAGGTGAGATGTAGTGGATTTACCATTTGTTCCTGTGACAGACATTTTAAATGCATTATCTGCATATTTTTTTACAGAATTATTTAGTGCATATGCTGTTGCATATTCAATATGGTCTGTTACTATTAATGGAAAATTTAACTCTTCAGCTAATTCAATACTATCTTCTTGAGGATTTTGTGTAATTAAACAGGACACTCCTTTGTCATATGCTATTTGAATCCCTTTTTTATTAATCCAATGCCTTATAACAATATCATTTTTAGATGCTTTATTTAGAAAGGTAAATCTTCCAAACAGTTCAACATTTGGTCCATATAATTTACCTTCAACTATTTCTGATAAATCTAATGTTTTGATATTATCCATTCTTTTCTCCTCAACAGTATTATATTATTCCAAATAAGAATAAAGCTATTACAGAAACTATTAATGTAATACCCCAATATAATAAAATAATTTTTTGTTCACTCATCCCATGATAATTTAAAGTGTGATGTAAAGGCTCCACAGGCAATGTAATAATATGAGACCTATGTAATAAACTTATTATTACAGAAACTATTGGCACTGCTAAAGCAATTATTGAAAATACTAATGAATCACCAAGTAATGCAGCTACCATATAACCAGTACCAAGTGCGTAGGAACCAGTATCGCCCATGAATATTTTTGCAGGATAATGATTTAATACTAAAAATCCTACACTAGCTCCAGCAATTACTACAAATGGTAATGATGCCACTGAACCTACAACAGCACCTGCATATAATGCTGATGCAACAGATGCTATAGCAATTATACCCGCTGCTAATCCATCCATACCATCAATTAAATTTACAGAGTTAATTGAACCTATTATTGCAAATATAGCTAATGGAATCATTAATAAACCAATATTATGTCCCATTATATTTGAAGATAAAACTCCAGGTACTATTAAGAAACATGCTAATATGAATTGTGTGAATATTTTTTCTTTTTCTGTTGTTTCTGTTTTAATAGGAATTTCATCAATTAATTCAAGTTTATGTTCTTGTTCTACAATTTTTTCATAATCTTTCTTTGCTTTAGGTGATGCTACTCTAGCTTCTTCTCCTGGCTGTAATGTTAATAATCCCAGTTGTACTGGTTCATCACTGGTATTTTTAACAACTTTTTGATATTCTTTTACTTTAAAGCCTAATAAGTCGTCAAACATTCCAAAAATACCTGCAACAACCATCATTAAGACTGTTATATGTAAATAACTCACTGCATTCCAGGTAAATGTAATTAAAGCCATTAAAGAGATACCAATCAGTATTCCAAATCCACCCATAGTAGGTGTTCCACTTTTCTGTCTGTGTTCAGAGATAATTGGATTATCCCTAATATCTGCTTTTAACAATTCACGTCTTACAGCTGCTGTAAAAAGTGCTGTGACTATAATTGTTAACACAAAGATTAGTACATCCATTTGACTAATCATATTTTTAACCCCCTAAAGTTAAAAAACTATTAATTTATATTATGTATATATTTTCATTAAGATTAAAATAAGTAACTACAATTGAGTACTTGACAAAACTATTTTTGATAGAAAAAAAAGTATTACTCCCCTGGAATAATCCTTTTATATCTTATAAAAATAATGATTGTCTTTGCAAAATCAAACTAACAATTATTACAAAATAATTATGATATAATCATAATTTTTTTTGTAAAATGTTTAAATGGGTTTAATTTTACTTGGAGCGTACTGGACCCACTTATACAGTCGTTCAACATGGAATTTCTGCTTAC
>ODAI013102361.1_pt1 | contig 13312 bp, 9 predicted proteins | sample 1539321 | NCBI WGS metagenome assembly ODAI01 (sample SAMN02144231, study PRJEB22623) | gut metagenome | biome: sheep rumen | host: Ovis aries | place: New Zealand
CTCGATCCATCCCTCGTACTGCGCCACCTTGACCAGATACCAGTTGCCGAGTTGGTCAGTGATGCGGACTTTGGTGCCTTCGTGTAACTGGAAAATGTCCGTTCCGGATTTGTCCGGCGAAGATTTGGCATTGATGACACCTTGAGTGATGATGGCTTCCGAACGGCTGAGGTCACGCTGATGCAGGGTTGCTGCATTGATACCGGTGTAGATGGAGAGAAGGAGAGTAATCCATGCGCAGTGGAATGCAATCTTGCGGATAGTACTCTCGCGTCCAAAGAAGAAGAGCAGTACACTGATCAGCATCACCGAAAAGAGGATGATAGACCACCAAGTCCAAGTCTGTTCTTTGAAGAGGTTGCGAAATGCAATCAACCAGTCTTGCAAGAAGAAGGAGTGGGTGTCTTCGATCCGGTCTGTGATTTTAGACTCAACAAAATGCAAGTTTTCCTTGGCATCTTTCATGCGCGGTTTGAGTCTCAAAGCGCGTTCGTATGCCAAAATGGCTTGCGCCAGTTCGCCCTGTTTGTAATAGGCGTTGCCTAAATTATAATATACATCAGCGTAGTCTTCGGTGAGTGCCAACTGCGCTTTGGCGTCAGAGATGAGTTGTTCGTATTGAGTAGCTGCTTCGTCGTAGTTGCCGGCATTATAGGAACTATTAGCTTCTGCAAAATCGACCTGTGCTGCCATGTTAATCGAAAACAACAGCGAGGCTATCAAAAATATCTGTTTCATAATTTCTGCTCCTCCAATTGGTTAATTATTTCTACTGTGCGCGAATAGAGCGTATTCATGTCTTGGTTCATAGAGGGTGCGTATCGCGCAAACTCGGCTGTGCTGAGTACTTGTTCCGTCTCTTTGATAAGCGGTTCGGGCACATTCTTCTGTGCCAAGATCTGTGAGATGGTTTCCTTGTTGAGTTCTGCGGTAGGGATAGTCAGACGGTCACTAAGATAACTCATAGCAGCACGTTCTATCTCTTCATAGAAAGCCCCTGTCTGATTTTCGTCCATGAGTTTTTTTGCGTTACGAAGACGCTTCTGGGCAACTTTGTTGGCTTTGCGATAGCGCACCTGAGTGAGGTCTGCGTTAGCTTGTATGTATCGTCTCATGGCAATGAGAACGATGATAGCTATTATGAGCGGGATGAGGTAACACAGCCACCATCCGAACGAACCTACTTGGATGGCAGGTGGCATAGCCGAATTAGGTTCAAGTGCCGGTAGATCGTTGGTGTGGATATACCGAACATCGGTAGCCAGTTGTTTGATATCCTCCTGCGAGTAGTCAGAAACCTCAGTGTCTTTGCGTTGTTGCCCACGGTTGATGTGCAACTGATAGGATGGGGTAGTGAGCGTCTTATAGGCGCCAGCTTCGGAGTCGTAGTAGGTGAGTGTAACCGGCGGGAGAGTGTAGTCTCCGGGTTCGCGCGGGATAGCCATATACTCGATAGACTTGGTACCCGACATTCCTGAATCAGTAGTTTGATACGAGTTGCTGACTTTCGGGTCATAGGACTCAAAACCTTCCGGCCATTTGACATCCGGGGTCTTAATGAGTTTCATGTTTCCGCTGCCGGAGATGTCAAGTTTGAGGGTAATAGGTTCGTTGGTGTTGAGTTCGGTCGAGGAGATGGAAGGAGTCATAGTGAAATGTCCCACCCCTCCGGAGAAGGACTTGGGTCTGTCTTCTTGTGGCAGGGCGTCCACGTGTATGGTAACAGCCGGTGCCTTGAGGGTCTTATGCTCCTGGTAGCCGAACATCTGGCCGAACGGATCACGTTCTGCCCCTGGGGTGGTATAAACCACTTCGAAGTGTGCCGGTGTGATAGTGATATCGCCTGAGTGCTGCGGATAAAGCTGGTTCTTATAGACCACGGCCACGTTGTATTGGCGTCCGTTGTATGTCTCTACGTGTGACTCCAACTGCTCCAAGTCGCTCTCCTGTTTGAGGAAACCGTCAAAATCCGGCATCTTGGTTACACCTGCCAGTTGCACATCATTCACTCCTACGAAATAGAGCTTGTAGCATAAAGTAACAGGTTCTTGCTCATGCGCGTGTGTCTTGTTGACTTCTGTGCGCATAAAGATGCTCGGTGCGGATTGAGCGGTCTGTGTGCGTTGCGGGCGTGAGGAGTCATCGTTAGTGCGTGACGAGGTAGTAGCAGCTTGCGGCTCTTGTTCGCGCACGACGGTGATCTTGAGTCCATTGGAGCGATACTTGCGGCCTTTGATATCCACGGTGGCTGCACCGATGGTATAGGTACCTTCCTTGGTTGCACTATAGGTATAGGTGAAAGTCTTTTGATAGGTAGAAGTGCGTTTGCCGTTCACAAACGAGAACGAACTGGCTGTTGAGGTGAATGGGCCTGCTAAAAGCTCAAATCCCGGCATGGAGGGAATCTGTATATCGTTGCATTTTTCATCAACGATATATTGTATCTGGAACGACTGGTTTACCGGTACTTGGCTTGGACCCACAGCACGAAAATCTACCGCTCCGACGGGAGCGATAGAAAGGAGGATTGTCAGCCATGTGAAAAACCGTTTTTTCATTTCTTTTTCTCTTCAATAGTAATGGATTTTGGTGCAGACTGTTTGGGTGTCTCACCAACCATAATTGTTGCTATCGGAAGGGGAAATACACCCGCTTTGCGCGGACGCAGGAGATAGGTGTATCCTTGTGTGAAACGGCTGCTGTGTTTGCCGTTCTCGATGGATGTCTGCCATCCGGTGCTGAACCCCGTAGTGCCCAGAATTTCGAAATGGGTGCTGTCGGTAAGGGCGATGCTGTCGCATTTAGCACCGATGGAATAGGTGGCATAGAATGGTTCTCCTTCTGTTACGGTGTCCGGTGCTGTGACTGTTACAAGACAGCCGGTGGTGTCAATCTCTTCCGCCTTAGGAGTGCTGTATTGTCTAGGATTCTCCCGATGAGGACAAGGTTTTGATCCGTGATGGAAGTGAGATCCATTGCAGCGATGACCATCTTGTGAGAACGGAGCACCGAAGGAACTTCCGAAGAAAGGATCGCTGAAGAAAGGATCATTAAAGGCGTTGCCAAAGAACGGGTCGTATGGTTCGGCATCAATGATGCTGATTTTTGTCTTTGGTGCGGACTTCTTGGAACCATCAATGCGGATGGTGACTTTCGGGAGTTTCAGTTCACCTGACTCATGTGCCACAAAGTTCACCACATATTTAGTCCAAGTTTTGGTCTGTAGTTTACCTTTATGGCGGAGGTCACGGCTGTTGGAGGTGCGATAAGGTCCTCCCACTGGTTCTATCTTCTTGTTGCTGCTGATTTGGATCTCCTCGCCGTTGCCTTGGATGAGGTACGCTACTTGGAATACCTGCTCTGCCACTACTTCTTTCGGGGCTTTGACACGAATGGTTTCGTTCTTTGCCCAGGCGGTACTGCTCACGATGAGCATTGCTGCCAAAATACTAAATACCTTTTTCATATTTACCAATCTTTTTCTAAATCTTTTTGTTTGGATTGCACTTTTTGTGCTTTTTCCTGGTTTTCTTGTTCGTCTTGCTCCAATGCCTGCAAGAGTTGCTCGGCAGTCTGTTCGTCCATTTGGTTCTGATCTTGCTGCTGCTCTTGCGGTTGTTGTGGCTGTTGCTCTTGTTGCTGCTGTTTTTGCTGCTGCATAGCCTTGACGAGGTTGTATCGTGTTTCGTTGTCCGACGGGTTGAGTCTGAGACTCTTCTTGTAGGCATCGATAGCTTTGTCGAACTGTTGCATGGCGAAGAAACTGTTTCCTAAGTTATGATACGCCTTCGCCAATTTCTGCTCATCGCCCTTTTTATTTGCCTGAGTAGATGCGCGAATGTATGCTTTCTGCGCATCCTCGTATTTTTCCTGACGATATAGGGCATTGCCTAAATTGTAGAGGGCAGGAAAAGAGTTCGGGTTTTTCTGCAAGGCACGGCGATAACTCACTTCTGCATCGCTGAAGTTGCCTTTTTCGAAAGCCTTGTTGCCTTTGCGAATATCGCTATACTCCTCTTGTGCCAAGAGTGGCAGTGCCATCATGAGGGTGCATAATATAAAGAGTGCTTTTTTCATTGTTTCTTCTCCTTAAAAATGTTGAGTCTTGTCAGTGATTTATTCTTGCGGTTAAAGACAAAGAAGTCAATCACCAATAATATGAGAGCGATGAGAACGAAAGACGGATATTGTTCGTTGTACTCCCGAAAGACGTGCGATTCCAGTTTCTCTTTGCCGAGTTTGTCAAGTTCCTTTTTGATGGCACGCAAGGCGGTATTGCTACTGTCATAATGGACATACATCCCATTGCCTGCTTTGGCTATCTCTCGACACATTTCTTCGTTAAGGTGAGTGACGACCATGTTTCCTTCCCGGTCGGTTTTGTATTCGGTGGTGCCCGGAATAGGAATGGGACTTCCATCCGGACTACCGATACCTACAACGATTACTTTGATTCCGGCTTTATCGGCTTTCTGAGCCATCTCGACAGCATCGTCTTCAAAGTTTTCTCCATCGGTGAGCAGAATAATGGCTCTTCCTGCAGCCGATTCTTCTTCACCAAAAGCGTAAGAGGCTATCTGCAAGGCTTTACCGATGGCCGTTCCCTGCGTTTTTATGAGATCCGGCTGAATAGAATTGAGAAACATTTTGGCGGAGACATAATCACAGGTGATAGGGAGTTGAACAAAAGCGTCGCCAGCAAAGACCACCAGTCCCACTTTGTCGTCCACCATTTGGTCCATGAGCTGGGCTAACATCTGTTTGGCAGCGGCAAGACGGCTTATTTGTCCTGCTGCAACATCTTCTGCCAGCATCGAATTGGATATATCCAGTGCTATAACGGCTTCCACTCCTTCGCGTGTTACGGTCTCTTCCTTGACGCCGTACTGCGGTCTTGCCGCAGCAATGACAAGCATAACGAGTGCAAGCATCACCAAGCCGAATTTGACGTGTGGACGGGTTCTTGAGGCATTAGGCATAAGTTGTTCAACCAGTTGCTCATCGCCGAACTCGCGTAATTGCCGACGCTTGCGGAGCGTGTACCATGTGTGTGCCAGCACAAATACAGGCACACTCAGTAGAAGCCACAGGATTTCTATATTAGCGAAACGAAACATAAAGTACGATAGTTTTTAGTTACTAATAGTTCTCAACACAAAATAACGTAATATAACTTCTAATAGCAAGCAGATCAGCGCCGCTATCAGATAGGGCATAAAATAGTCTGTGTGTTTTGCATACTGCTTGACCTGGATCTTGGTCTTTTCCATTTTGTCAATCTGCTGGTAGATTTCCTCAAGGCTTGCGTTGTCGGTAGCACGGAAGTATGCACCTCCTGTCATTGTAGCTATCTCTTTGAGGGTTGTCTCGTCAAACTCCGGGTCGAGATTGATGCGTTGGATGCCGGTGGGAGTTTGCACGGGGATGGTGATCTGCTGATGTGATCCTACACCGATTGTATAGACGCGGATTCCGTATGTCTTGGCAATCTCAGCCGCTGTCTTGGGGGCAATGTCTCCGCGGTTGTTTGAGCCATCGGTAAGGAGAATTATCACCTTGGACTTTGTAGGTGAGTCCTTGATACGATTCACAGCGTTTGCGAGACCTAATCCGATGGCAGTACCATCTTCGATCATGCCAAACTGCACCATCGAGAACAAGTTGGTGAGAGCGGTGTGGTCTGTGGTGAGCGGACACTGGGTGAAACTCTGTCCGGCAAAGAGGACAAGACCTATCTGGTCGTTTTCGCGGTTTGCGATAAACTCTTTGGCTACATTCTTAGCCGCCTCCAGACGGTTAGGTTTGAGATCCTCCGCCAACATTGTACCCGATATGTCAAGCGACATCATGATGTCGATACCTTCCATATCCTTGTTCGAGTAGCGATTAGTGAGCTGTGGACGTGCCAAAGCTAACGTAAGCAGGATTACGATAACCGTCCTCAATACAAACGGAAGGTGCAGCATATATATTCTCAGCGACTTAGGTTGCTTTTTGAGCGATCCTACGCCAGAGAAGGTTATACTGGCATCCGCCTTGTGCAGTTCGTAGATATACCATCCTATAATGGGTATCAGGAGCAGCAATAGAAACAAATATCCGGGATTAGCAAATGTCATGATGATTCATTATTGATTGTTAGGAGTTGGTTCATTAGGTTGTTCCTGAGGCGTCGTCTCGTGTACAAAATGGTAGGCTGTGCGGAGTGCTTGTTCGTTCTCTTCGGGCGTAGCGGTCCACTTGGCGAACTTGACGAGGTCTGCCAGTCGTAACTCTGATTCAAGAGAAAGGAACAGCTCTTTATTGTCTCTAAGTATAGGACGCAATTCTTTAAGTGTTTCGTCGCTGGTTTTCTCTGTTGACATCACCCCAAACCGTCTGCCGATATACTCACGGATAACATCGGTAAGCTGGGTGTGATACTCTTTTACACGTCCCTCTTGCCAAATCTCTTCTTTTTTGATCCGGTCGAGTTTTTCAAGAGCCACTTCCTCCGCGGGTCTGAGTGGAATAGCGGCTGCCTCAGCCTCTTTGTCGTGCTTGAAATACTTAAGATAGATCCAAATAGCAAGACCTATTATGCCGGCTATGAGCAGACCCAATAGTATCCATCGGATGATACCCCACCACCAGATAGGTGCATCTTCGTTGGCTTTGATATCGGTAATCTGCATGGTGGTGTCCATCTCGAATGGTTGCACCACATTCAGACTCATAGCTTCGGTCATGAAACTGTCTTTACCGCTCTTGAATGCCAACGGTGGAATGGAGTAGAGCGAGTCTTTGAAGCAAGTGAGTGTGAGGGTCTGTGTGAGTTCACGTCTTCCGTCTTCGGTGATGGTGGTATCCACTTTGGTGCGTTTGACAACCTCTATTTCATCCATCAGCAAGTCGCCTATCACCGGCATCTGCACCGGTTCGGAGGGATCTGAAACGGCTTTGAGATGCATATCCGTTTGGTCGCCTATCATGATCATGGTCGAGTCGATGGAGGCACTGACTACTATGGCTAATAATATATTAAGCATAATGATTTATTGTCTGTTGTTTTTAGCGATGCGGTCTGTTTTTCTTTGATATTGTGGCCTAATGGGCAAACAGGCGCATAAGTGCTTTGACATAATCTTGGTCTGTCCGCACGCTTACGTGCGCAACGCCTGCGTGTGTAAATAAGGTGTCTAAGTGTTCTTGCTGCTTATTCCAATCTTGTGCGAATTGGTTTCTGACCTTTTTGATAGAACTGTCCACCCAAATGCGTTCGCCTGTCTCGGCATCTTTGAGTTTGATCAGTCCTAAGTCGGGCAGTTCGGCATCGCGACGGTCGTATATCTGTACGACATTGAGGTCGTGTTTGCGGCTCACAAGAGTCCATAGGTCCTGCCTGCCATAGTCCTCTGATATGAGGTCTGATATCAGGAAGGCAGTGGTACGGCGTTTCTGTGCGTTCTGGAAATACTGCAAGGCCTGGGCAATATTTGTGCCGGTAGAATCGGGTTCAAAACTGAGCAGCTCGTGGATGATATGCAGCACATGGCGTTTACCTTTTTTAGGCGGGATATATTTCTCTACCTTATCGGAAAAGAAGAGTACGCCGACCTTATCGTTGTTTTCAATGGTAGAGAACGCCAAGGTTGCGGCAACCTCTGCCATCTGGTCACGTTTGGTCTGGGTCAGTGTACCGAAATTACGGCTTCCACTGACATCCACCAGCAGCATTACCGTCAGCTCGCGTTCCTCCTCAAAGACCTTGACATAAGGTTTGTTGAGTCGTGCGGTCACGTTCCAGTCAATAGTACGCACATCATCGCCCGGCTGGTATTCGCGTACTTCCGCAAACGCCATACCACGCCCTTTGAACTGGCTGTGGTATTCGCCGGCGAAGATATTTCGGCTCAGTCCGCGAGTCTTGATTTCTATCTTCCGAACCTTATGTAATAATTCTTCTGAAGTCATAATGATCCAGTCGTGTTGTTGTCTGGTTGTCTATCTGACGAGTTTATGGCACTTGAACGGCATTCAAAATCTCAGTAATCACCTCTTCTGAGGTCATGTTGTTGGCTTCTGCCTCGTAGGTGAGACCGATACGATGGCGTAAGACATCGTAGCTGACGGCACGTACATCCTCAGGAATAACATATCCGCGGCGATGGATGAAGGCGTAGGCGCGGGCTGCCAAAGCCAGATTGATGCTGGCACGGGGACTGCCTCCGAAAGCAATCATCGGTTTGAGTTTGTCCAAACCATAAGCCTCCGGCTGGCGGGTGGCAAAGACGATATCTACGATATACTTCTCAATCTTCTCGTCTATATACACCTCTTCTACAATCTTGCGTGCTTTTTTGATATCATCGGTGGAGAGGATAGGGAGCACTTGTTTCTTCTCGCTTTGGATATTCTGGCGAATGATCTGCTGTTCTTCGTCCTTATTAGGATAACCGATGACTACTTTGAGCATGAATCGGTCTGTCTGCGCCTCCGGTAGCGGATAGGTACCCTCTTGCTCAATAGGGTTTTGGGTTGCTAATACCAGGAACGGGTCATCGAGTTGGAAGGTCTGATCCCCGATGGTGATCTGGCGCTCTTGCATTGCCTCAAGTAATGCGGATTGTACCTTAGCCGGAGCACGGTTGATCTCATCTGCCAAAATAAAGTTGGCGAAGATCGGTCCGCGTTTGATACTAAACTCCTCTTTCTTCTGGCTGTATATCTGGGTACCGATGACATCGGCAGGCAACAGATCCGGGGTAAACTGGATACGGCTGAAGTTTGCCTTGATCAGGTCGCTCAAGGTTTTGATGGCTAATGTTTTAGCCAAACCCGGTACTCCCTCCAAGAGAATATGACCATCACTTAACAAACCGATCAGCAAGCTCTCTACCAAGTGTTTCTGACCTACAATTACCTGATTCATACCCATTGTCAGGGCATCTACAAAAGAACTCTCGCGCTCAATGCGCTCTTGGAGTTCGCGGATATCAACTGTTGTTTGCATATAAATAGAATTATTTGTGTCAATTTCATCATAAAAAATTAAACAAAATTCGTGCCAAAAAAATCACTTTGCAACCCGGTTGCGAAAAAAAAGCAGTACTTTTGTGCCAAATTTATAAGTTATGATGCGAAATTTAGCGATTATATTATCTTTTTTGGCTACCGCTCTTAGTATAACAGCTGCTGATATCAAGGGCGTTGTCTTGGATGATGAGGGGCATGTGCTCGCCGGTGCTAATGTCTATTGGGCAGGTACAACCAACGGTACTGTTACAGATACGGAAGGGCGGTTTGTACTGCCCAAGGATAAGAAAGTGCGCCGGCTTGTGACCTCTTACATGGGTTTCCGATCGGATACCACTACTGTCTCGGGTTCGGAGGCTTTGACGATTGTCTTGGTTTCAGACCTGATATTGGACGAGGTGACGGTCACAGAGCGCAGGATGTCCGTACTCCGTAGCAGGATGGCAGCCTTTGATGTAGAGACAATACAGGCGGAGGAGTTATGCAAGGCGGCTTGCTGTAATCTTAGTGAGGCTTTTGAAACCAATGCCTCGGTTGATGTGGCTTATGCAGATGCCGCTACAGGAGCGAAGCAGATTAAGCTTTTGGGATTGAGCGGCACCTATGTGCAACTGCTACAGGAGAATACTCCTGGCGTGCGCGGACTCGCGCAGAGTTATGGTATGGAGTATATTCCCGGACCATGGATGCAGTCCATCCAAGTTAGTAAGGGAACCTCATCGGTTATCAACGGATATGAGGCGACTACAGGACAGATTAATGTAGAGTTTCTGAAACCCCAGAACACCTCTCCTTTGGCTATCAATCTCATGCTCAACTCCGAACTGCATGCGGAGTTCAATCTCACCGGTGGATGGCAGATTCCTTTGCATGACCACGAGAAGGAAGAACACCACCACGAGCATGGGGAGCACTGTCATCATCAGTCGCTTTATACAGGTCTTTTGGCGCATTATCAACAGGGTTTCATGGCGATGGATGATAATCATGACGGCTTTGTGGAAATGCCTAAAACTCAGAATGCAAATCTTATCAACCGCTGGTTCTATAAGCATGGAAACTATACTTTCCAAGCTTTTGTAAGGGGATTATACGATCATCGTCGGGGCGGACAGATGAGCGACACTCTCGCTGATCCTTATCGAATAGACTTGCGCACCTACCGTGTGGAAGGCTTTCTCAAAAACGGTTATGTTTATGACGAAGAATCAGGTAGCAGTATTGCTGTCATCGCAGCGGCTAACTATCACAATCAAGCGAATCGTTATGGCCTCCGTCAGTGGGACGCAGCTCAGACCAATGCTTACCTTAATGCACTGTGGCAGGGCAATTTTGAGGGGAAAGGTGAGGTGGATAACGATCACCGCCTCTCTGCCGGTCTATCCCTTAATTATGATAAGTACGATGAGTGCCTTCCGTGGTGGACGGCAGACCTCAGCCGTCAGGAATTGACTGCGGGTGTCTTTGCGGAGTATAACTTGAAATACGATGAGTCGCTATCCTTGGTAGCCGGCGTGCGTGGCGACTATTCTACCAAGTACGGATTTTTTGTTACACCTCGTGTTAATATCCGTTATTCCCCTTGGCAATGGTGGACAATCCGTGCTTCAGCCGGCTTGGGCTATCGTTCGCCAAATGTTATTGCCGATAACGCGTATGTCCTTCCTAACTCGCGGAAACTCGTCTGGGATGGTACGGTGGCACAAGAGCGTGCAGCGAATGCCGGTCTGTCAACCACTTTTTACATTCCTCTTGGCAACCACGAACTTCAACTGTCGGCGGAGTATTACTATACCCATTTTCTGAACTCTGTGATAGTGGATATGGATCAGGATGTGAATGCTGTGCATATCTATAATCAGAAGGATATTGATGGAGCGCGCTCTTTTGCTCATAACGCACAGGTGGAGGCTACTATCGAGGTCTTGCGTGGTTGGACATGGACGGCAGCGTTCCGATGGACGGATGTCAGACAGACTACCATCAATGCAGAGGGTGAGGCGCAACTGCGCCTGAAGCCTCTCTCTAATCGTTTCAAAGGAGTGATCACTACCTCCTATCAGACACCGCTTAAGAAATGGCAGTTCGACCTCACTGCACAGTTCAACGGGGGGGGGCGGATGCCGGATGGTTTGGCGGATTATTACCTTCGTGAAGTGGGCTCCAAGCAGTACTATGAGCAAGACGGAACCCTTTACTATAAGTGGTATCCCCAACTTATGGCGCAGATCACTAAATACTGGCGCACTTGCTCACTCTATGTAGGGGCGGAGAATATGACAAACTTCAAGCAAGACCACCCCGTAGTGCATGCATCGACTCCTTACGCACAAGGGTTTGACGCCTCGATGGCGTGGGGTGCACTCACAGGATGGAAAGTGTACGTAGGTTTTCGTTGGGCATTGGATAAGAAGGAAAATTAAGACTTCTTCTGATGCACTACCAGTTTGTCGAATGCAACGAGTACACCCGGTAGTACAATCAGGATCATCAGCACAGCCATGGCAGCACCGATAGAGAGGCTGCCAACGATAGCGGAGATCGTAATATCGTCCACAAGAATCGCCATTACACCCGGTGCCACAATCATAATCAAACCGGAAGTGGTGATTGTCCGGATCGAACCCTTGTAGGCTTCTTTGACAGCGTCGTACGGTTCCATTGTGCGGCGTTTTTCTTTGTAGTAGTTGGCGAATAGGATTCCATAGTCAATAGTGGCACCCATGAGGATAGCTTGTACAATCAGGTAGGCCAAATAAAGCATTTCTCCACGCATCAATCCGGCGAAGATTACATTGACGAACACGGCGGTCATCACCGTAATCACCAGTATCAGTGGCACAATGATTGACTTGAAGGAGATCGCCACTATCAGGAATATTGCGATAATCGTCAGCCAACTGATGAGACTGATCTCTTTGCCAAAGCCCGTTTTCATCTCGCGGTACATAGGCGACTCTCCTATCATATAATGCGGCTTGGCGAGCCCCTTGTCTGCAATCTCACAGATGCTGTCAAGCGACTGGTAGGTGCGCTCCGACTCATGGGGGAGATCGGTCATCAGCACCAGAAGACCGTGCTTCTCGCTTCGTAGTCTGCCTATCTGGTCTTGGATGAGGGGTTTTATTTGGCGGATGCTGTCGCGCTGTCCGGCAGTGCTGAACAAAGCCAGCCTTGGGTCATTCACCAAGGTGTCGCAGAGGTAGTTGATCAGTTCCTCAGGTGTCAATTGTTGCTCATGGTAGGTGCTGTCGTGACGACTCCCGTAATAGATATAAAGCAGTTCTACCTGCTCTTCCGGGACAGCTTTGCCGAGGTATCGGAACTGACCCGCCATCTCTTGGGCATCGAACTGCTCCTTGCCTTCCAATAAGGCGAGCACCCGGTTCATGATTTTCTCTTGTCGGTTTGCTGCGCTGCGAGATCGTTTGCCGACTTTGACTTTGATTGCTGTTTTGTGTGGTTGCTTTGTGGGCTGTTGGATTATTGCGTTGTTGGGTTGCTGCCCTGTGGAATCGGCTTCAAGTATCGGACTCTCCCCGCTTTCAATCTCTATGGTCTCCGATTCTGTCTTGTTTTCTGCTAAATCCTGAGGAAAGGCAACGGCATATATACTCTCACGGTTCATAGATATACCGAAGTCGTTGAGCAGACTTTTCATCTCTTGCGCACTGAGTGCTGCATCTTCGTTACAGAGATCCATTAGTTGAGCCCGTATAGTCAGGGCTTCTACTTGTTCGTCACTAACCATGGCTCGCAGCAGTTTGCGCCGGAAAAGATCATCGGTGAGCACGTGTACGTATTCTATCGGCGTCATCGTTTGGTGCTTTCCTTTGGCAAACTTGAAGACCATCTTGGTCTGTGCCATACTTGATCCTATGAATTCGCTCAACTCCTGTTTCGACATCTGCCGGTTAAGCATCTGTCGGTTGCTGAGTTTGCTCATCTCTGCTGTTGTGGCAGAGGGAGCCGCCTCATGCAACTTGGGCAGAAAGTCGCATAGAGAAATATATTCGGGAAGACTCACTTCTCCACTCACAGTATCAGTCTTTGGCTGCGGACGGGAGACCTCTTTGGCGGTCTTGTATTTCTTCTTTGGCTTGGCAGAGGTGACGATGCGTTCTATTGGCTCTTGTTCCTCGATAGGGGTGATGTCTTCTTGGTTTTGAATGCTGTGCAGTAGCGATAACTGTTGGCGCATCTCCTTGTCGATAAACCTTGCAGTGAGCGAGTCGTTGAGGCACTCCTCTTCAATAAACCGCACCATCTCCGGAAAACTCATCTTCAGCTTCTGATC
>ODAI013963366.1_pt1 | contig 13311 bp, 9 predicted proteins | sample 1539321 | NCBI WGS metagenome assembly ODAI01 (sample SAMN02144231, study PRJEB22623) | gut metagenome | biome: sheep rumen | host: Ovis aries | place: New Zealand
ATGCAAAAAACTCATCCGAAAATAACATCTGCCAATGTGCTGGTCGACAGGGAGGAGTCCTGGAACAAAGGCGATGAGCACTATAATCTTACTATTATCGTACCGGCATATAACTGTGCCGAGTATGTCGTGAAATGCCTTCGGTCGCTGATTTCACAGGTGACAGAATATAGCTGGACGGCTATCGTCGTCGATGACGGATCTACCGATAATACGTTACAGCGCCTTCGAAAGTTTCGAAAATATCCGAATATCAAGATTGTAACGCAGGAAAATAAAGGCGTCTCCTCAGCCAGAAATACCGGCCTTCGGCAATGTTCATCAGATTATGTAATGTTTCTTGATTCAGATGATCTGCTCGCAAAAAATGCCATTCAAAATCTTCTGAATTATGCGTACCTCAATGATTTGGATATAGTCGAAGGAAACTACTTAAATTTAAAGGACGGCAAAACGTATATAGATTCGGAGTTCCACAAAACTGCGACCGTGGAAAAGCCTCTTGATGTGCTCACCGGATACCCATGGATGAAAGTTTTTAAAACGGAGCTTTTCCGCAATATTCAGTATCCGGAAGGGTGCTTATACGAAGATTCTATTATCGCTTTTCTTCTATATCCTTTGGCCGGAAAGTGCGGAACAATAGAAGATATTGTCTATTATTATCGAAGACACGGAAACAGTTTTTCTTTTGCATCCAGGGGAAGCGATAAAAGCATTGAGACCTATTATATAGCGGAGATGATGTACGACTGCATAAGTATGCTGAAAATCGATCCGGCTCCTCTATATGATCTGTTTCTTTCACACGTTCTGCTTAGCGGAAATAGAATGGCTTATTGTGAAAAAAAGTTACGGGAAGCTGTTTTTGTAGGTTTCTGCGTTTTGCATGACAAGTATTATTCAGAGGCTCCGGGCTGCTCGCAAGAATATGGAAGAATACGTGAGTGCTTATTGAACAGAGATTTTGGGAAATTCGACTTATATTCCAGACTTAGTTAAGCTGTCCGGTCTGAGTAGGATTCTGCATATATAGTTCGTCTGGTTGAGAATTCGCTTGCAATAGATGAGAAAAGGGCTGTCGATCATGGCATATCACCACATATAGTGGTAGTGATGCCTTGACGCGACAGCCCTTATTTTTCGTAGGGCAAAGCATTTTTTGACAGTAATATGTGTATTACACGTATCAATTATGCTGTGCTGAAGGGAATGTTGCAGGACTCTTACTGATTTGCTGCAACAGTGTACAACTCATCGATATAATCGTCACTTCTGTGCAGAGAGTTATACACCATATAGTAATATTCACTTAACAATGGAATATCAGAGTTATCTTCGAATGCTCCGCTTTGAAAACTCCGGTCATAGTATTTACCGGTTTTAGTGCGGATCGGCAGTTCTTCATGAAGCTCCAATACTGTTTTATAAAAAGCCGATAACGGCAGGCCCGCTGCCTTAAGAGTCATTGGGATGAGGTCTGTCATGGTCGCATAATCAATATATGAGGTGACATTTGCATTGAAGTTAGACCATATTACGTAAGGAACAATACATTTGTTTAGAGTTTCGTCATCAGCCGGACTATCTGCATCGTTTGGAAGATCGGCAATGAAAGCAGGAGCATGGTCACCGACCATGCATACAATAACATCACGATCGCTGTTTTTGAAATATTCCGTTAATTCCCTGAATGCCTCTGCTGATGATTTTATACTGGTCAGATATTCATTCATGTCATCAGTGAGATCACCGAAATCCGTTTCAACATGGACGATATCACTTGAAGCATTGTTCTGCTCATAGCCGCCGTGGGTTTGGAAAGTCAACAGATACATGAACCGGGGTTTTTCTCCGCCTTCTTCATAGTGATCTATAAGATCGTGGTAGTTTTCAGAATCAAGCCAGGGTCTGTTACCATAGCCGTCCTGGTATTTAAAAGCGTCCTTTCCAAGATAGATATTATCGAAACCCAGATAAGGATAGGCTATATTTCGTGAATAGTTGCCGGCTATACCGCAGTGCATCGCTGTAGTTTCGTAGCCGAAGCCTTCCTTAAGAAAACGGACCAGGCTGTTTTTAATCTGTTTCTCAGAAAGGAAGGTAAACGGCGCAGAGCTTCTTAACAGATATCTGGAGTTGGACGTTAATAGCTCGAATTCAGAATCATTTGTACCGCCGCCGATATTTGCGACTACTGCATGCCCATAAGAGGCACCGTCAATGTCTTTGAACGCCTTCATAGGATCAATATCGGATTTATAATTGACAGAATAACTAAGATCGCAGAAAGTCTCATTCAAAATAAGGATAATATCAGGACAAGAGTTTGAATTGTTTATGTCGGACTTTAGCTTTTCAATGGATTTAATGTTGTATCCGTCCGGTTCGACAACAGGATTTTGTCTCTTCTGAAGATCAAACACTGATTCGTATATGAAGCCTCCGGTCTCGAGTCCCTCTGTCCACGGTGCCCAGCCGTGTGAGCTCGGATCGACTTTACGATACCCAATGATGTTAACTCCCACGCATAAAATCAATAGTACTGTAGTGCATGCAATCTGAAGCTTTTTTTTATCTTTGCTAAAGATACTGGCAGGTGATATAAACAGCACGATTTCCGCTATCAGGGCGATGGCAATTAGTGTGATGATGATAACAACACCGTTGATATTTAGTTCGTAGCCTGACATTACATTTGCAGCAGTTCTGGCGTTTGCAAATTCACTGAAATATAATGGACTGCCATGGAATTTGACTACGTAATAATCAGCAATCGACCATACCCAGACAATGATAGTGGTTAATGTGAGAGACACTTTCCAGTTGCGAAGCAATGCTGCAAATAGAATATTTACGCCAAAAAAGATAGAAGTATTTAATGCGGTAGCTACGATGCTCTGTCTTCCTATGCTTTCAATCGTCTGCAGGCCACTGTAATTTAATATAAAGTTCTGCATCAAGCTGATGATGAACAGAGCAAGCAAATTATAGGGGTTTTCTACGCCGATACTATTTTTTGAAACCTTTTCAATAAGGTTATCTATTAAACAGAAGACTGAATCAAATGCGTGTAGAGCAAAAGCGGTGAATAACAGTGCAGCAACACCAACTATAAGGGCAACGGGAATGTTCACTTTCGACGCAAACGTCATGACTGAACTATAAGTTGACCATTTGCTGTAGTATCGTGCCATTAACCATATTGATACGAAGATGTCCAAAAGCGCATATTTTGGATGAATATATATTAGCGTAGGGTGAGTTATGTTCTTTTCTATTAAGTAGATAATACAGGAAGCGATTATACTTAATATGAAAACAAGAGTTAAAAATTTGATGGACGTTTTCCCGAATAAGACACCTGCTGACGCGATTGTCAGTGTTAAGATTATTATTCTTTTCATAGTTCTTTCCTGATGGTTGGTGCTACATAAATATCTTAATCAAAAAGTTCTGTTGAAAAGTATCTTTCGGCCGTATCCGGAAGGACTGTGACCACTTTCTTGCCGGCACCCAGTTTTTTCGCCATAACAATAGCTGCAGCTACATTAGTACCGCTTGAGATACCGCACATAATACCTTCTTTAATTGCCAGGTCTTTTGCCGTCTGTAAAGCCTGCTCATCTGTTACGATATAGATATCACTATAAATGCTTTGATTCAGGATAGGCGGTACAAGGCCGTCTCCGATACCCATCTGTACATGTGTACCGATTGAACCGCCGGAAAGAATCGCAGCGTTTTCAGGTTCTACCGCCCAGATTATAATATCAGGATTTGCCGCTTTAAGAGTTTCGCCTATACCGGTAATTGTTCCTCCGGTTCCGATACCGGAACAGAAGCCGTCTGCCGGACATCCCAGATCATCCAGTATCTCGTGACCTGTTACATCGCGTTGAACTGCGGGATTTGCCAGATTTTCAAATTGCTGAGGGACGAATACGTTGGAATCTTCAATTCTCATTCTTTCAGCAGTGGCGATACATTCCTGAATACACGCACCGATGTCACCGTCATCATGAATGAGAATGACTTCTGCACCATAATGACTGACAAGTTTTCTGCGTTCCTCACTGACGGAGTCAGGCATAATTATAATCGTTTTATAACCACGTACAGCACCCACCAGAGCGAGACCGATTCCCTGATTGCCGCTGGTTGGCTCGACGATGATGGTGTCCGGCTTAATCAGGCCACGGTTTTCAGCATCAAGTATCATGTTGTATGCGGTTCTGGTCTTGATGGAACCTCCGACATTTAAACCTTCGAACTTGACGAAGATGTCGGCAGCATCCTTAGGAACCATATGATTGAGTTTTATCAGTGGGGTATGTCCCATAGCTTCCAGAATAGTGTTATATACCATATTTACCACCTGTCTATAGTAGAGTTGTGCAAATTCAGCACCGGTTTATTATAACTTCCTTTCATAGCTGTTTCAATAGATTATTTAGTCATCGCGAACGAAGGAACCGGTAGCATGTACAATAAAAGCGATGAGTGTGATATAATGCAGATGTAAGATTTTTTGCACATAAAAAGCTTGGAGGAAGATATGAACATTTTCTTTTTAATGGCTTATCGCCTTACAGATAAGGAAAATAGAAAACGAATTGACGGAGATTCGCTCAGATATCTCAAATGGGATGACAGTGACACAAAAAAGAATTCGCTGAAAAGATTCGATAAGTGCTGCAAAGAGCAGGAATTCAGGAATGTTCTCAGATATCGATTCAGGAACGGACCGTTTATTTCAAGGTTGATAGGTAGAATCGGTTTTTTATTTTCTCCGTCTGATAATACTGTAGAGATTATGGGAGATATCAAGGGCGGACTTATGGTCTCCCACAGATTTAGCGTTATTTACTTGAAAACGGCAGGGAAAAATCTCAGAGTCGGTCCGGGTGTAGTAATCGGTCGCAACGGAAAAGGGTTCCCTACGATAGGAGATAATGTTTATATTGCGTCCAATTCTACTATTATTGGAGGTGTAACGATAGGAGATAATGTCATAATAGGTGCAGGGTCTGTTGTTACAAAAGATGTACCGTCCAATACTGTTGTTGTTGGAAATCCGGCAAAAGTATTGCGCGCTATAACAGAAAAAGATTATGATGAGATAATGTAAGAAATAGGAAAAGGGCTATCGTCAATACGAACAGCGAGACGGAAAAGATGCTTGACGATAATGTCTTCCGCTTGTTGCTGTTACTGTTTGAAATAGCCCTTTTATACTTCATCGCGCAATAATCGTAACACTACTTTTTAATCAATTTTTTAGCAAATAGTTTACTTTCTTTTTTGAGTTTTTTCGTAAGATAAGTCGGGTATGAAGAATCGGTGACGGGGTCGTATTTCCGGGCTTGATTGAAATATTTGAAATCTCTCAAGCTGCGGACACTTCTTATATAACTTGTGTACTCTTCATATTTTATTGTTGGAAACAGGTTATTAATATTGTTTGAAATCACTTCCCTGATATCGTTATACTGACTGTCTAATAATTCATTCAGTTCATACTTTTGGATATAGTTTTCCCTGACGCGACACACTCCTAATTGCGAACGAAGATAAGACAAGGATTTGTCTAAATTTATATTGGATCGGGTGATACTGTTCTGATTGTATACGTAATAATAATAAACATTGTTTGAAACATATACTCTTTCAGCACCCATAATAAAATGCATCATGAAAAGATAATCTTCGGCAGTTTTCACATGCTCATTAAAAATATGATTTATTTTCTGCCGCCTGAACAAAAAGAGTGCCACACTCGGAAATTCTTTTTCAATCAGTATATATTTCATGGCTTTCAGTTTGCTGTCAAGTGTGATTAACCCGGCATTTTTACTGGAGGAGCATTCCTGCAGTTCACCGTCAGTTACATTTCTATGTTGAAATCTGATGCCGTCTAACCCCTCATAGCTGTTTAGTATATCCACTAAGTCTGAGTACAGCTCCGGCGATACATAGTCGTCACTATCAAGGAATCCAAGGTATTCGCCGCTCACATGTTTCATGCCGGTATTTCTTGCAGAAGAGACACCGCCATTTTCTTTATGTACAGCTTTGATTCTTGTGTCCTGCATTTCATAATGTTTGCAAATTTCCCATGATGAATCCTTCGATCCGTCGTCGACAAGTATAATCTCTAAATTCTGATAAGTCTGGTTGATAAGACTGTCAATGCATTTGCTTAACTGATTTTCTGAATTGTATATAGGGACGATGACGCTTATTAATGGATTGTTCATATAACACCTCCTCGTATGATTCTAAATAAGGACTTCTCATATTCTATATGCAAGCGTTAAGGACGACACCGATACATTTTGCGTTACAGTTCTTTAAATAATGCAGTCCCCACAATGCATCCTGAGGGAGAACGTCGCCGCTTTTAATGAGAAGCAGAGACGTATCTACTAACTCGGCAGCTTCCAAAATGACTAAGTCTGAGGTGGTAGTTGCGGGAATATCAAGGAGGATTATTTCTTCTTCAGAACGGTTTTTCAGGACACATCGAAGCTCCTCCGTACTCTCCAGACGTTTCATCTTCCAACCGGAGTCAAACAGTTCTTTTTCCAGTGCTTTCGCAAATACAGTTTTCCCTTCAAAACGTTTTGTACTCATTATGAGCAGACTGTGGGAATTATTGTTTTTAAGTGCTTCTGTGATCTGCGTTGCTATAAGCCTCAGATTTTCGTGATAAGTATCTGTTACAACAAGCTCAGGGTTGGTTTTTATCGATTTCCTGGACAGAAAACCTTTTGACCTCATTGCACTTAAAAGCGGAATGGATCCTTTGCTTTTTAAAAACGGTAATTCACCCAAAACAGTGAGAGACAAACTACGAGCAACGTCTGCTTTGGTGCTTATCTCATTTCTCGTAAAAGCTAAAAGTGAGAGTATGCCAAGGCCGAGAAAAAGGCCAACTATGAATCCGGCAGCAATCAGAGGAATTAAAGGAAGACCTTCTACTGTTTTTTTAATAGGTTCCGGTTCGCCCTGAACATGTAATTCAATGGGGCCTATAACGGAACGTAATGTATAAGGAAAAACTTCCAAAGTGGCGTTCAACGCATCAATCACATCGTCCTCAGTTGATGAACTCGAGTAAAGAATTCCGAGATTGGTCGATGGGGAGAAAGTAACACTTAAATCGGCGTTAACAGTGTCTTTATCAAGTTTTTCTTTAAGAGCATTTTTAAATATTTTTGTTTCCAATATGCCCGAGAAGGACTCGGAAATTCGATCAATATCCTGAGCTTTTGGAAATTCAGATAACGAATAGTCATATTCCGTTGCATCTCTTGATTTGACACCATAGGTAAAAGTAATTTTTGAAGAGTAGGTTGTGACAGGTGGCTTTAAGGCAACCGCTCCAAACACACCTGCCAGAATACATGCAAGCAAAAGTACCATAGGCCAGAAGATTTTAAAAAATCTAAGTAGTCTGCTGCATAGGGCAACCAAATCTATGTAATCATTAGTATCTTTTTTATCCATTCGATTATCCTGTAGCTTTCAGTGTAGCGGAAAAAAGAGATCATCTGATATAAAACTTAATAAAACGCATTCAGAATACATCCGCCTAAATTTTGTGAAGTATATTTAAGCTTGTTATATAGTGAATCAATTTTTCTTATATCAGCGGTATTCTCACGGATTATCAGGAATGTTTCATCTGCTATTTCTGCCAGAAGCGAGACAGTAACATCATCCGCACCGGACACGCCGCAGATAATGACGGCATCTTTCTTAGTACGCATCTCGTTTATGAGAGAACGGACAGAGTCATAACTGTACGTCTTTTGGACTGAACTCGTTTTGATTCTGTCGCAACCGAGTGATTCGTCCTGAACAATCACGTCGTCAGTGACAGAATCCTTACTGATGACACTCATGAGAGTACCTTCGAGATAAAAAATATCCATACCGGATTCTGCAAATTCGCGTACCAACCTGTTACAAATAGTATGCTTTCCCTCATTAGCCTCTGCCGATGTAAAGAGGAGAATCCTTTTATCATTTTTCTGAATGTGTTGCTTTATAAGAAAGAACAATTTTTGAAATTCATTGTTGGCAATTGCGATTCGATTATTACGTTTTCTTTCTCTGCGAGAAATTTTTATTGAATTGTTCTTATTGACTTCCCTGTTTTCGCTGTGCTTCTTTCTGAAGAATGTTCTTTTTTTGGCCGGACCTACATTATTGTCATCGTCCATACGTTCCTCTTGTGTTTGTTTTCCGTCTACATACGGGATGACTTGCAGTATATCATCCCCAAATTCTTTAAAAATAATACCGGTTCCCTTATATGTAATTGGAAATGCGTACAAGCAGCAGAAAACAAAGAGCACCATCGCAATGCCTGCAACGGCTAAAAGTGCAGGATGCGGTAAAGTAGCAGCTTCATCTATGCCGTCTCTGGGCATCTTGGGGTATTGAATGACCGAAAAGAATAAATCGCCTGAAACATATGAACTGATTGAATCAAAATTTTCAATCAGATAGTTCAAAAAATTATAGGCGGAATCAGGATTGTCCGATGAACACGAGACTGTAACCAAATTGGTTTTTTCAACCAGTTCTGCGGAGACTGATACATCTCTGATTCCGGAATCAGCCTTTGCTCCCGATATAAACGGATCACTTGACAGAACAGCAATTGCAGTATTGGCAAATTGCACTCTGTACTCAAGATTCTCGGGAAGAGGGGGCATGCCGTTTCCGGTGACCGATACAATTGCACTGGTTTTATAGGTTGTCCAGTGACTCCTTTCGGACATAATTGAACCTATAAGAAAGAAAATGATACCGGTCACGATAGCCATCCAAAGGTTGCTTTTCAAATAACGGAAAAGGTACCTGATATTAATACCTCCCCATTTTACATCCTGCTCCATATTCCTCCTTTTATTGAACAATTACGATTAAATATGTTTTTGCAGGGATTGTATCTGCTGAACCTGAAAGTGTGTACTCAACCTCGTAAACTCCCTGTTGATGAGTATGTACGCCTGACTTAATATCTAAATGGTATGGAATCTGAGGAGCAACCAGGTCGTTCGAGGTTTCCTTAATATATACTGACGGATCAAACTCGCTGCCGATACTACAGTATACAATATACTGAGAAAGGGTAATAAACAAAGAAGATTGTCTTTCCAAAACGTGTATCGGAAGTGTATAAGTTACTTCATCCTCGAAGCTGTTATAAACACTGACTTGTATGGAATAATCTCCGGCTTCGGTATACTTCAGATCACTGTTACTCAGTTCTATGTTGTTTGTAACATCTCCGTCTAATTTATCCCGGGCATACAAAAGCTGTCTCGGTGTTTCGAATTTTGTTTCGTTAACATAGTATGTCATAGGGGCTCTCAGGAATACTCTTGGATATGTATAGTCGTCAAAAATTACGATTCTATTGAACTCAGAGTATTGGCCGTCGCTGTCAAAAACTACACAGTTGTAGGTGGACATATTTCCGTCTTTCAGTGGAGAGAATTCCCCGATGAGAATTTTATCCGTAAGATCTCCGTCGATATCATCAGTAGCTGTCAGTCCGTTCAGGAGATCTTTAGACGTAAAGTCACAATTGATATGAAGGATACCGATTGAGTCTTCAATAATCGGAGGTCTCGACTTGCTGATTTGCGAACGCTTTACCTTGAAGATTCCAAACAGCCCGATAGTAAGAACGAGAAGGAGGATCAGTAATAACTTTAGATACTTCATGTTTCATAACTCCATTACTTGCATACACCATAATAGATGTGGGGACAATCATTGACCAGAACCGATAGGTAAACATGATTGTTTCCCAATATGCATAGAATACCATAACCAGATAAAGCAGGATATAAGAAACTCCTTTCTCTTGTCCGACATTACGGAAAATACCTAAGCCTGTCAGAACTATCATGGATACGAAGAGAATTGTTCCGAGTATCCCGGTTGAACAATAGATGAAGAGGTAATTCATGTCAAGAGATGAGGTGGCTACGCCGAAGCCTCCAATGCCGCCGGCACCTTCGTCTCTGTAAAAACACTGATTGTCCACATACCCCATACCTGTCCATTTATTTCCGATAACACCTACCCATTTCAGGTTCTCTGACACGTTCAGGCTCCTGTTTGAATTGGCCCAGATATAATCCCAAAAACCACCTATAAAGGAAGCCGGGATAAACACTATGAGGAGAACCAAAATCACTGCTACGAGAAGTAACTTGGATCCCTTTGTGAGACGATCGCTCTTGAATAGCTTGTACACTCCGTCTCCCGCTAAGTACATAAAGAGTGCGAGCATTGCAGTTCGACATGAAGTTGATAATAAAAAAAACCATGTTATGGCTTCAGTCATGAAAATCATCAGTTTTTTCTTTGAATGAAAAAAACTGTTGGCAGATACTTGTTTGTTTCGCAAATAGAGGCTAATCAGCGCACAAAAACAGCAATTTCCCGCGAAATTAACATGCATGAAGCCAAACGACGCTTTTATACGGTTGCTGCCGGTGATTCCACCTATCGCAGCTATGGGATTTAAACTCAGCTGATTGAAATGTGTGCCTACCTGTACTAACAAAACGAGAAACAGGGCAGCGGCCGAGGATAGTATGTATTCATCGATGCAGTCGTAAGCTATCAGTTCGAATACAGTGCCGAAAAGCATAGGTATATACATGATCATGATTTTTCGATGCTCTTCATTCCATACTGCGACGTGACTGTTATCTAACACGTACCCCCAAACAACCGCATAAAAAAGAAAAATTAATAAAATCACAAGTATATGATTGTTTGCAGGTTTCTTTCCTCTAAGTGCAATATCTACGATACAAAAGGCTATAAAAAGAAACTTGACTTTCAGGACGGCACCGGCCAGAGGAAAATCGGTGATGCTTATCACCATACAAAAGACCATGAGGAAATTCACCGCAAGAAAGCAGTATTTACGACTTATCAGTACCATTTACTTAAAATAGAGTCTTTCCTTTCTGTGCTTCAGGCACCATAAAACATAGCCATATGTCAGAGAGTTTTTTTTGCCGGCGATGAGTTTTGAGTATCCCGTTCTTTTGACGGCGTTTTTCATATAAAGCTCTTTCATCGCATCTCGTGTATAGCTGATAGCCTCGTCCCGATTGAAAATACCGCTTGCTTTTATATAGATTCCTTCTTCAATAAATATTCTGGTCAAAAATACCGCAAGTTCCTGGCGATATGTCCGATCTGTATCCTCTCTGCGTATGAGATCATACATTAGTTTTCTTAATTTCCTGTTATTCTCTAACTGTCTGGGATGCAGTTTTCTGGAGACTGAGTTTTCATTAGTACGGTATCTATAAATTTTATCCGGGAAGGAGATAACATATTTTGCCTTTAAATAAGAATGGACCATGAAGAAGGTGTCTTCACATAGCATAAGGTCGTCGGGAAAAAGGATATTGTTTTCCCGTAAAAAGCCCGTTCTGAAAAATTTAGCCCAACATGTCCAGATCGTCGTGTGATTGAATCCGTACGATTCTGCCTGGTTTCTGTAATATGCATAGCGAAGAGCACTTTTTACAAGAAGCTCCGGCGGTACATGCGACTGTTTTTCGGAAGAGTGATGAGCCGGCGAATCGAACTCTATCACGTTTCCATCTCCATCTGTTGGCAGGAAATCCAGGCATAAAATGTCTGCTGAATCGTGTTCCGACCAATAGTGAGCTCTGTCCAGAGCATTCTCGGCCAGATAGTCGTCAGAATCAACAAAAGTGATCCAATCACTACCGGCAAGCCTGATTCCCGCATTTCTGGCTGAAGATACACCGCAAGGGCCAAGATCTACGGCATGTATTCGTTCATCTTTAGCTGCATATTGTTCACAAAGGTTCCAGGACTCGTCCGTTGAACCGTTTTCAAGGAGCAGGACTTCATCATTATCATTGAGTTGGGGAAGAACAGTAGCAAGGCAGTGGTCTAAATAGGGGACAGAATTGTGTACTGGAATCACTACCGATATATTCATATGCACCTCCCAAAATTCAATAGTATGATATTTCATTTTAGAATTAAATGCTACTATTTTCAATGATTTATTGTTTAATCACATTTTGGAATTTTGTTTATGCGGAATTTATGCTATTCTTATATACAGTATAATTCTGACAATGATTTATATGAAACAGATTCTTCAAAACAATGATTACGGAGTGAAAAAATATGTATACAAAGCAACGTCAAGGATGGTCTAAACATTTAGAATTTATAATATTTGACTCAATTCTTTTGATATTAGCATATCGGCTCGCTTTCGCATTACACTTTCAATCTTTTACCTACAGTCCCGGCACAGTATTACGAAATGCATCAGTTGTCATAATCTATTCAGTCTTTATGATATCTGTTATGACTGGTATACATAATAATGTAATAGGACGCGATGGAATATATGAGCTGGGACAATGTATACTGGAGACGTTAGAAGTATCTATACTGATAATACTTTATTTCTTTATTGTCAGAAAAGATATTGAAGATGCGCGAGGAATCATATCTTATTTTTCCGTGATAGGTACTCTGACATTGTACTCTACACATCAAATATGGAAAAATGTGATGCAGAACATTTTAAAATCCGAGCATTACAATCATCACCTTCTAATTATCACTGACAGAGACAATGCTTACGAAGCAGCAGACAAAATTCGCCGATATGCGACGGGCAAATATACAGTAGTCGGAATGGTACTGACAGATGACGACTCCTATGTTGGGTCGACTTACCTCGATATTCCGGTAATATCCGACAAAGATAATATTGCCGCCAGCATTCAGGATAAGTGGGTAGATGACATATTTATCTTTACAAAACCTGAAAACGCACTTTCCGAAAAGACAATGATCAGCTTTTCTGCCATGGGAATAACAACACATACGAAGGTCAATATGGAATACGATAGACCTGTTGAGTTTACAATTGAGCGGTTCGCCAATTGCATGGTCGTTACGGAAAATATTCATGAAGCCAATCCCGGAGGTCTTATTCTGAAAAGAGCTATGGATATTGCGGGAGCGATAGTAGGCCTGTTTTTTACAGCGATAATTACCATGATAGTAGGACCGATAATATTTTTTACGGATCCGGGACCGATTTTTTTTGCGCAGGTCCGGATTGGAATGAACGGCCGAAAGTTTAAGATGTATAAGTTCCGATCTATGTATAAAGATGCTGAGGAACGGAAAAAAGCTCTTATGGCCCAGAATCAGATCAAGGGCAATATGTTCAAAATGGATAACGATCCCAGAATTATC
>ODAI014763406.1_pt1 | contig 13310 bp, 15 predicted proteins | sample 1539321 | NCBI WGS metagenome assembly ODAI01 (sample SAMN02144231, study PRJEB22623) | gut metagenome | biome: sheep rumen | host: Ovis aries | place: New Zealand
ATCAACCACATCACGAGCGGAAAGACCGTGTTCAGCGTCTACGCTTATGATGAACTGAAAATGTATTTCTGCTACGGAGTTTGCGACTCCAGAGAAACAGCCGAAAAAGAAGCCGCTCTTCTTCCCGATGCCTATGTCGATGGGCATGACGGTGAGTGGATCGTCTACTGCCTTGACGAGGATGCTACGCAGAAAGCCAAAGAAGAACGCATGGGTCCCGCTGACTTTATTGCGGACTTTGACACCGAGGAAGAAGCAAAGGCCGAAAGCCTTGCTTACCAGTATCCCGAGATCAGGGAATACCCTTCTGAGGAGTGGTGGGTCGTTGTAGACGACAGAACAAAGAAAAACGCATTTGGCATGCTCTTTCCTTCTGATACACGGGCCCTTGCCTTTTTGTACAGGCTTATCCAGCCGGAAGCGTTCATGCGTTATGTTGAAAAGTATGAGCAGAAAGAGGTGAGATGATGGAAAATAAATACAATATCGAAAAGTTCAGGGAGCTTTTAAAAAAAGCGATCGGTGACAGGACGCAGAAGGAATTTGCCGTTCTTGCAAGTCTCTCCTATTCAAACCTCAACAGGATGCTGAAGCTTGACACGAACGGTGTCCCTTCCCGCACCTCCCTTATAAAAATCTCGCAGGCCTCCCAGGGAAGGGTAACTCTGCAACAGCTCTACTATGCCTGCGGATATGATGTCAAAAACGCAGAAACCGAACTTGCGGACGCGGAAGCCGTCCATGACGGTGCTGTCCCGGACAAGAACATTCCCGAAGGAGCGCAGAAATGCGCCTCCCGTGCTGTTGAACTAAAAGATGCTCTTTTAAAGATCTGCGGGTACGCACAGAAGTATGACTCTGTTAGCAGCATCCTTGAAACGGCTCTGCTGATGGTGGGAAAGCCAAATGTGCGCGCTTCTTTCTATAAACCGGGAGAATATACAGGTACAGGAAGGCGTGGTGCCGAGCATTACGCGCACGCGAAGTATAAATGGTATGAGGCCGGGTTTGATGCCGTCCTTTCGTTTGTTGTTTTTTACAGCGTCACAGAGAAGGGCGGATGTATTTTCTCTGACTGTGCCTTTGATCTTTCTTCGCTTCTGGAACTGAACAATCCGGATGCCGGGCGCTATCTGTTCAAGATCTCAGCCCTTGGGGATGTTTCTTATGCGGACTACCCCATTGTCTGCAACATAGAAAAGCACGTCCCAGGTGAAGCTGAAAAACGCCTTCTCGCCGCTATTTTCGGAGATCTTATGAACGATACGAAAGCCAATAACGAGGAGCATGATGCAGGGGCGGACAAGGCTGAGGATGACAATACGCCGTAAGCACTTGGGAAAAGAAAGAGCCGGGATTGTTCCCGGCTCTTGTACTTATTTTATTTTCTTCTCCTTTTTTTATCGACCGCGAAGAAAAACGCTGCCGCAATAACAGTTCCGATCTTTGACACAATCGGGAAAAGCACAAAGGCTACCCAGATCAATGCAAAATTGTTGAAAACAAATCTTACAATTTGTTCCGCCATAATTAATCTCTCCTTTCATTTTTGCTGCGTAAAAGCGACAAATGCTTTTCCTGTTTTTCGTACAGAAAATCTCCTGCCTCGTCTTCAATATTGACGACATCAGCGTCTATGTCACAAAGATTGCCGAAATCTGCATCCCAGATCTGTTCCTGTGCAGCACTGATCCAACCTTTGATATCACCTGCTACATCCCGCCGTACTTTTGCCGTATAACGTCCTTCTACTTTGAAGGCGACATAGACATATTCCGCTTCGTCTATCTTTTCTGCCGAGAACGAAGCTATTACGTCGCGGCCGCATACAGGGCAATACCTGTTATGCGAAGACCTGCTGATCTGTCCGCATGTGTTACAGACAATCTGATAGCCGATCCCCTGTTCTTTGTCTTTTTCTGTTCTGGAATCAAACATTTTTTGTCTCCTTACGCAATTTTTTTCTCTTTTTCTTTCGGCCTTTCCGGTTTTTCCTCGTCCTCGTCTTCATTCATAAGCTGAACAAGGCGGAACTCTTTTGCAAACACGGCTCCGCCTATTACAAGTACGAAGCACAACCAGAAAAACAGGCGCGCACCATCCAGATCAAACTGCTTTCCGCTTTTGTAATACGGTTCCAGCAGTTTCAGTACATACATTACTGCCGCAAAGCATGCTGCCATAGTGATCTCACATACTCTGCACCTACTGCTCATTTTTGTTTTCATCATCTCCCTCCTGTCGTGAAAACAAATTATTAAAACTGTGGATAAAATGAAAAAGTACGGGAAAAACAAAAGAATGTTTTAGGAGAAATGATTGCTGAAAAAAAGGAGGGGCGGCCCGTTATGGATCAGGCCGCCTGCAAAATGAAAAACTACTGCCCGCGGATTGCAGATTTCCCTGTCTTCCGCTTACAAGTACTATATTAGCAGATCAAAGATATCGTTTTTTTTCTGGGAAAATTGAATTCAGAGGCGTTTGTTCGTGATGTTCTGTCTCACTTCTAAATCAACAAGGGTTTTTCTGATACTGTCTTCCAATGATAGTCCCCTGGCGTTCCATCTTGCCGCAGCATTGACGTCCTTATCGTCCTCAAAATAATCCCGCAGTGTCTGCACGTACAGTTCCGAGTCCTTTTTGAGATCTGCGGCGATCATCTCCGCGCTTTTCCGCGAGTACTTGTCCATTCCGCCTGCCTTGAGCGCAATATATGCCTTAAAATTCTTCTGTCCCAAAAGGTAAAAATCGCAGACAGCTTTCGCGCAGGAATGACCTACTCCGTACCGTTCGACATAGGCTTTCGTGTTTTTGATCTCCAGCGGACAGTCCTCTAACTCTTCGGGGATAGTAATGCAGACCGCCATAGCACTTACAGACTTTCTCTTTGTATATTTGTCTGCTTCTTTTTAAAAATCCCTGCTCTCTTCTTTCTGCCGCAGGTATCCCTCGTCCACATCCTTATTGCCAAGCCCCATCCCACGCGTTGCCAGCGCGTCGCACCTCTCGTTGTAGGAGTTGCCGTTATGTCCCCGCACCCAGGTAAGGCCTATGCGTTTCCCCCGCCTTACATCTTTAAGCCGTTCCCAAAGATCCTCGTTCTTCTTTTTTTGCCATGCGCCAGACATGCAGTTGATAACGTACTTCGAATCAGAATAGATCTGTGCGCTGCTTCCTTCAGGTACAGCAAGAAGGCTTTCGATCACAGCCAGTATCTCCATGCGGTTGTTCGTCGTCGAAGTGTAGCCTTTGCATATCTCCTGCGTTTCTTTGTTCTCACGGTCTATGATGAGGACGCCGATACCGCCCGGGCCGCCTGGGTTAAATGCGCATCCGCCATCAGTGTAAATATAATAATCAGGCTCTTTGACCTTAATGACGTCCTGCTTATTCCTGTTCTTCTTTCTGGACATTTTGACCTCCTGGGATGCTTTACTGGTGATATTATGCCCTGTTTCCGACGCTTTTCACTTTTTGGATATCCAAAGTTTTTTAGGGTCTCCCTTCGTTAGGGTCATTCAATAGGGTCTTTCAGTAGGGGCAAACTTTAGGGTCTGGTTTTAGGGTCTTTCAGTAGGGTTTATCACAAAATATTCGATTTCCCAGGAAAAGGGAGGGCTTTTTTATAGGCCCTCCCTGCCTCTTTTCATAAAATATGTTTGCAGACATTTATCACGAAAGGAGGTTACATGAATAGTATCACAGATATTTTAGACTTAGAAGATTCCGACATTCATGTCTCGAATATTCAAGTCGAAGGAACACAAAAGCTGATTACTCTTGAGTATAAGCTTACCTCTCACTTCTGTCCTTCCTGCGGTTTCCGGATGCACTCCAGAGGGATCAAAACCAGGTCCATTCGCCATCCGATACTTCAAGACGGATATGAACTGATCCTTCTCCTCAGACAGCGTCGATGGCGTTGTACTAATCCTGACTGCAGGTATGAGACAAACGATTCTTTTCGTTTCGTTGACCGCAGCAGACGTACCACTAATGCTTCAGATATGCTGATTATTTTCGCTTTCAGAAATCTTAATGAATCCGCCGCTTCCATCACCAGAAGATTTAATACTTCTGATACACATGCGCTGGATGTTTTTGACCGCTATGTTAAGATGGATCGGCCCCCGCTCTCTGATATCATTTCTATTGATGAAGTCTTTACGGATATGGATAAAGACTGCAAGTATGCCCTGGTGATTCAGGATTTTTATACAGGAGATCCTATTGATCTTCTCCGGAGCAGGCGGAGTCGTGTCACAGAGCCTTATTTTGCGGCTATCCCTCCGGAAGAAAGGAATAAGGTCAAATACCTTTTGTCGGATATGTATAATCCCTATTTAAGCTTTGTCGACAAATACTTTCCGAATGCTGTTTCTGTTGTCGATTCATTTCACGTAGTTCAGTGGATCATACATTCAATCGATATGTATATTCGTCAGCTGGAGAAAAACTTCCGGAAACGTGACCGGGAACGAGAAGAAAAAATATCCGCCGAACAAGGCCGCTCTGTTTCTCTGCCTGTCTCAGACGAACTATATATGCTCAGAAAATACCGCTGGCTCATCCTGTCAAACCGCGATAACCTCGTCTACCATACGGATCTTCGCATGGATCCGCACTTTCATCGTCTTATGAATACATATGATTATGAAGACGCGCTGTTCCGAATTGATCCCCGGCTCAGAAATCTGCGTGACCTGAAAGAAAAGTATATCCGTTTTAATTTCAGAAATTCAGGACAGCCACTACGAGCCTCAACGGAGATCGAAGAGATTATCGATGAGTACTTCCACAGCGGGGACTCGATTTTTGTTGATTTTGCTCACCTTCTCTCCAAATATAAAGAACCCATCATTAACTCATTTATCATGGTTGAAAAGCACGGCCCCGGTGGTCTTTATGACAGTCGCCTTTCCAATGGCCCGATTGAATCTCTTAATCGTAAAGTCAAAGATCTGAAGAGGCTTGGCCGCGGATTCCGTAACTTTGAACACTTCCGCAACCGCTTTCTGTATGCTGCCAGAAATAATCCCACACTCTCTGGTTCCACAGATCACACACAGGCTCAGTATTATGAAGAGGAGGAAGTCTTATGAAAAACCATCACGCCCATCTGTCAAAAGGACAATCCCCTTTGCAGAAACGTTTTGACACGCTTTGCCGCAACCACGAAGAACTACTTGACTATGTACGTTCTCTTCAGGAAGATCTGGATCGTGATCATATCGAATTAATGTATATGAGTGCATTCATCGAATATAAAAGACTTAATGAGGAATACACTTTCTTTCGAGAACATGCCCGTGAGGTATATGACGATGAGCGGCCGTTCCCGATACTGACACTCTAAAACCATTCAAAATGTCTGCAGCAACAAATCAGGGTCTGGTGATTACCAGACCCTGATTGTCATTTATACCGTTAGCCCCTACAGACCGCCCCTACTCATCGACCCTAAAACCAGCCCCTATTGACAGACCCTAAAAAAGGTATGCATTCTGAGGTCCAGACCCTAATGAAAAACCCTAAAAATGTTTGGAAAACCCTAAAAACTTTGGATACCCCACTTTTTCTGGGAAATACGTCCGGATGCAAAAAATACCGCACCTGCAATAACCTGCAGGTGCGGTATTAACACTTTCATAAATTAAAGATATTTCTTTTTGAGTTCAGGTATTAGAGTTTTTTCTACATTTGCCACGTTACATTGATGTTGTTTCCACTGCCTGTTACAGTTCCTTTTAACCAACAAGAGCTGGCCATGATTCCAGCATAGGCTTCTACTTTAAAGGAAAGTTTTCCATACGTAGATGTTTTTGTAAGAGATTTGTCGCTATATGTACCTCCAACAATCATAACCCAATCATCGTAGACGCTTGTTACTCTATTACTGGTAACTGTCATATAAAAGCGACAATTAATAATAGCTCCCGTGTAATATACCTTCCATGAGTTTGATGTTGCCCGCGATGCAATGTCATCAGGCTTTGTTCCGATGCATTCGATTCCAATAGTTGCAGGCTTCCCGTTTTGGTCTGTGATAGTGAACTCAATATGTTCTCCTGGTTTTAAGTTTTCAAGGTTTGAAAAAGATAATTCATTTTCTGCCATCCTTTCAACGGATGGGGCTTTATTCGTTGTGTCTGATGCAGATACATATGTCCCCATAAACGAAAAAGAAAGCATAAGACATATGATTAACGAGAATAGTTTTTTGAATCTGTGTTTCTTTGACATGGTTTTTGCTCCTTTCATGCAAAGTTTCTTAATTTTATAATTGTCTTATCAAAAGATATCTAATCACCTCCTCTTTTCTTCATCCTTATATGCAGCATTCCTATATAACCAGTGAATAACTAAATAGATCACAATAGCCGTTCCAATAAGCAAAAGAAATAATAATGATGTAAAAACCGAGTGGTTTATTATTCCAATTATTATTGCAAAAATCACAGCGACAGCCGTAACAATAACAGAAATCACGGTACGTTTATAGTTCGTTTTATAATAATTCTCGGCAGCTTTTGCTGCAGGTGTATCAAAATCTGATTCGGCTTCATCATTGACAAGATAGTCAACAGAAACGCCAAACAACCTGCTGATTGAAGCCAGGTTCTCAAGCGTTGGGATCGCTGTTCCCAATTCCCATTTCGAAATTGCCTGCCGTGAGACTTTAAGAGCTTCTGCCAGTTCAAGCTGTGATAATCCTTTTTTCTTTCTTAGCTGAATGAGTTTGTCTTGCAACTTCATTTTCCATCCCTCCTTTGCATTGATTGTACTAAACATACACTCGAAACTAAACCACTTTCTGTAGGCATCTGCGCAACTGGCGGTTGCGTTTTTAAAAAAAACAAATCCGTATCTGCTGTAACAGCCGCAGGTACGGTTATGCTTTTAATTTTGTCGATACTTTCTAAATCCACCTTGCAGATCATTCTTACTTTCAGTATGAGGGAAGTTATATCGAAAATTTTCCGTAAAAAATTTCATACTGAGAACAAATTCGTCAATGTACGTATCAGAAAGGAGAATACTTATGTGCAAAAAACTGATGCCTGTCATCCTGTCGGTGATGATATGTATCTCATGCCGTATACCGACGATGGCAGCAGGCGCGGCTGACGTGCCCGCAGAAACAATTACACAGGAAGGGCCTGCGTGGGAGGAACAGGAAGAACAGGAAGAAAAGACAGAAACGCAGGATGAGGATGAAGAACAAAAAAATGAAGAGGCAGAAGATCCTGCAGGATTTTCTAAAGTAAGCGAAGAGAAAAACACAACGGAACAAGACATAGCTGCGGGTACTCAGGGCGAAGAAATTATAGACGACGAAGAGTTTTCCGGAACGAGCGCTGAGGACGACGCACAGGAAAAGGACAACAACATGGATAGAATGGAGGATGAGGATAATGAGGATGACGAGGAGAATCCTGCAGAAGGACCTGCAGAGAACAGAGGAATAAACAAGTCTTCCGGAATAAACCAGGTGCAAGATCAAAATACAGCCTTAGATGAAGGATCTACTGAGGAAAGTATGATAACTCAGGAACAGGAACGGATTATCGGATGGAAAGAGACAGAAGATGGAAAGTATTATTATGCAGAAGACGGAACGCCCGTCACAGGGATATATACCGTTGACGGAAAGCGGTATATGTTTGGACAGAACGGAAGGCTGATCGAGCAAGCCAGCTGGCAGGATCTTGACGGCAAAAAATGTTGTTTGAATGACGATGGAACGTTAAAGACAGATTCGTGGGAAACAGATCAGCACGGAAACAGAGTTTATCTGAACGAAAACGGACAGGTGTCTACCGGATGGAATACCATTGGCGGTAAAGTATATTTTATGGATAGCAGCGGAGTAATGCAGACCGGATGGAAAAACGCAGACGGCAAATGGTTTTTGCTCACCAAAAACGGGGCAGAAACAGAAGGGTGGCTGTCAAAAGACGGAAAAAGATACTACATGTACCAGGACGGCACATTCAAAAAAGGGTGGCTGTCAAATAATGGAAAAAGTTATTATTTTAACTCGTCAGGCGTTATGCAGACAGGATGGACAAAGATAAGCAGCAAGCAGTATTATTTTGACAAAAACGGATCAAGGCAGGTCGGATGGGTAAAGAACGGGAACAAATGGTATTATCTGTGCAGCAGCGGTGGCATTAAAAAAGGCTGGCTGAAAGTAAACGGAAAGATGTATTACCTGGGCGATAATGGCGTCCGTAAGACCGGATGGCTGTCAAAGAGCAAGGGAACGTACTATTTCAACAGTGACGGCACAATGAGGACCGGATGGGCGGTCATCGGACAGAAAAAATACTACTTCCGTACTGACGGCACAATGAAAACCGGATGGCTGAGGACTGGCGGGAAGATGTATTACCTTGAAAGAAATGGAGAGATACACAAGGGATGGCTGAAGATCGGGTATAGAAAATTTCTGTTCGAGAGAAGCGGCGCAATGCATACCGGATGGTTCAGGTCGGTAAATAAAAAGATGTACTATCTCAGTTCAAACGGCGTCATGCGCACAGGATGGACGAAGATAAACAACAAGACCTATCATTTTGGCACGAACGGTGCCATGTTGACCGGATGGCAGAAAATAGGAAACAAAAAATTCCTTTTCAACAAAAACGGCGCCATGTACAAAAACGCCGTAGTGATCGGAAACAAACTTTACAATTTCGGTTCCAACGGCGCGCTGAAAAATGAATACACGATGGATATTTCAAAACTCAGCAGCCTGTCAAAAAGCAACAAAGAAAAGGCTGTTGTCATCCTCAAGAGGATCGTGAACGCCATGGATTCAAATAAAGGGGGGATCGCTCTTTATCCGGAGGAAGCAGTCACTTACAATGATTATTCAAAGATAACAGGCGCTGTCTCGGATGTACTTTTCTATGGGGAATTCTGGCCGACATTATATACTGCCGATTTTAAAAACGACTTACACAAGGGGAAGATATCCATGTATACAGACATTCCTTATGCAAAGAAAAGGATGACAGAGGGAAAAGAACTGCAGGAGCTTCTGATGAAAGCACTGAAAAACACAGGTGTGAACAAAAACGATTCAGACAGAATAAAGGTAACGAAGATAAACCGATACATCATAGACACGATCAGTTATGACTGGGATGCTTATTATGGAAAGACAAATCACCTCGGAATAAACGACATCATCAAAAAAGGACGCGCTATGTGCGCGGGCTATTCGGATTATTTTTACAGACTTTGTACAAAAGCTGGCGTGCGCTGCCAGATCATAAGCGGCACAGTGAATGATGACAGCGGATGGGGCAGTCACGCATGGAACCGCGTAAAGATAAACGGTGAATGGAAGCACATTGACGTGACATGGAACGATACAACATGGGACAGAAATGCTTACTTCCTCAGCAGCGGACTATGGAGGGATCACAGATTAACCAGAGTTTCTGCAGACAACGAGATAAAAAGCAGATGATATTTTCTGGCGGGCTGCTTAGGCAGCCCGCTTTTCATTACGCTCTAAAAAAATCCGTACCTGCAGGTAATGCAGGTACGGTAATGTTTCTTTAATGCAAATATTTCAGTCGGCAATGTCGCCGTTTTCGTCAAGGACGATCCCGGTCTCATCGATCTCAAACGATCCGCAGAGATATTCCGCGTCCTTAGGCAGCCGAATATGTTCAATGTTTTCTACTGCCCATCGAACAGCTTCTTCCGAATCTTTAAAGTCTCCGGTTACTGCCACTGTTCCGCACATTGTATACGTGCAGGGGACAAAGAATGTCTTTTTCTGTTTATGAAGTTTTGCAAATTCCGGCTCTGTCCTCAGCGCCTGTACAAGGTTGTCCAGGTGCGCTGTGTGAATTCTGTCAACATCGTTAAGGGCTCTTACGTATTCCCTATAGACGTTGTCATAGTCATTCTGCCATTTGTCAGCGTCCTCACTATCGATAAATCCGGTCAGCCATTTGCGGTTTTCCCTGCTGAAACGACCGTCGTGACGTTTCAGCATAGCGATTACGGCCAGCGTTTCTGCAAGTTCGTCATAAGAAACTTCCTTGTCAAATACCGCAGCGATCGTCTTCCTCGGATCGCCCGTTAGTCCAAAGAGCCCGCATACAATCGTTTCTTTGTATGCGGCACAAAGTCTGTTCCAGACGTCTCTCATTTCTTTCTTTTCCATCGGCTTTCTCCTTTTTTACATGAAGACAATCTTCATGGCAACGATTTCCCCGGTTTCGTTTTTACATACCAGAAGAGCATATTCTCCATCACCGTGTCCGCTGCTTGTGAAAAATCCTTTGAAAAGAGGCCCGTCCTGCACGATCACAAGAGGATATCCTGCTTTGTCACACAGGCTGCATACTTCGTTCCACTGATCGCTTGTAAAGTCCGGCTTGTTTTCAAAAATCCCGGCAAGTCCGGCATCAACGCCAATGCGTCCCGGATACCTTTCCCACTTGGTGCGCACCGGAATGATCCCGTTTAAAAAGATCCCCATTTCTGCAACGCGGTTCCTCCAGTCTCCTCTGTCAGAAAGCCAGGCGATACACTGGTATTCCCCAGGCTTGATACTGACGTTGTTGATCCTGCACCAGACATCTTTGCGGTAGCACGGATCAGTCACGTCTACAGTACCTGTGAAGTTTAATTTTCCACATAATTTCTTTTTTCTTGACATTTTAGTTCCTCCTGTTTTCAGTTAATAAGTTACAGCAAAAGGATGATAGGCTTTTCTGATAACAAATCTGCGCTGATATTATCTTTTGTTTGCGGTATTTGTTTTCTGAAAACTAACATCAAACCCACGTCTTTTCAGTTCTTCGATCAAGGCTTCTGTATCAGCATTTAAAAGTTCTGAATTGTAGAACCTTAACCCACCTGCAGAGACTTCTATCGTCAAGTTGTCATAGTCACTGTAGTCAGAACGAACTTCGATAAGACCGTTGACGTCGATTTTTTCTTTTCTGGCAAGATCTGCCAGCTTTTTCAGTGGATTTTCTACATAATCTGTGATGGGATCTTTTTCTACATTTTTCAGTCTTGTTTTTTGGGAAACCTTGAGGTTTCTATACATGATTGCTTTTGCATACAAAAAAGCGCACCTTTTCAGGCGCGCTTAGGCAAATATAGGTTTTATGGTTCATCAATTCCTGCGCAGGATACCCCCGCTTCTTAAGCGGCGGGAGGAATGCGCTGCCAGAAGAGAGATAGACCTCTTTTCTGATAGACCGCAGTCCGGTATCCTCCACCTCCTTTCTTTTACGATATGCGCATCCATGCGCCGGGGAACCTCAGTCCCCTGATTTTTTTGACGGATACGCTCTTTCCGTTTTCTAAAACCGCCCTTGTTCCGCCACAGTGGATGCCCTTGACGGACTGTTTCTGTCCATCGTATACGACTATGGTCCCGGGCCTTATGGCATAGCGCCGCCTCCTTGTACTGACACGGCCTTTCCTCACCTTGCGGCCTCGGAACGGACGCATGTTCTTTTCAGAATTTCTGGATTCGCTCCTTTTCAGCCTCCCGCAGGACAGCTCCTGTCCGGACTTTACCTTTCCGTCGCGGATGTCCACATACCTGGCGTCATAGAACTTTGACAGGATCCGGTTATTTCTCCTGCGCTTCTGCCAGACCTGCTCCTGCCGCCTGTGCCTCGGGTGAAATTTTCCCATGACAAAAGCGTCGTTCGCGTGGGTCTTGTCTATGCAGAAGCGCTTTCTGGCCGTCTTTGTGGCGCTGCCGTTTGTCTCTGTCACGGGAAGAGAAGTTCTTTCTCTCAGTTCTTCCGCCAGCCTCTTTCTCACCGCGTTTATAAAGGCCGCGCCTTTAAGGGGTTTGATCTCCGGCTCCCAGCCGTAGAGCCTTCCGCCCTTCCTGTGGTTTGCGGGCGTATTGCATCCCGTGCAGACCGCAGCAAGGTTCCCCATGCGGTTGGAACGGTCGCCCTTCCAGTAGCCGATGTGATGTACCCTGAGCACGCCATTATTCCCGCACAAGCGGCATCTGTGGCCGTCACGGTAAAACACGGCGTCCCGCAGGGTGTTCATCCTGTACCGAGGACCCTTTTGGTAGTCCTTTCCCTTCGGCAGCGGCAGTCCTCTTTCTATGGCTTCCAGGGCCTGTGTGTCAAAGGATGCCGTTTCTACCGTGATGCTGGTTACGGGGCAGACCCTGATGTACATCTGCGTAATGCTGATGTGCAGGTCCTTCTTGTGCTCCACCGTCGGAGCGAGCCACCCTTCCGGCTTCTTCCTGTTGTCGAAGCGGGACTTTCTGTGCCGTCTGCGGCTTCGGCTCGTCCGTCGGTGCATGCGCCTGTCTGTTTGCTTTTCCTTCTCATCCCTTAGAGGATCGTACTGGGCGTGGACGAACTCGTGCTTTTCGCTCTTTACGGATATGCCGATGTGCCTGTCCCCGGCGTCAATGCACAGTTCTACTGGCTGTGTGTCAAGCTTTTCGGCGTACAGAAGCCGGATCGTAAAGGGCTCATGGCAGAAGATATCCGCCCGCCCGCTCTTAAGGAGCCTGCGCACTTTCCTGAAATTAAAGGTCGGCATGCCGGGCCGTCCGTACTTATCCACTGTGAATGTGACCACCTGGCTGCCTCCTTCCCGTGGTCTCTGCGGCCCATAGCCGTATTCGTGCTTCCGGCCATGCCCGCAGGCGATAGTGTTAATGTTTCTTGTTATGGCTTACGCCTTCCGCAGCCTTTTACTGTACGTGGTACAGTTTGTCGCCTGCGGATTCTCCTTTTTAGTGGGTGATCCACTTCGCCGATGTTCATGGGAGGTTTTCAACCCGCAGCGCACTTCCCCTTACCCTCAGGGATGTTTAACGCTGCGGCGCAGCTGCATGGGACGTGTGGAGTATCCCATGGTGCCTGCGTATGCGGTGATGGCAGAGACTGCCTCACTTACATACCTTCTCCCGGAACGTAGTTCCCTCCCGGCATATGCCGGGGTCACTTGTGCGGGTTTCCCCGCGCAGCGGATGCGGTTTCCCTTTTTGGACCTGCATCCGCACGGCTAATCAACCGGGCTTGCAATAGAAAAGAAACAATTCCCTCTTTCTACAAGCCCCCGCTTCAAGGCTCATCAGAACCTAAGCGGTGGGTAGTTGACCAATACTTTTTGCCCAGTTCAACAAAAATTGCAACGTGATCTGAGTTAGTCAAGGTCTGCATTTCTATATTTTTGACATTATACTCTTTATTTGGAAACAGGACATGATCTATGCAGGAGCGAAATAAGGGATAAAATCCGGCTGGCCATGTTCCATTTGCAAAAGAAGAAAAGTATGA
>ODAI011168848.1_pt1 | contig 13309 bp, 13 predicted proteins | sample 1539321 | NCBI WGS metagenome assembly ODAI01 (sample SAMN02144231, study PRJEB22623) | gut metagenome | biome: sheep rumen | host: Ovis aries | place: New Zealand
TCGTCCCCGGCAATGACCTGCCTGCGGTTCACATACACATAGACACGCTGGTCATCTTTTCTGTGCTTGATCTTATCTTTGTATTTGTTTTTAATCTCCTGAATCTTTTTCATGTAGTTTAGTTCATTCAGGACCTTCGGCATATCTATAGTATCATCATCCAGCATGGACAGTAAAGCGGAAACATTTTTACCTGGGTAGTTTTCTATGATACCGCCTCCTTACGTCCGGCGGGACATAGACATCAAACATTCTGAATAATAATCTGAGATGGTTATGGAGCCTGCCGCTTGTTATGATTGTTCTTTTTGCTGATAACAATGTATTATTGATTAAATATGCTTCTTTGTTGATCATGATTTTATTTCCTTTCCTATTGATTTGATGAAATCATTTTGTTGCGTTATATAATTTAACTTGTTGGTTCCCGGCTGGATCACATCCATCCAACCGTCTTATAAAGTTTCTCTGTGATCTTCTTAAGAGCTTTGAATTCCCTGGAGAGTTCTTTTATCTCTATCCGGTCTGCATATGAAATGATCGCCTCATTGACGAAATCTCTTTCTAAGGGGAACCTGTTTCTGTCACGGTTCTTGATTATCTCATGCGCTTGCTCTGTGATCCGTAAATGTTTTTCCCTGTTTTTTATGGTTCTCACCTCCTTCTTAATGAGCAGTTAATAAGGCTGACCTCTCAGCAATTTGAGTTCACCATCGTGAAGAGAAGCCTCAAGACTCAAAGTCCCGCTCATGCTTTCCTCATAGAGAGTTGTGACCAGATAATCTTTCATATTCCTGATATGCAGGTCCTGGTCGATGATCCGGTTCAGCACGTTTGCTACATGGTCATACTTCAGTTTGAGGAACTGGGACTTAACTACTTCCCAGGGACGGGCAGCTTTTTTGATTATCACTGTCTCCCTGGGAAAACAGACCATATCACAGATTGTATCGTAGATCTCGTTAACCATCTCGACCTCTGCCGGGCTGTGACGCCTTGCAGAGTCCAGCAGATAGTCCAGACTGATGTTATCAGCAATGAGTTTTCGGTAAGTCTGTGTGTTTTTAATGGATCGTTCCTTCTCTCTCTCAGCCGATTGAAAGATAGATTGATCTTTCATTACTTTAGATTCTATTATGTTAGATTGACTTATCTTATCTTGTGCTGTCCATGGACCGTCCATGGTCTGTCCTTGGCTATCATCCTCTTTTCTGGTTTTACTGTCTGATCTTGCCTTCTTTTCAAGCACCTGCACATCCGGGCGTTTCCTACGGAGCAGGTCAAGATAGATACTGTCCTTTTTCCTGTCAGCCCGCAAGGTATTCTGTTCCCGCCAGTCTTCCATGTAGGCCACCAAATCATCGTTTAACCTGCAGACCAGGCCTGCTGCTTCAAGCTGCTCTAAATCTTCCATCGTGGCTCCACAGATTCTTAAGACGGTAAAAGCTTCTACAATACCGTCATCATCTGTATTCATCATCAGGTGGAAATACAGGTTCTGTACATTGTCGGGAAGCTTTAGGAATCTGGAACTTTCCACGATCCTCTTTGAAAACATTCTTCTGTCACTCAATCATATATCACCCCCTCGCTGGAAGAATCGATGTTTTCCTTTAATGTCGTTAGTTTGCTGTGTTACAAAATGTGTAAGTTGGCCCAAACCTCAGCTACGTTCCTGCCCGGACACTCCTCCCGGCGTATTTGCAGATGATCCTGTATCCCTTCTGAGGATGGGGTATGCAGTTGCCATGGTGCAGGGGTGAACCAAGAGTTCTTAAGAGAACTAAAAAGGTTCTGTATCATAATATTATACTAAAAAGGTTCTGTCAATAGGAAAAATGAAAAAAATAAAAATTTTATGGGTTCTGTTATCATAGCTTTTATGGTAGAATATAGATAAAGAAGTAAGCATATCATAAGAGGAGGATAGATATGATGTTTGAACTTTCAAAGGATAACTTCATTTCACCAGGTTCGATTGGTGGAAAGATCAAGCGAATCCGGGAACATAAAGGCTGGACGCAGAAGGAACTGGGGTTACGGTGCGGATTCTCCCAGAGCTCTGCAGACGTACGTATCCGGCAATATGAGAGCAACAAAAAGGTTCCCCGTGAAAAAGCATTAAAGACACTCACCGAGGCACTGGGGATCGAGGAGCATGCTTTGTTTGACGCTGATTTTCTTGTCATGGATGATGCCTGCCATGCTTTGTTCGATATTGAAGATTTCCATGGACTCCATCCGGTAGAAATAAATGGAAGATACTATCTGGAATTCAGTGGACCGACTATGCTGAACCCACATGGGATACGTGAGCATGAACAGGATGATTTTCTGAAGGCATGGTTAAGGGAAAGGAAGAAATGGCTTCCGGAACGGAGGGATACTGAGGAGGAAAAGAGAGAGAAACAGAAACAATATGATCTGTGGAGATTTGAGTATCCCAGGAATGTTGCCAAAGAGACAACGCAGCGCCTTCGATTGCGGGCTAAGAAGGAGAAACTGGAAAAGGAATTGCAGGCAGTCATGGAAGAACTGGGAGAATGACGGTATAAGCCCAATCTGGGACAAGCGGTCCCAAACCTGTCGCATTTTTGGTCTCAATCCGGTACCAAAAAAGGTCTCAAATCGGGCGGTATTTTCTTGTTTTGGAAAAGAATCCGGAAGCAAGATACGCATTTTGTCCGGAAAATGCCTCTTGCCAGGGAGCATCCTGAGACCTCTTTACTGCGGAGGACCGCGATTCCGACAAGCCCGACAAAGAATAATAAAAGCCCCCATGGTGCTGTGCATAACCCTATGTATCATCAGAGAATAATACGGGCCTGACACAGCTCATGGGAGCTTCAAAAAGTCGGGATATTCGGATGTTGTTATATTGTTTCTCTCATTCAATAACCATGCACCTCCTTCCTGCTGGTGCCAATAGAAAAGGAGTAACCAAAACAGGCTACTCCTTGGTTATATGTTTGATATATTCTGCCAGTTCTTCAGGATGTTTTGCAAAGTTTTCACTCAATTGGATGAGATTCTGAATTCCATTTTCAATAAAGTCTGTTATACTGTTAATCATAGAAAACACCTGCCTTTGTATTTGTTTTTTTTGTGGTGATTAAAACTATAACACAAAGTGGTGTTCTCTATTTCTTTTTCCTACAAAAACTTTACGCTAGCTATTTATGACATAATTTCTGCGAATAAAGAAGACAATTACAGGGATCAGAATATATTGATAAACAGGATGATGATAATGCTGATGATAAAATGCTTTACTTTTTTCTTTCTTTTTACGATCGGCTGGTTTTGAATTTTACGGACAGTGAATATAATTGGCCCTATCATCTTGCGATGAACAAAAAAGCAAAGATCATAGGAGGATCAAAATGAAAAGAAGATTAATGAAGACAATAGCAGTAGGCCTGGCGACCCTGATGACTCTTGGAGGCCTTACAGCCTGCGGTGGTTCCACTGGCGGCAGCTCTGAGGGTGGTGATCTTTCAGGAAAGATTTCTCTTGCCGGAAGCACATCCATGGAAAAACTGTGTGAGGCTATGAGTGAAAGCTTTATGGAAGCATATCCGGATATCACCGTTACCGTGGAATATACAGGATCCAGTGCCGGTATTGAATCCCTGATTCAGGGCGGGGTTGATATTGGTAATGCTTCCCGTAATCTGGAAGATGAAGAAAAACAGAGTGGAGCAGTTGAAAATATAGTGGCAATCGATGGTATAGCAGTGATTACAGATAAGAAGAACAGTGTTGCTGACCTGACAGCAGAACAGCTTGCTGATGTTTATACCGGAAAGATCAGCAACTGGAAGGATCTTGGCGGAAAAAATGAAGCCATCGTTCTGATTGGCCGGGAAGCCGGTTCCGGAACCAGGGGAGCCTTTGAAGAACTGCTAAAGATTGAAGATGCATGTAAGTATGCTCAGGAATTGGATTCCACAGGAGCAGTTCTGGCAAAGGTTGCATCAACTCCCGGAGCCATCGGTTATGTATCTCTGGATGCTGTAGATGATACAGTTCAGTCCATGTCCTTAAATGGAGTGGCTGCTACAGAAGAAAACATCCTTGCAGGTGATTATCAGTTATCCCGTCCATTCGTAATGTCTACTATGGGAGAGATTTCAGATCAGAGTGAACTGGTTCAGACCTGGTTTTCTTATATTGAATCCGAAGAGGGCCAGAATGTAATCTCCGGTGTGGGACTGGTTCTTCCCAAATAGTTTTACTTTAGGAATAAGGGGTTCATTATGAAGAAAAAAGCAAAGATGAATGCTGTTGAAACAGTAGCAAAATATATATTTACAGTTTGTGCTGTTATCGCTATCTTTGCAGTTATTTCCATTACCTTCTATATGGTAGCAAAGGGTACTCCGGCATTTGCCAATGTTGGGGTACCTGAATTGCTCTTTGGGACGGTTTGGAGGCCAACTGCCAAGGATCCTGCATACGGCATTTTTTATATCATTCTTACTTCGATTGCAGGTACTTGTGCCAGTGTTCTGATCGGAGTTCCGGTCGGACTGCTATCAGCAGTGTACCTCACGGAAGTGGCAGGAAAAAAACTGTCTGCCACAGTCCAGTCAGCGGTCGAATTGCTGGCTGCAATCCCTTCTGTAATCTATGGATTACTGGGGCTCATGATCTTAAATCCGTTCATGTTCCGGTTGGAAAAGGCCATTTTCGCTGATTCCAAAACCCATCAGTTTACTGGAGGTTCCAATATGCTTTCAGCCATCATAGTGCTGGCGGTTATGATATTGCCTTCCGTGGTAAATGTGAGTGCATCATCCCTCCGTTCAGTTTCTAAAGATCTGAGGGCGGCTTCATTGGCTCTTGGAGCAAGCAAGGTTCAGACTATTTTTAAAGTAACGATTCCTGCGGCCAAATCCGGAATTATGACAGGAGTTGTTCTGGGAATCGGAAGAGCCCTGGGAGAGGCTATGGCTATAAATATGGTGGCAGGAGGTTCCGTAAATCTGCCTTTGCCATTTAATTCCGTTCGTTTCCTTACAACCCAGCTTGTCAGTGAAATGGGATATGCACAAGGTCTCCATAGACAGGTACTGTTTGCCGTAGGCCTGGTTCTTTATGTCTTTATTATGCTTGTAAATCTGGCATTGCAGAAGCTGAGAAAGGAGGCCGTGGAAGATGAATAATCAGTCTTTAAGTGCGGGCAGAAAACGACCCCTTGATTTTATCTTATATTTTCTGATTTATCTTTGTGCCTTTTTATCGGTAGTCCTCTTGGCCGGAATTATTATTTATGTATTGGCAAGGGGTATCCATGTTGTGAACTGGAGCTTTCTTACGTCTGTAACCTCCGTTCTGAAAGGAACTGTAGGTATCGCCGGCAATATAGTAAATACCCTGATGATCATTTTCATTACCATGATAATTGCAACCCCAATCGGTGTAGGAGCAGCAATTTATCTGAATGAATATGCAAAACCGGGAAGATTCGTCAGCCTTATTGAATTTGCCACGGAAACACTGTCTGGAATCCCTTCCATTATCTTTGGTCTGTTCGGCATGTTGTTTTTCGGACAGACCTTAGGATTGGGATATTCTCTTTTGACAGGTTCCCTTACTTTAATTCTGATGGTTCTTCCACTGATTACCAGAAATACCCAGGAAGCCTTAAAAACCGTGCCGGATTCTTATCGTCATGGAGCTGTGGGTCTGGGAGCCGGAAAATGGCATACGATCCGGACGATTCTGGTGCCATCTTCCATGCCGGGTATTATCACAGGTGTGATTCTGGCTATAGGACGTATCGTGGGAGAATCTGCAGCCCTTCTTTTTACAGCAGGAAGCGCCAAAACCCTGCCAAAGACTCTGGCAGCAATCCTGCCCAAGATCTTTCATTCCGGCGGAACCATGACGGTACAGCTCTATCTTTCTGCCACCAGTGAGGGAGATTTTGATACAGCTTTTGGAATTGCAGTTGTACTTTTAGTAATTGTTTTTCTGATCAATCTTGGAACAAAGCAACTGGCGGCAAAATTTGATGTGACGAGGAAAGTATAAAATGGAACATTCAGTAAAAATAAGTGTGAAAGATCTGAACCTTTACTATGGTTTGAATCATGCCTTGAAAAATGTGAGTATGGATATCAGGGATAAGGCTATTACTGCCCTGATCGGACCTTCCGGCTGCGGCAAATCGACATTTCTAAAGACGCTGAACCGGATGAATGATCTGGTAGACAGTGTAAGTATTGAAGGAAATGTTTATCTGGACGGTGAAGACATCTATGACCCGTCTGTGGATACAACAGTCCTCCGTAAAAAGGTTGGTATGGTTTTCCAGCAGCCCAATCCGTTTCCCATGAGTATCTACGACAATATTGCTTACGGGCCCAGGGTTCATGGAATAAAAGACAGGAAGTCCTTAGACAGGATTGTGGAAGAAAGCCTGCGGGGAGCAGCCATATTTGAAGAAGTCAAAGACCGGTTAAAAAAATCAGCTCTTGGTTTGTCGGGAGGTCAGCAGCAGAGAATCTGTATCGCAAGAGCACTGGCAGTTCAGCCGGATGTCCTTCTTATGGATGAGCCCACGTCTGCTCTTGATCCCATATCTACTTCCAAGATTGAAGACCTGATGGAGGATCTTAAGAAGAATTATACAGTTGTCATAGTAACCCATAATATGCAGCAGGCTGTTCGTGTTGCAGATGATACTGCCTTTTTCCTGTTGGGGGATCTGATTGAGTACGGAGATACGAAGCAGCTGTTTTCTTATCCTCAGGACAAACGGACAGAGGACTATATTACAGGAAGATTCGGTTAAAAGGGAGGTGCCCGGAAGATGAGAGTGAGATTTGATGAACAGCTTCGTCAGCTGAACAGGGAAATGATTCTTATAGGCACTATGATTGAGAATGCTATTCGTGATGCTGTTGATGCATTTTTTAATCAGGACGTGACCAAGGCGATGCAGATTATGAAAGATGATGAGCTGGTGGATCAGGAGCAGAAAAATATAGAGAACATCTGCTTCCAGTTACTGATCCAGCAACAGCCGGTAGCCAGGGATTTGCGAACCATTACGGCGGCCATGAAAATGGTCACAGATATGGAACGAATCGGTGACCAGGCAGCGGATATCGCTGAACTTACCATTGTAATGGCAGACAGTCCATATTTGCTTAATGAGAAGAATATTAAAAAAATGGCAGCGGAAGCAATCTATATGCTGCTTCAGGCGATAGAGGCCTACGTTGAGAGAGATATGGACAAAGCCCGGGCCGTGATCGAGCATGATGATATTGTGGATGAACTCTTTGTAAAGGTAAAGGCAGATCTGATTGAGGTGATCCGGAATAGAACAGGCTCGGCTGAACATGCTGCAGATCTTCTTCTGGTGAATAAATATCTGGAGAGGATCGGAGACCATGCTACAAATATTGCAGAGTGGGTGATTTTTTCAGTAGATGATCGGATCGAGGCAAGAGAGAAGCTCTGAAGATTCGAAAAAAGAATATAAATGTGAAATGCCGTGGCTGTCTTCCTGGAAAAGGAATCATACCACGGCATTTCTGTAATAACAGGAAAAGAATCAACAGTAAATGTATTAAAAGGAAAGGAGCTTTTCTTTGAATTCGGAGTGCCTGGAGTCCGGTTCAGGCTTTCCATCATGAAAATCATGTCTCAGGGAGTAGAAAAAGACAGATAACCAGCCAATGACCATACCATATCCCATAAAACAAATCATCCAGTCCAAGGTGGACAGGATCCACATTCTTACCACCAGCCAGAGAATTAAACCCACTAAGCTGTATAAAGCACCGAGTATTAAGGAAACGGCCTTGTATTTTGTGATTGCCGTCCAGTTTTTCTGATTAATATAAGTCCATAAAATATTCATATCTAACCCTCCTTTGAGTTAAAAGTATAGAAGGTGAATGTAAAAGCTGAAACCGGTTAATTGTAGAGTTTTTGTAAAACACAGAAATTTTACAATCCTTTTACGGAGTCAGGAGTAATGGTTTTACAGAAGTAATTTATAATCTCCTTTAAACACAGGAGGGTAAAAATTATGGATATTTTCGGATTCTTGACTATGATTGGCGGTTTAGCCTTATTTTTGTATGGTATGAGCGTGATGGGTGATGGGCTGGTCATGCTTTCAGGAGGAAAACTTGAGCGGATTCTGGAAAAACTTACCAGAAACCGGATCATGGCACTTTTGCTGGGAGCGATGGTTACGGCTGTTATCCAGTCTTCTTCCGCAACAACGGTTATGGTAGTCGGATTTGTAAATTCAGGGATTATGAACCTGAAGCAGGCAGTAGGCATTATTATGGGAGCCAATATCGGTACAACAATCACCTCCTGGATCTTGTCTCTGACTGGAATCAGCGGTGACAATGTGTTTTTAAGGCTTCTGAAACCGAGTACATTTTCCCCTGTGCTGGCGGGGATCGGTATTGTATGTCTGATGACCGGTAAAGAGGGATCCAAAAAAAGGATAATCGGCAGTATTCTTCTTGGGTTTGCAATTCTTATGTTTGGTATGGAGACTATGAGTGATTCTGTGGCACCCTTGAAAGATAATCCCACATTTACCGGGATGCTCACAGCATTTTCCAATCCAATTCTTGGCATGGCTGCAGGCGCAATTCTCACAGCTGTTATTCAGTCTTCTTCTGCATCGGTGGGTATTCTTCAGGCGCTTTGTATATCCGGGGCTGTGACTTATGGAACTGCGCTTCCAATTATTATGGGTCAGAACATAGGTACTTGTGTAACGGCGCTTCTTTCTTCGGTGGGAGCCAGTAAAAATGCAAAAAGAGCAGCATTTATCCATCTGTATTTTAATATGATCGGCACCGTGATTTTTATGATTGGTTTTTATACAATCAACCAGTTTGTCAGCTTTCCTTTCCTTTCAGAGACCGCTGGAGCTGCAGGGATTGCTGTGATTCACAGTTGCTTTAATATTGGATGTGCTGTTATACTGTTTCCCGTTAGTAACCAGCTGGTAGCCCTGGCAAGTCTGACTGTAAAGGATGAGGAGGAATCAGAAGAAACACCGGCCAGACCTGCTGAATTAGTAGCTTTGGATGAACGATTTCTGGAAAATCCTTCCTACGCCATAAGATTATGCCGTAAGGCTGTTATTAAGATGGCAGAGCATTCCAGGGAGTCTATGCTTCTCGCCATGGAGGTTCAATCTTCTTATTCCGATGAAAAAGTGGAGGAAGTCATAAGGCTGGAACAGCTGGTGGATGATTTTGAAGATACAGTGGGAACCTATCTCGTAAAACTGGGAATCCGGGATTTAAGCACGGAAGATGGTCATACTTTATCCCTTCTTCTGCATTCCATCAGCGATTTTGAACGGATATCGGATCACGCTATTAATATCGCAGAGGCTGCTCAGAAAATGCATGAACAGGGGCTTCCATTTTCAGGCCAGGGGAAAAAGGAGCTGGAGCTTCTGGGCAGTGCGGTAGAAGATATCATGAATATCACTCTGGAAGCATTTTCAAAGGACGACAGGGATACAGCTGTTAAGGTAGAACCTTTAGAAGAAGTCATCGATGATCTGGTTAAGGAAATGAAGAAAAGGCATATTGACAGGCTCAGACAAGGCAATTGTTCTATGGAAGCTGGCCTGCTGCTGGAAGATATTCTGACCAATTATGAAAGAGTGTCGGATCATTGTTCCAATATTGCCATCGTTCTTCTGGAAATTCATGAAGATGAGATGGAAATCCATCAATATGCAGGACTTACAATCAAAGGAAGCGATCCTTACTTTCAGGAGGAATATCTTCGGCTGAAACACATTTACATTTTACCCTGATGAAAGAAGGAATATAAATGTCTCTGATCTATATTGTAGAGGATGATCCAAGCATCCAGGAAATCGAAAAAATGGCCCTGAAAAACAGTAATTATATGGTGAAGGTTTTTGACAGGGCCTCGGATTTTTATGAAAAGATAAATGAAACGGTACCGGACCTGGTTCTCCTTGATATCATGCTTCCGGATGAGGATGGATATAAAATCGTCCGGAAACTTCGGAACAATTCCAAAACCAGGCGGGTTCCGGTAATCATGATTACAGCCATGGCAAGGGAAATGGATATGCTCAAAGGCCTGGATGACGGGGCGGACGACTATATTAAAAAACCATTTTCTGTGCTGGAGCTTTTGTCCCGGGTCCGTGCCTTGTTGCGGCGGTCTAAGGAAGATGTACCCGAGCAGCAGCTTCTTGTGGGGGAGATCATGATGGATAATGAGCGGCATATAGTTATTTCCGGTGATCGAAATGTAGTATTAACGCTGAAGGAATATGAGCTTCTCCGGTATATGATGCTCAATGAAGGGATTGTCCTGTCCCGTGAGTCCCTGATGCGGAATGTATGGGGATCAGATTTTGAAGGTGAAAGCCGGACTGTGGATATGCATATTAAAACCCTGAGACAGAAGCTGGGACATTATGGAAAGCAGATCCGAACAATCCGGGGTGTAGGATATACCCTCAGTTCGGGCTGTAGTGGTGAGAAATGAAACAAAAAATCAATATAAGATTAAGCCTGGTTTCCCTGATTGCTATCGTGGCGACAGTGATCGGCCTTACATGTGTCTATTATAATCTTTTTCAGCAAAAAGTAAGGGATGATCTGAAGCAAAATGCCTGGCTGCTTGTTGAAACAGGAGTCTTTCAGACGAGTGATAATAGTATAGAGCATCAGGAAAAAACCATAGAAAATCTCAGTTCCGGCAATCTCAGGATCACCTGGATCAATGAAAATGGCAAGGTTATATTTGATAATGACACAGATATCTCCGGGCTTTCAAATCATATGGACCGACCCGAGATTCAGATGGCTGTGGCAAAGGGGGAAGGAGAAAGCACAAGGCATTCGGACACCATGAATATGGATACCTTTTATTATGCTCTCCTTCTGGAAAATGGAACTATTCTACGGGTATCTACCCAGGCGATCACTGTACCCAGGATTATGCTTACGGCCTTGCCGGTGATTCTGGTGATTACGGCTGGTATTCTCACAGGTTGTGTTCTGATCGGGCATCTGCTGATTCGTCAGCTGATGAAGCCTTTGGAAGAAATGGCTGATAATCTGGACCAGGGAGACCTGCCGGTTTATAAGGAATTAGAACCCTTCATGTATAAAATACGGAGCCAGCATGAAAATATTCTTGCAGTCGTAAAAAGCAGGCAGGACTTTACCGCTAATATTTCCCACGAACTTAAAACACCGATTACTGCTATTTCAGGATATGCTGAATTAATAGAGAACAGGCTCTTTGATAAGGAATCGGAAATTCATATTGCCAGGCAGATCAGGCATAATGCAGACAGGCTTTTATCCCTGATCACGGATATTATTCAGCTTTCAGAACTTGACCATGGGGAGCTGCCAAGAACGTTTGATTATTTCGATCTGCTTGCTCTGGCAGAAGAATGTGTTAAAGACTGCCGGCCCCAGGCACAACGAAAAAGAATCCACCTGGTTTGCAGTGGATTTTCCGCAGGAATTAATGCAGATCGGAATCTGATCCGGGAAATGGTGGATAATCTGATCCAGAATGCCATTCGTTACAACGTGGAAAATGGAAAGGTAGAGGTGTCTGTATATATTAAAAATGAACATCCGATTTTGTCTGTGAAGGATACAGGAATCGGTATTGCTGCTGATCATCAGGAAAGGATTTTTGAAAGGTTTTACCGGGTGGATAAAAGCCGTTCAAGAGAACGGGGAGGAACGGGCCTGGGACTTGCTATTGTAAAACATATTGCAGATATTCATTCAGCCCGGATTGATATAGATAGTATCGTGGGGCAGGGGACCGAAATTACAGTTAGTTTTTAGTTCTGCCGTAGTTTAATAAGAACTGATTTAAGGGCTGTCTCATGACAGCCCTTCAGACTGTAGACAAAGTCCACGGCATTCGCCGTGGATTTTTCTTTGGAAAACACCTGAATATCCTTTGTTTATGCGGACTTTTTGGGCCATTTATAGTATAATTCTTAATGAAAGTATCAGATTTTGGACAGAAAGAAGAACAGCCCCTTTTAGAGAACTGGAGCTGTTCAAAATGTGATTCTTTCTTATTGTAGCAGGTCGCGGATGTTTTGCCACGGTATCTATATGGGGATTGTATACTTCTGGATCAGGTCAAAAAGCCTAAAAACAGGCATTTAGATTACAAATTTTGTTCTTTTTAATGGACTATAGGTGATTTTGGGCGCACCAAACCAGACCTTCCCTAATATTTGGAAAGATCTTACATTTACAGTATTGTGGAAAGATGGATCAATTAAGGGCATAAATCCTTCCGACATTCACCATGGTAATACCACCACAGCAGGGACAAACACGTATGTCCTTGTTCCAGACAGCTTTAAGGATCTCTGGAACACTCATGTTCTCATACCTGCGCTTGAAAAGCTGTCCTTTTTGGAGTTGGAAGATGAGCTTCAGATTCCTTTTCTTCCAACGATTGTTAAGGAAACCGTAGTAGCGGATCTTCTGAAATCCGTAGGGGATCACATGCATCAGAAACCTGCGGATAAACTCTGTGTTTTTAATGGTGATCTCTCTTCTGGGATCTCCGGGTTTTTTGCCCCGGGCGGAGAAAGTGGTGTGGGTATCGGTCACCTCTATGATCCTGCTGTTGGCTATCGCGATCTTATTAGTATAACGGCCGAGGTAATCGATGTCAATTATTACGACAGATATGAGAAGACGGAAGATGAGAATCCAACCGTAGGGATTCTGTTATGTCAGGATAAAAATGATTCGCTGGTTGAATTGACACTGCCGGAAGATGCCAACATCTATGCGGCAAAATACAAACTATACTTGCCGGATAAGAAACTACTCCAGGAAAAACTTCGGCAATGGTTAGAGGAAGAAGGCGACATATAATAAGCGGAATAAATAGGGGTTAAAGTGTATGTACTTTGTATGTACATACCGGCAGAGACCTTGAAAACTCCCTTCTTTCCTCATTATTCAGAAACTCGATATTGTTCAAGTCCTGTTATCCGCATACCTTAACCATCATGGTTCATCACGATTCATGGTGGTTCTTTTTTTGTTCAGAATACGGCTTATTTAAGCCATATTCTGGACGCGCACTTCTTTTATCATCGCTCATCATCATTCCTCTTTCTATATTAAAAATCAATATGAAATGGTGTCAAAAATGGTGTCAAATTGGAGTCAAACATGGGAGAAAATGATGTCGGAAATACGTTTTAGGGATGGAATTAGTTAAGAATCTTTGATTTAGCCACAGCGTACCAGTCGGTGCA
>ODAI011185138.1_pt1 | contig 13308 bp, 8 predicted proteins | sample 1539321 | NCBI WGS metagenome assembly ODAI01 (sample SAMN02144231, study PRJEB22623) | gut metagenome | biome: sheep rumen | host: Ovis aries | place: New Zealand
AGAGCCTGTGTCGGGCGAACTGCTGCTTGACAACGAAAAAATCGAAAAACCAAGTCATGAAAGTGGGCTTGTATTCCAAAATCCAACGCGTTTGCCGTGGCTGAATATATATGACAATGTTGCTTTCGGTCTTAAAGCAAGAAAGATATTCAACGAGAATAAAGGGGATGTGACAGAGTATTTAAAATTGGTTGGTCTTGAAAACTTTGCAAAGGCTTATCCGCATCAGCTTTCGGGCGGCATGGCACAAAGAGCCTCGCTTGCAAGGGCACTTATCGGACATCCAAAAGTACTTTTGCTTGATGAACCTTTGGGTGCGCTTGATGCTTTTACCCGTATGAATATGCAGGATGAACTTCTGCGTATCAAAAGCGAAAAAAATATGACAATGGTAATGGTAACACATGATGTTGACGAGGCACTTTATCTTTCGGATAAAATAGTGGTGATGAGCCCCCGCCCCGCAAAGATAGAAGACATTATAGATGTGGATCTTTACAGACCCCGTGCAAGAAATAATCCCGAGTTCCTGCACCTGCGTTCAAAAATCCTTAAAACCTTGAACTATGCAGGCGCACAGCCCGAGCAGGATTACAACATTTGATTTTATTAAAAGGAGAAATAAGAAAATGAAAAGATTTTTAACAGCAATTTTATCCCTTGCATTGCTTACGGGCAGTCTTACTGCCTGCGGCAGCACACAGCAGACAGAACCTGCTTCAAATACGGGCAGTACAGAAGAAAATGCCGCACAGACAGCGGAGAACACTGCCGATGATTATGTGCTGAAAATAGGCTACGGCGGAGGCCTTTGTGAAGCACCTCTGCATATAGCGGTTGAAAAGGGCTATTTTGATAAAGTAGGTCTTAAATATGAGCTTGAACGAGTAGATGCTGCCGAAACGGCTTCGGCTGTCGGCTCGGGCAAAATCGATGCAGGCTTTGGTCTTTTGGGTAAATTTTTGCAGCCTATCGACAACGGACTTCCGATGAGAGTCACAGCAGGTATACATACGGGCTGTACAAAAGTACTTGTACCGGGCGATTCGGATGTTCATTCCGTAGCTGATCTCAAAGGCAAAAAAATAGGTGTGCCGGGTCTCGGCGCTGCACCAGCTATTATTGTAAAGCGTTCGCTTGCAAAAGAGGGTATTGATATTTCCGCTGAAAACAGTGAAGTTGAGTTTTCGGTATTCAGTATGAGCGACCTGCCGTCTGCTCTTGCAAACGGCGCTGTCGATGTTGTTGCAATGAGCGATCCGCAGGGCAGTGTGGCAGAGGCCGAATATGGTCTGCGCTGCATTATAGATACCGCAAAGGATGATGATTACAAGGACGAATACTGCTGCATAAGCTTTGTTACCGATGATATAAAGACAAATCATCCCGAAGTGGCAAAAATATTCACAAAGGCAATAATGGAAGCGAGCCTCTGGGTTCAGGCTAATCCCGATGAAACTGCGAAAATACAGGTCGAGAAAAATTGGGTATCGGGAGATGCGGAATTCAATGCAAGTGTATTAAAGCAGTACAACTATAAGCCATCTTTGCAGGGCGGTCTCGAAGCGCTTAAGATCTCTGCACCCGCACTCAAAGATATAGGACTTATAAAAGAAACAACGGATATAGACGAATTTATCAATACAACTTTCTACGAACTTGAGGGTCTTACGGACGAAGAAATATTTGAAGATTCGGGTGTGACGGCAGAGGAGCTTGAGGCAAGCGCAAAGGCAAAGTCGGATTCGGCTTCTGTCTTATCCACACAGAAACTTGAAGAGCTTGAGGACTGCTGTGCGGAGGATGAACCTGAAAACAAGGAAGAACACGAAGAAAAAGACTGCTGCAAGCATAAGCAGGAAGAAAAGAAAGACTGCTGCGAGGAGGAATAAAAATGAGTGAAGAAAAGAAAGAAAAAGCATACAGACAATGTTTGACCTGTGCAGACTGCCGTGTTAAAAGCTGTATGCATAAGCAAGAAGATAAATATCCGCGCTTCTGCCTTACCGCAAAGGTAGACAAAGACCTTCTTGCAGAGGCTGTTGCCCTATATGATGATGAGGTCAACAAAAATCTTGCGCTTACTGCGGCAGAGATTGAAGGTCAGTTTTACGGCAAATATACAAGAGTACAGGAAACGGTTGAGTTTATCAAGCGCTATGGCGCAAAAAAGGTAGGTATAGCTACCTGTGTGGGTCTGCTCAATGAAGCGGGGATATTCTGTTCGATACTTAAAAATCACGGCATACAGTATTATGCGGTAGGCTGTAAAATAGGTGCGGTTGAGAAAAGCACTATCGGAATACCGCCCGAAAATACGCTTACAAAAGGCGAACAGTACGAATCTATGTGCAATCCCATAATGCAGGCAAAAATTCTTAACGAACAAAAGACCGACCTTAATATCCTTATAGGTCTTTGCGTGGGACATGATGCACTTTTTATCAGGCATGCCGAGGCACCTACTACTGTGCTTATCGTAAAAGACCGTGTAACGGGACACAACCCATGTGTACCTCTTTACACACACAACGGACTGTATAGCAAAATTTAAAAGTATACAAAAAAGGCACCCTTTGATTATTAATAAATTATTAATAATTTTAGAGGTGCCTTTTATTGACTTTTTAGCGTTTGTATAGTATTCTATAATTAGAATAATAATTTATATATTTTTGCGCTTTTTGTGTTTATATATTACTATCGGTGGGGGTGATAATATGACTGGACCTGATGAAAAATATATTCTTGATAATTTTGAAAATGCTATAGAAAACGGATATATTAAGCCGTTTTTTCAGCCTATAATAAGGACACTTACGGGCAGCGTATGTGCTGCCGAGACCCTTGCAAGGTGGGATGACCCGCAGTATGGACTGCTTTCACCAGCCCTTTTTGTTGAAGTGCTTGAAAAGCACGGTCTTATAAAAATACTTGATCTTGCTATGACCGAAATGGTCTGTTTCGCCTATGATTATCTTGAAAAGAATGGTATACCGCATATACCGTTTTCCATAAATCTTTCAAGAATTGATTTTGAGGACGGAGATATCTTTGAAGAGATAATGGAAATATTCAACAAGTATAATGTGCCTGCAAGTGCAGTCCATATTGAGATCACCGAAAGTGTTACGCTTGATAATACAGATAGTTTTCCTGCTATTTTCGATAAATTTCACAATGCGGGTTTTGAAATATGGATGGACGATTTCGGCAGCGGTTATACCTCGTTGAACGTGCTGAAAGACTATGATTTCGACCTTTTAAAGATAGATATGAAGTTTTTGAGCAGTATAAGCATACGTTCGCGCAGAATTATCGCCGCTATTGTGAATATGGCAAAATCTCTTGGCATACATACTCTTGCCGAAGGCATTGAAACAGCCGAGCAATTTGAGTTTTTAAAAAGTGTGGGCTGCGAGATGGTCCAGGGCTATTATTTTGCCAAACCTATGGACAGCACTTCGTTTACAACCCTTTTTTCCGATAAAATATTTGAGCTTGAACCAAGCGAAGAATATGCTTATTGGAATGCAACGGGTATGCTGAATGTTCTCAGCCCCGATCCGTTTGAATGCTATAACTTAAATTCTTTAGAAACGGAAAGTTATAAATCGCAGACAGAAAGCAGTTTTCCGATACAATTTCTGGAACTTCGCAATGGCAAATTTTACTTTCCGTATGTGAATGAAGCTTATATGAAAGAAGAACGGAAACTCGGCATTTATGACGGTCAAAAACGAGAAGAAATCGTAAACGACAGGACAAAAGGGTATTATCACGATACTATAAAACAGGTGGAAGCGGGAGCGGAAACAAAAGGTGTTTTAAAAAAGGACTATGTTTTGGGTGATGTTTTTTACTCGTTTATAACAAAGTTTATTGCGAAAACGCCTTCAACTATAATGACCGCCTGCACATTAAAGGTATTCGGTGACGAAGGTGTTGAAAAGCGTTACGAAGTATTGAACAAATACAGTCATGCACTTTTTTATAATTTTGAATTAATAACTATCCTCCGCCCCGAGATGGATTCGGCAAAGCAGATATATTCAAGTATTGGTTTCAATAAGATCTACGGTACGGTCTCATTAAGGCGCGGCATAAAAGAGTTTGCCGAAACGGAGATATATAAGGAAGATAAAGAGCGATATATCGAGTTTATGAATATGGATAATGTTAACGAGCGAATTATAAAGGACGGATGTGCGTTTGTTCAGCAGCCGTTCAGATTTAATGACGGAGCCGACAGTTACTCGTGGCGTCTTGTTCGACTTACGCGCATACCAACGCTGAACGATTTCAACATTATGTACAGTATTCAGCGTATGCCGCCTGTTGATGTTGATGCCATAGAAAAACTTATAAAAGAAGATCCCGATATGTTCAAAAAATAATATCCTGCAAGTTAGTTTTGACTATAATTCAATACTTTAACGGGATATTCGTTAAAAATTAAAAAAAATTACAAAAAAATGAAGTTTTCTCTTGCATTGTATGCAAAAAATGTGTATACTATATTTATAGGAAAACAACACAACTTAAATTACATACAGGAGGAAATAAAATGAGCATTAAAATTGGTATCATGGGCTATGGCAACCTTGGCAGAGGCGTTGAATGTGCAGTCAAGCAAAATTCCGATATGGAACTTGCTGCTGTTTTTACACGCAGAGACCCCTCAACAGTCAGCATACTTACAGACAGTGCAAAGGTTTGCTCCGTTAACGATATTGATGCATGGAAAGACAAAATAGATGTTATGATAATCTGCGGCGGCAGTGCTACTGACCTTCCCAAGCAGACACCCGAGCTTGCAAAGAAGTTCAATGTTATCGACAGCTTCGATACACACGCAAGGATCCCCGAACATTTTGCAAATGTTGATGCAGCCGCAAAATCCGGCAATAAAACAGCTGTCATCTCTGTTGGCTGGGATCCCGGTATGTTCTCGCTTAACAGACTTTATGCAAATGCAATTCTTCCCGACGGCAAGGATTATACTTTCTGGGGCAAGGGCGTCAGCCAGGGTCACAGCGATGCTATCCGCCGTGTAGAGGGCGTTAAGAACGGCAAGCAGTATACCATCCCTGTTGAAGCTGCTCTTGAAGCTGTAAGAAACGGTGAAAATCCCGAACTTACAACACGTCAGAAACATACAAGAGAATGTTTTGTTGTGCTTGAAGAGGGTGCAGATGCGGCAAAGGTCGAGGCAGAGATCAAGAATATGCCTAACTATTTCTCCGATTATGATACAACAGTACATTTCATCAGTGAAGAGGAACTTGAACGCGATCACAGTGGCATACCTCACGGCGGCTTCGTTTTAAGAAGCGGCAAAACAGGTTGGAACGGTGAAAACAGCCATATTATCGAATACAGCTTAAAGCTTGATTCCAATCCCGAGTTTACTTCAAGTGTACTTTGTGCATACGCAAGAGCAGCTTACCGCCTTTCAAACGAAGGTCAGCATGGCTGCAAGACGGTTTTCGATATCGCTCCCGCATATTTAAGCGCACAGAGCGGTGAAGAAATAAGAGCACATCTTCTTTAATATTACTATAAGATAAAGAACAGTCGCAATATTGCGGCTGTTTTTTTGATTTGCATAAACATATAAATATAAACAAAAATTACTTGCGTATTTTGTATAATAATTATTGGGTTTCTAATTGCTTTTTAATTGACTTTGTAATAAAAATGAAATATAATTGAAATATATATTGGGCGATGTGCCTGTATATCGGATAACCGCAAATACCGTGAACCGTCGGGTCAAAAAACAATGAAACGGCGGAGGGCAGGGCGCTTGCATAATAATTTTATCCTACAATAAGAAAGGGGAAATGTTCGGATGAACAAAAAAATAAAAAGACTTGTCAGCTCTATTTTAGCAGCGACTGTAGCCTTTGCTTCCATTACGGTTAATGTGCCCGTATTGAGCAAAGCCGGAGGTTTGGTTGATGTTTATGCGGATTCATTAAGTGCTGCCGAAGTCGGCAAAAAATACACTGTTGATTTTAAGAGTATGGCAGCAGAGACGAATTCGTATGATGGCCGCTTGTTTGCCGATAATACAATAGAGGCTCATGGTACCGGTGTTGCATCAAATAACGGTCATGGTGCTAATGTTGCGCAGAATGATTATTTTTTGGTTTCGGTCACAAACAATGCTTTGATTACTTTGGGCTTTTGCGCATACGGAAGTTTAAGCAGTTGTGATATACTTAATTTAGATGATAATGTGTTGGCATCTGTGTCAAGAAGTAGCTCTCCGACTGACGGGGAACTGCACAGCTATTTGTATACAGGTGCTGCAGGAACGGTTAAAATTAAACCAAGCACAAATAATGCCGGTTGGCTGCACAGCATTTCGGTTACTAATTTAGCTGCGGCTGATGCAACTGCCGATTATTCTGTCAGTTTTGCATCGGATAGCACAAGTGCCGGTGATTTAGACGGAAAAACTTATGCCGCTAATAAAGTTATGGTCAATTCACCAAATGGATATGGACATAAGGATAGTCATGGTCTTGTACTTAAAAATAATGATAGTATCAGTATTTCCGTTGCGGGCAAATCTACGATCGGTGTGGATTTGTGTGCATATGGCAGTGGAACGAACTTTAATTTATATAGTTCGTCAGGCGATTTGATTGGAACTGTATCAGGCAAAGTTACTACAGACGGAACTACAGAAACTATTTCGTATGACGGCGGTGCCGACATACTTACACTTAAGCTTTCAAGTACCGGAGATGCATATCTTCACGGATTATCGGTAACTAATGAAGCTGCAGCTTTAAATGCTGTTGATTTTACGGTATGGTTAGAATCAGACTTATTTACTAAAGAATCGGGAAGTGTTTTAACAGGTGAATATGACCCTGATGGTGATGATGGTGACAGTTTGATTGCTCTTATTGCCAAAGAAGATGCTAAATATACAGAAAACGGCACATATGATACTCATAAAAAATATTCCGGAGGAGCAAGAATAAAACCTGTTCCATCTACTGTCCCTGCAGCTGGAGCAGGCGGATGCGTATTGATAAAACCGGCAGGCAATGGTGTGATAACTGTTTATGGTTCTGTAAACAGTGATAAGAGTATTGCCGCAGCTGATTATACAGCAAGCGGTGCTTTATCAAATGATAAGTATGCCACAAGTGCAAGCGGTGCTTCAACCTTTACCTTTACTGTACAGGCGGGTCATACATACGCTGTTTACGGCAATGGTACCGATAGTTTTAACATTGCCGGTATTGGATATATTGCCGATTCACCTATAGATGTAACTTTTTCTGTTGATGAGCCAACAAATCTCGGCACGGCAACTTTAAAATTGGTTGATACAATAACAAATGAAAAAATAACAGTAAATACTTCGGGCACAACAACTATCAAAGCAGGTCATACATATGAGCTTGAATCTTCCGACCCGAGTGTTTCGGCAAAGATAAACGACAGCACAACATTTACTGCATCTTCTTCAACAACGGGGTATACAATAAAAGTCGTAAAACTTGCTAATGTTACTTTAAGCGGTACAATTACAGGCACTGAAGCATCAAATGTAACTAAACTTGCTTTTGTAAACAAAACAAGCGGTGTTGAGTATGAAGCTACAGTAAATACAGCTAACGCTACATATACCGTAAGCCTTCCTGCAGGTGATTATACAACAACTTATACAACAACAAACGGTGCAACAACAAGCAACCGTGTTTATGTTCCCGCAGGAGGCAAGACAGATGAAGAAGTGTACTTTGTAAGCGGGGGTTTTGTTAAAACAACATATGATTTGACGGGACTTTATGATGCTGCAACAGCTGGTGGAGATTCATTTTTATCTTTTTCATCGGGCATTGCTCCTCATGGTGATGCTACCGCTAAAAACGGTATCAGAGGCGGAAACGGAGAGAGTGTTTCGGTTAAGCTTCCGGCTGCGGCAAAAGTTACTGTAACGGCAAATTATTCGGGCTATTTAACTATTGTCGGTGATAACGGCCATAGTGGAACAACGGATCTTTTAAAGGGTGCAGGAACGATATCCAGCGTGGATTATACGACGTCTTCTGCGGAAACGGTAAGTATAAATCTGTCTTGCACAGAAGATACAAACTATATCAAGTCTATTGTTATTGAACCTATTAATACAATTCCTTATGCTTCAAGTATTTCGGTTCCCGGAGATTATTCTACTCTTACTGAAGCTATTAAGGCAGTTAAGAATATGAGCAGAACATCCGGTCAGGTAGTTACTATCAACATTGAAAGCGACCTTCAGGAACAGGTAAACATTGATGCAAGTGATATTATTATCAAGGGTAATAATCACAAGCTTGAATGGTACTATGCTCTTGGTGCAAAGTATTATTCGGCAGATGCCAACGGCTATTACAACGAGGAACTTTTCAGAGATAAATACAGCAAGAATTCTGCAAATGTAACTTTCTGGGGCGGCGTAATGATAGTCAGAGGCAGCAATGTCAGAGTTGAAGACCTTACTATCAAGAATACTTTTAACTATACCGTAACAGAAAAAGAACTTGAAGACGGTGTTGTTTTTGACTCAACAAATAACGGTACGGGAAGTTCATATTCGGGTCATACAGGTTCTGATGAAAATCCTGCTTGGATAAGAACCTCCGGCACTAATGTTAAGGCAAAGGATTACAGAGAACGTGCAAACGCACTTGCGGTATTTGGTGATAAGGCAGAATTCTATAATTGTTCTATCCTTTCTTCACAGGATACATTAGGTACAAACAGCTCCGAAGCTTCAAGCCATTCTTATTTCAAAAACTGTACTATAGGCGGCAATGTTGACTACATCTGCGGCGGCGGTACAATGGTATTTGAAAATTGTACATTACAGTGGTTCAATGACGGAAACGCCAGCGGTTATATTGCAGCACCGAGAAAGGCAACTGCACCTTACTACTTCTTCAATTGTAAGGTAACAGCCGAAAGTACGATATCTTCATTTACGGGATACTTTGGCAGACCTTGGGAAAAGCCCGCAACGGCATACTTTATCAATACGGATGTGACAAACGGTTTTATTTCGGCGGAAGGCTGGAAAGATTGGAACGGAGCAGGCGGAAATGCAAGTGACAATGCTTTCTATGAATACGGAAATTATAAAGGCAAATCATTGTTTAAATCGAACAACAATGCCGAAGCTCATTTCTTGTCAAATTCTGATTATAACGGATTGTTTGGTACTGTTCCTGCAATTCTTGGCTTTACACCCGAATATTATAATAAGGTTGTAGTAAGCAATGTTAAGATTGCGGATGATGTTGTTGTTGATAATGAAAATTATGTTCTTGTGTATGGTGAGGTTAACGAAAGTGACCTTCTTAATACAGATAAGGCAGGATTTATTCTTTCAACGAATAATGCTTGTGTAAACGGAACAAATTGTTTGTCCGATGAGGTTTATAAAACTGTTAAATATACAAATTCACAGGCTGAAACCGTAACATTGACAGCAGACGACGGAAAGTACTATTCTATAGCTGTTGTTGAAAAAGCAACAAGCGGCAAAAATATATATGCAATCGCAGCTGATTCAAATTCATTCGGTGAAGTTGTGACAGCGGTTACAATAAGCTGATAAAAGGAGGGATATTAGTGAAGAACATTTATGAAACACCACAAATAGATATAGTTGTTTTTGACTCCAATGATCAGACCAATGCGACAGCAACAACTTCTGCGGTTATTGGCACAAATACAAAAAAATTCAAATATAATGAGATCGAAGAAATCGACTAATACAAAACCCCCGCTTTGCGGGGGTTTTACTGTCTCATACAATTATCCTATCGTCTTTACAAGTGTATCGAAAACTTGCATAACTTCTTTGTCGCTTATTTCACCTTTACCCTGTGAAAGCTTTGCAATATCGGCATTTGCAGGCAGTTCGCCCAGCAGAGGAATACCTTGTTCAAGCGCAATATTGCTTGGACTGTCACCGTATATTCTTATTTTTTCGTCACAGTGCGGACATTTTACATAGCTCATATTCTGCACAAGACCGTAAACGGGGATATTGAGCATACGAGCCATATTAAGCGATTTTGTCACTATCATTCCAACCATATCCTGCGGCAGACTTACCATTATTATGCCGCTTAAAGGTATACTTTGCATTACGGTAAGTGTAACATCGCCTGTTCCGGGAGGCATATCTATCACAAGATAATCAAGCTCACCCCAAAGTGTTTCTTCCCAGAACTGCTTTACACAGTTTGAGAGCATTGCACCGCGCCATACAACGGGCTGGTTTTCATCCTCCATCATAAGGTTAAGGCTCATTACCTTTATTCCGTCGGGAGTTTCGGCAGGAATGATATTGCCTTCGCCGTCACCATAGGCACGCTCACCCTGTAAACCCATAAGGCGAACTGCACTTGGCCCCGTAATGTCCGCATCAAGCAGACCGACTTTGAAACCACGTTTGTTAAGCTCTTTTACGAGCATAGCGGAAATCGTTGATTTACCGACACCGCCTTTGCCGCTCATTACACCCACTATTTTTTTGACCTTGTTAAGCGGATTGTTTTTCTTTCCACAGCTTTCGCTGCTGCTGCCGCATTTGCCCTTTGAAGGACATGAACTACAGTCTGACATATTTTGTCAACTCCTTTTTAGTCATATTGAAGATAGTATACCACAATGGCACAATAAAAACAAGTGGCAGATTAAATCTTTGGGAATTGTGCAATAAAACGAAATAAGTGGGTCTGGTATAATCAAAACAATAATATAGTTATGCAATTTGCATAAAATTTTGATTTTTTTTATATTTTTTAAAGGAAAAATTACAATTACGCAGAATATTATATTTAAAGGGTCGGTTTATGATATGATCTGACCGAAAATACAATTTTTTTGTAGAAAAAACTATTTTTATATGAGGTGATGTAATTTATGAAAAGCTATTCTGCAAATCAAATCAGAAATGTCGCTATCCTGGGTCACAGTGGCTGCGGTAAAACGACTATCGCGGAGTCCTGCCTGTTTATCAGCGGTGCGATCAAACGCCGTGGTCGTGTTGAGGAGGGCAACACCGTAAGTGATTATGACTCAGAGGAGATAAAGCGTAAGGTTTCTGTTAACGCTTCGCTTATACCCGTTGAATTTGCTGATGAAAAGATCAATTTTATAGACACTCCGGGTTACTTCGATTTTGAGGGTGAGGTAAGACAGGCTCTTGCTGTAGCAGATCTTGCACTCATTGTGGTAAACGGCAAATCCGGTATAGAAGTCGGCACGGAGAAAGCTTGGGAACTTGCTGATGAATTAGGCGTTCCGAAGATGATTTTCGTTAACGGTATGGATGACGAAAATGCAAACTTCGATAATATAGTTGAAAGTTTAAAGCAGACTTTCGGCAAATCCATCGCTCCTATTCAGGCACCTTTCTATGATGACGGCAAGTTTGTGGGCTTTGTTAATACCATCAGACGTAAAGCGCGTAAGTTTGAAAACGGCGAAGTTATTACTTGCGATATGCCCGCAGGCATGGAAGACGAAGCTGCGGTTATTCGCAATATGATCGAAGAAGCGGTTGCAGAGACAAGCGATGAGCTTATGGAAAAATTCTTTGCAGAAGAAAGCTTTACAGAAGAAGAAGTGTTCAGCGGCATCAGAACAGGTATTGTTGACGGTACTGTTACACCCGTTATTCTGGGCTCGGCTACTATGAATTTAGGTATCCGTATCATGATAGAGGATGTTATCAAGTTCCTTCCGCCTACGGCTGTGGTAAATCCCACGATCGAGGCTATCAACCCCAAGACAGACGATCCCGTTGAGATCAACTGCGACGAGAGCGAGCCGTTCTCCGCATTCGTATTCAAGACCATCGCAGACCCGTATGTTGGTCGATTAAGCATATTCAAGGTTTGTTCGGGTGTTCTTAAAAAGGATGCTATGGTCAAGAACGTAAATAAAAATATTGCCGAAAAGATAGGTCATATCTATGTATTAAGAGGTAAAGAACAGATAGAAGTAGACGAGCTTAAAGCAGGTGATATCGGTGCTGTTGCCAAGCTGCAGAATACAAGCACGAATGACACTCTTGCAGATGCTTCAAGACCTGTTCAGCTTCCGCCTATCGTTTATCCGCAGTCACTGCTTAAAATGGCTGTTAAGCCAAAGGCAAAGGGTGATGAGGATAAGCTTGCGGGTGCTATCTCAAAGATCATGGAAGAAGATAAGACTATCCTCTTCTCCGTTGATAAGGAGACAAAGCAGTCTGTTGTTTCGGGCGTTGGTGATACACATATCGACGTATTCGTTAATAAGCTGAAAAATAAGTATAAGATCGATGTTGAGCTTTCGGAGCCTATCATTCCTTACCGCGAAAAGATAAGGGGCAAGGTATCTATCAGAAGCAAATACAAAAAGCAGTCGGGCGGTCACGGACAGTATGGCGATGTTGCTATTGATTTTGAGCCTTCGGGCGATCTTACAGTGCCATATGTATTTGAAGAAAAGATTTTCGGCGGCGCAGTACCCAAGCAGTACTTCCCCGCAGTTGAGAAAGGTCTTCAGGAGAGCGTTAAGGCAGGTCCTCTTGCAGGTTATCCCGTTGTTGGTATTAAGGCAACGCTTACAGACGGTTCCTACCATCCTGTTGACTCTTCCGAAATGGCATTCAAGATGGCAACAACAATGGCGTTTAAGGATGCGTTCAACGATCCTGCATCCAAGCCTTGCATTATGGAGCCTATCGTTTCCGTTACAGTCACAGTACCGGATGATTACACAGGCGATGTTATGGGCGATATGAACAAGCGCCGCGGCCGTATCCTCGGTATGGAAAAAGAGCACAGCAAACAGAATATCATTGTTGAAGTACCTTTGGCAGAAATGGCTAATTATTCCACAGATCTCAGAAGTATGACTCAGGGCAGGGGCAGATATACACTTGAATTTGCCCGCTATGAGGAAGCGCCGAAGGACATCCAGGATAAGGTTATTGCCGCAAGAAAGGCAGAAGCTGAAAAGTAAAAGCCGAATTTTGAACACAGCAAAAACCCGGGAGTTTTGTTTCCCGGGTTTTTTGTTGTGATGTAAATGTGTTTTAACAAACTAAAGAAGTCCCCCGCTTCTAAAGCGGGGGTGCTTTCTTAAAATTCAGTGGGTCAGCACTTTTGCTGCGCAAAAGCCAGGCAAAGCCTGTCCGCATCTATCTTTGCGGTGCAATATCCAAGCTCCCACTGAATTTGGAATTGCTTGCAATTCCGTTGGTTATGAGTTATGGCGTAACACGCCAAAGGCGTGTAT
>ODAI012909592.1_pt1 | contig 13308 bp, 10 predicted proteins | sample 1539321 | NCBI WGS metagenome assembly ODAI01 (sample SAMN02144231, study PRJEB22623) | gut metagenome | biome: sheep rumen | host: Ovis aries | place: New Zealand
ATCAGCACACTCATGGTCTGGTTGCCGTTCAGCAGCATCCACTCGCCGTCGGGACGCTTCACGGCCACACCCACGCGGTCGGCGTCGGGGTCGCTGGCAAAGACGATGTCGGCGTCGATGTTCTTGGCCAGATCCACAGCCATCTTCATGGCCGCCTTCTCCTCGGGATTGGGACTCGGGGTGGTGGGGAAATTGCCGTCGGGTGTGGCCTGTTCCTTCACCACGTTCACATTGGTGAAACCCAGCTTCTCCAGCATACGCGGAATGAGGGTGATGCCCGTGCCGTGCAGCGGAGTGTAGACAATCTTCAGGTCGTGGTGTTTCTTAATCAGTTCGGGATGCAGGGAGTTCTGCTCAATGCGGTTCAGGTATACGCTGTCGACATTCTCCCCGATTATCTCGATGTTGGCTTCGCCGCCGCTCATCTTCACGTCTTCAAGACCCTTGATTTTCAGCACCTCGTCAATCACATTGGTATCGTGCGGGGCCACCAGCTGGCAGCCGTCGTCCCAATAGGCCTTGTAGCCATTGTACTCCTTGGGGTTGTGGCTGGCCGTCACCATCACACCCGTCTGGCAGCCGAAGTGGCGCACGGCAAACGAAAGCTCGGGAGTGGGACGCAATGCCTCGAACAGATATACATGGAAGCCGTTTGCTGCCAACACATTGGCGGTAATCTCGGCAAACTCGCGGCTGTGGTTGCGGCTGTCGTGGCTCACAGCAGCCTTGATGGGGTTGGCAGTGGGGAAGCACTTCTTCACATAGTTGGCCAAGCCCTGGGTGGCCATAGCCACCGTGTATTTATTCATGCGGTTGGTGCCCACGCCCATAATGCCGCGCAAGCCGCCTGTACCAAACTCCAGATTGCGGTAGAAACTCTCGTTCAACTCGTTCGGGTTGTCCATCATGTCGCGGATAGCCTGCTTTGTTTCCTCGTCGTACTGGCCGTTCAACCAGGTCATAACGTTTTCTTTTGCCGAAGCATCGATGTTCAATTTCTCAATATCCATCATAACTGAAAAGTTTTAGGTTACTGTAATAACATGTTATTGTTTTCCGACACGAATGTCGCTGCAAATATACACAATTTATTTCACATATCAACCACTTTGCCCCAACAAAAAGGCCCGCACTCCATATCACATCTGCAAACGCCTGATTGTCCGCACTATGCCACACCACCTCCCGGCGGCGGCCCCTGCTCCCCTACCCCTCCGCCATGCCGCAAAGCCCCCGCCCCAGAGCCGTTCTCTCCCCGCCAGCCCCACTTCAGTTCAACGCCCGTTCTATATTGTTTTGATATAGAACGGGCGTTGAACTGGCAGAAATGGACCATCCAACAAGCAGAGCGCGAGGCTATAACAGCTCTCCATCGCCCATTCCGGAAATAATGCGTATCTTTGCATCGTCAATCGTTCTTCCGACTGACAATCGGCAAGGATACATCAAAATGAGAATCAGCACTTTATTAATCACCTTTGCCACACTTTGCAGCGCAATGGCAGTGGCGGGCTGCAAAGGGGGCTCCGGCGGCGAGGCTCCCGCTCCCTTCGACTGGGACAACAACAGCCGCATAACCTATGGCATCGACTACGAAGTCTGCTTCGCGGCCGACCACGACAGCACCATGCAGCTGACGGCGCAGGGCAGTCTCGGACGTGTGGCGATATGCCGCCTCGAATCGGAAAATCTGCTCGACGCCGACGGGCATCGGGTGTGGAACACCTTCATCGTATTGGAGGACAGCATCCCCATCGGCAAAAGCATCACGCTGCGCCCGGGCGGTTTGTCCTACACCGGGGGGATGCCCGAATGCCTGCATGTGCAGACCGTGGGGAGCGACGATTTGGTCGAGCTACGAGTTGCCGGCAGCGAAGAATATACGCTCTACTCCATCCGCGACAACCAATTTTACGGCCCCGACGAGCAACAATCCTTCAGCATCCCCGGCGGTAGCAAATTCTCAGTTACCCTGCCCATCATGACCGAAGAACCCTACCCCCGCCCAAAAGAACCCCACCACATCCAAATAGCCTTCGACATCACCGAATGCCTTTGATCTTTAATTGGCGTCGGCCATAAGATCTTTGCGGCCGATAGACTGAAAATAGTGATATCGTTGTCCTCGTTGAGAATACGCAGCGTACGAAGAATCTCGTTGATAGTGGAACCGCTTGTCGCCACATCGTCAATCACCCGCACGTTCTGCTGACGAACGACGGCACAGAGCTGCCTACATAATATATTGGGAACGAACCAATTAAAAATAAAACTCAGGTTTGCAATAGGGGCAGTTTGCAGCGCAGAATCTCGATAAGGGTATTCCCGCCGCCGCAGGCGGGCTCGAGGAAACGGCTGTCAAGCCGGAACAACTCGCCACGCACCAAGCCGAGCATAGCGTCCACCCCACGTGGATTAGAGAACTCCCCGCCATGCTGAGCCACCCGCTGGCGACTCTTGATTTATGATTTTGTGTTTTCGCGTGCAAGCATAAAAAAATCATGGAACTTTGCCTATGCCCTCTTAGGTATTCCACGACCAATACTTCTTATAAGTAGGACCCACAATTCATCATAAACGCGTACTACTTACCAAGTTGTACTTTGATTTGTGAACATCAAGAGGTCAAATTAAATTGATAACAATCTATTCTATGATGTTTTATGTTATAATTGTTTATATATCAATTTATTATTTATAGGCTGTACACTTGTTTTACACATAGAAAGATGCGTAAAATGAACGATACTTCAAAATAATTTTTTACAATCCAAATTAAAAGTGTATTTTTGCAAAAAAATAAGAATCAACTACAACGCAACTTAGATATATCGACAAAAAACAACACGTCTTTGACAATGGGTGATAGAATATCATTTGCAGTTATTAGTGATTTGCACTGCACTTACGATAACAATTATGGGAGTCAAGATACAATCTTGTTCTCTAATACCGTAAGAAATGGAGATAGGAAGAATCAAATACAAGAGTTATTGGATTTATTCGATGCAGAAAATATCAAGTGTGACTATGTTCTTTGTCCAGGAGATATCACAAATAAAATGGATGTTCAGGGCCTTATAAGCGGATTTGGGTATTTAAGGGAAATTCAAGCGGCACTTGGTGCACAACAACTTATATGTGTCCCGGGTAATCATGACGTGGATTTTTGTCGCAATAACACTTCTTTATTTGCTAAGGCGAGTGATTCGTTGAAGCAATTGGATTCTATGCATTATCCTCTTTCTGATAAGGATTTATCCAAATCTTTAATTGATGATGGTTATTGCTTATATCGAAATGATAAGGTTGCAATTTTATGCATTAATAGTGTTGCGTCTTTCACGGATAAATCAAGCTCAGAGAAGGTATTTATCTCGGAATCAACACTTAGATTAATTGAAAATCAATTAAAAACAATTCATGAGACTACTACCATACGAATTGCACTGACACACCATCATCCTATATTATATACCGATTCGAATTTTAGATCATACAATACACGAGATTATATTGAAAATGGTGATACATTAATCGAACTTATTGAAAAATATCATTTTAATTTATTGATACATGGCCATAAACATAGAGCAAAGCTTACCTCATCAAGAGCTGTTACTCTTTTTGGTGCAGGTGGTTTTTCTGCCCTACAAAATTTACAAACTGGAGATAATGAGAACACCTTTCACATTGTTGAAGTAGATTCTGAATCTCCGACGAAAGGTATTATAAGGACATGGAGCTATAGTTGTAGTGCAGGTTGGAAAAAACCGTCATTGCAATTCCCTTATAAAACTGGATTTGGATCAACAAAGAATGCAATAGATTTGGCAGAAGAAATTGGAACCCATATTCAAGAAAAGTATGGTGACCAACAAGCATGCATTCCATTTTCCTATGTCGTTGATCGGTTCAAAGAAATAGAATATATTCATCACGAGAGATTAAAAGAGTTATATAACGAGTTGAAGAAGTATTCTTGTGAACATGCCAAAGGTGACGAACAAGAATATTTATTGTATCAACCGAAACAGAAGGGTTCGACGATTAACGATTAACGAAAACATATTATTCCGATGGAGAAAATTCATAAGTCATACAATGCTAGATACATGGGGTTTGAGGACGTTGCAAGGTCATTTGTTCCCAATTCTCAATTTCGCGAACTTATTAGACCCGAATCTTCTATCATTGTAGGTCCTAGGGGTTGTGGGAAAACGACTCTATTAAAGATGTTACACCCTCGTGCATTTGTGGCAACTCAGTCAGAGACTGTGAAAAGAACCTATAGCGAAATGAATTTTTGGGGTGTTTATATCCCAGCTGATATTCAGTGGACTACCCTGTTGAGAAAGGTCGAGGAGAGAGAGTCCGAATCAAACGCAGTAGGTAGCATCGTTAATACATTGATTTCCGTTAATGTATTGTCTTCAATATGTAGGTGTTTTAAGAGTTTGCTTGATTTGAGCATTAGTCAATTGGAGTTGTCAAACCCATTTAATGAAAAACTTTCAGTAGATCAGATTCGAACTGTAGAAATGAATTTGGCCCAGGATCTGGTTGCCATTTGGGGAATTGAAAAAGACATCCCATCATCTCTTTATAGTATTCAGCAATACTGGAATACAATTGTCTCCAATCTTAATCTTGCCTTGAAAAATTACACTAATTGCCAATCAATTTTGTTAAGATATAATGGTTTCTTAGACTATGCACATGCAGCGTTTGACGCATTTCATGAGCGGTGTAAGGGGATCAATTTTTGTGCATATAAAGGTTTTCGATGGGCATTATGTTTCGATGAATTAGAACTTGCACCGAAAGAACTCAGAGAGACCATTTCCACCTTATTAAGAAGTACTAGCTACCAAGAAATAATCTTCAAGACCACATCATCATTCCTTCTAAATAAGCCAGATGCATCAGAAACAGACATTCTAAGTATGCCAAATCCATTAGAAACAGATGCTGCTGAAGGGCATGATTATCAAAATATTCTAAATTGGGTTCATGATAAGAGGAGCGAGGATATATGGGAATCCTTCTGCAAGGAACTATATTCCCAACAAAACGAGAAAAGAGTGATCAGATCTATCGGGAAATACGATCTGATTAAGTGTGTTGAGGACGCTGGCGAATTAACTAGAAACAAAAATGTTTTCTCTGATTATAAACCAGGTTCTCTATCGTATCAACTCTTCGTAGAACTGGCAAAGGTAGATGCCTCATTCAACTCATTCTTGCAGTCCAAAGACATAGATCCCCAAAATCCATATAAAGAAGATGATATAACCTATAATTTGCTGAAGAAGATAAAAGCATCCGCAATCTGTCGATATTATTTTTCAAAGCCAAGAACAATGGCTCCGTTTTATTTCGGAGAAGACATTTTGTACGATTTTTCCGAAGGTAATCCTCGTTTGGCAATAAACATTATGAACCGAATGATTTTAGCATATTCAGAGAATAGCAATTTAAGTATTAGAAGACAGTCAGCAGTTTTTTATGAATTGTCAGTTGACAAGATGAAGTTTTATGAACATTACCCCAATGCGGAAGTAAAGATTAATTCGACTAAAACATATTCTTTAGGGGAAATTTTAAAAAAAATTGGCAAATACTTCCAAGATAATTTATATGTTGCTCCATTTAGTGAAGTAGCTAAAAATACTTTTTATGTGGATCAACAGGAACTACCGCGGCAAATAGTGGACTTGATTAATACCGGAATAGAACTTGGAGCTATAATGAAAGTTGACAGCACCGAAGTTGATTACCCTGTTTATAAATTAGCATACATTCTATATCCATACTTTTCCTTGCCGAAACGTTTGATTACAACCAAGCCTGAAAAATTATCAACGATACTTGAATCTGTCATTAATAAAGAACAACTAAAAATAGAATTTACTAATGATAATCAGTAATATATACAATATTGGGCTTAGTGATTTGAATGACGACTATGATTTGTTTATTGGCGTCGCCGGAGATGAACCTAGAAGTTACCATTTAGCAATCACAACAGATCTTGCTCAAAAGGCGAAGGATAAATATGTAATCCCATACAAGGGAGAGACAACAAAACCAAATGATTATCCAGCAGATATAATATGGATAAAAGAGGCAGCCAAGATAGAAAATCCTATTTGGGGGATTGTCGAAAACTACTTACTTGGAGATCGAATTACGCTTTCTGTCATTGTTGATTATTCTTCTATGTCCAGATTATATTATGGTAGTTTCTTAAGAAGTTGCTATGAATACAAAGGAAATACAAAAATAAACTTATGTTTCATATATAATATTGCAAAACCTATCCCTCCACTTTGTAGTCAATTGTTTCATTTTGAACCAATGCCTGGTTATTCCCAATTACGATTACCACAGAATCCGACTGCATTGATTATTGGATTGGGCTATGAAGAAGGACGAGCATATAGCTTAAAGGACTATTTCGATGCGGAAGAAGTCTATATTTTTAGGACAGACCAGAATTCCTCCGCAGAGTATTATGATTTAGTTACCCATAACAATGAACGCCTACTGCGAAGTCTGTATAATCAAGGAAAACGAAATATCTTTGAATACTCGTTAGAAAATATTGCATATACACATAAGATGCTCTCAGATTTATGTCAAGAGCTATCGGACAAATACCGTATAGTAATTGCTCCATGTGGCCCTAAGCCATTCACATTAATTAGTTTGCTCGTTTCATTACGCTTAGAGAATGTAGATGTGTGGAGAATACATAATATAGATAAAATAGCTGAGAAAGAAGGTTCGGAGAATAATATCGTGACGATGGTTGAAATGATTCCAGAAAAGTAGGATCTTCTTTCGACCATTTTAGGATATCTTTTTTCGACCCTGCGGATGTTCAGCAGGGGGAGTGCGGCGGATTTACAATCATGAGTGGTCGAAAGATTTGTAAGGTACCGAGGATACGCTGTCTTGAATCTTATAGCGATGGGCGTATCTCGTGGTATCACCACCGGATAGGAATATGCCCAGCACCATGATGCAGTCTGACATCTCTATACGGAACGAGAGCTTGGCCTCCGGATAGCCCATTCCAGTTCTGCGTTTGTACATCATTATCATTACTATAGTGATAAGTGTCATATACAGGATGATGCGCAGTCCGTTCTCGCTCACGGAAAGGAAATGCGAAAAATTGAGTTCTTGTTTCAGAAAGCGGAAAAAGACCTCAATGTCCCAATGTCTGCGAGAGGCCTTCGGTTGCATATCTGACGGTGGTTTCTCCATAGTCGGTGCAGAGCAGCAGACCAATGGGAGGGTTGTCGTCGGCCTGCATCACCTCATGTTTGTAGTAGTTCATATAGAGGTTGAGCTGCGAGGCGTATTCATGACGGAAGCGGTCGATCTTGAGGTCGATGATGACGTGGCATTTCAGGATGCGGTGATAAAAGCCTTGAAATAGTCCTGGTCGATGAGTATACGCTTCTGGCGTGCCTCAAAACAGAAACCGCTTCCCATTTCCATCAGCACCATCTGTAGTTGGTTGAGGATGGTGTTTTCAAGCTTACTCTCGGTAACAACATCGTGCGAAGGCAGGTCAAGAAATTCAAGTGTTACGGGGGTGTGGATAATGTCACGAGGGGCGAGCTGCTGAGCATTATTTGCCGTCAGGCGTTGGGGGGCTTTCTTGTCTTTCGACAACCCCATACGCTCGTAGTATTGCAAGGAAACCTGCCAGTCGAGTTCTCTATAGGTCCAACATCCCCGAATGGTCTCCTGCTCATAGAAAGCGCGCTTTAATGGATCTTCGATACTCGTCAAATATGCAAGACAGGTATATTTCAACCGATAGAAGAGTTTTTCGGCAGGTGTGGGCCATTCTTCCAATTTGGCAGGCATTGCTTGCCAAATTCCACTCGACCGATTATCTGACGGTAACAATCTGGCAGGCGTTGCTTGCCAAATTGACAAGACTCCAGCCTCAGGCAATGCCAAACTATTCTTTTGAAGGTACGAGGCTACCTCTTTGCCCAATTGGGGATATACTATGTAAAGGCGTCGGTAAAGGCGTAATGTACGGGGCTCTAAACCCTTCCTGTTGATGTTTTCAGACAATCGATTTAGCAGCTTTTCACCATATTTGGCGCGGTTTTCTCCGTGCTGTTCGAACTCGACGATATAATATCCCACCAGCCAGTTGCGGGCTTTGAGTGCAAGGTTGATGGCGTGGGCCGCTTGAGACTGGAGCACATCCTGCACCTGGTTGATACGTCCGACGAGCGATTCGAAGTCCCTGTTTTTCTTTATTTCATGCTGCAAAGACACAAATTATATCCGAATCACTCAAATCTTATTCAGAAATAGTATATTTCGATCGAATCTATCCTTGGCACCCATACATCATCTTTGGAGGATTACTCTACATTTTCACTCAATAGTACATAGGAAACATTGATTCCTGCCAACCATTTGTCATTTACCACATCGTTATTGACCACCCTTACTCATTAGCATAGTATTCGGCCACGCGGTCGAGGATGGGGAGGATTTGGTCGAGGGTGGTGGTGTTGACCATGGGGATGCGGAACTGCTTGAAGTCGCGGAGTCCCTTGAAATAGCCGCCATAGTGCTTGCGCATCTCGAACATGGCGGTGTGCTCGCCTTTAAACTCGACGGCGGCCAGCAGGTGGCGGCGGCACACCTCCACACGCTCGGCTACGGTGACCGGACGTTCTTCCTCACCGCGTAGCAGCCGTTGAGTCTGCTCGAATATCCATGGGTTGCCGATGGCACCGCGACCAATCAGGATGCCGTCGACGCCGTAGCGCTGGCGGGCCTCGATGGCTTGCTGGGGGGTAGTGATATCGCCATTGCCGAAGATGGGGATGTGCATGCGGGGGTTGTTCTTCACCTCGCCGATGAGCGTCCAGTCGGCCGAACCCTGATACATCTGGGTCTTGGTGCGGCCGTGAATGCTGAGGGCGGCAATGCCCACATCCTGCAGCCGCTCGGCCAACTCGACAATGGGTTTGTCGTCGGCATCATACCCCAGACGGGTCTTGACGGTGACAGGCAGGTGCGACCGCTTGACAAGGGCTTCGGTAATCCGCAGCATCTTGGGGATGTCTTTCAGAATGCCGCTGCCGGCACCTTTGCCCGCCACCTTGCGCACTGGGCAGCCCCAGTTGATGTCGATGAAGTCGGGTTCCTGCTGCTCCACAATGTCAAGACAGCGCAGCAGCTCGTCCTCGTCGGCACCGAAAATCTGGATTCCGATGGGATGCTGCGAGGGGGTGAAACGCATCTTGCGGTAGCTCTTCTCGGCCTCGCGGTTCAATGCCTCGGAGGCGATAAACTCGGTGATGAGGAGGTCGGCCCCGAAGTCCTTGCAGAGCTGCCGGAAAGGGAGGTCGGTGATGTCGTCCATGGGAGAAAGACCAAGGACACAATATTTTCCAAATTCGAGCGTTTTCATCTTTGATTTGCAAAGATAAAAAGAAATAATTGATAATTATTGTTTCTATGTCAGGAATTTCTCATGATAATATTAATATGAAAGAAAAGAAACTTGTTATCAACTACATAGAGTATGACTCGCTGGATGAGATGCCCGCTGCCGAGCGGGAACTGATGGAACGCTCCATGAAGGCCGCTGCGACGGCCTATGCGCCCTATTCCCGTTTCCATGTGGGGGCTGCCGTGCAGCTGGCCGACGGCACCGTGGTGACGGGCAGCAACCAGGAGAACATCGCCTACCCGTCGGGGTTGTGCGCCGAGCGGGTGGCGCTGTTCAGCGCTTCGGCCCAATACCCCTCGCTGGCAGTGACAGCACTGGCGGTAGTGGGGTACCACAACGGACAATATTGCGAGGCCTCGCCCTGTGGCGCCTGCCGCCAGACGATGGCGGAATATGAGATGCGATTTGGAAACGAAATATCAATTTTCTGTTATCTGAACGGAGGCCGAATTCGGAAAATAAGCGGTGTGAAAAGCCTGATTCCGTTTGGTTTCGAGGCAGAACTGTGAGTTTTTTCTTTTTCTGCAACCTATTGATATATAGGTTTATATTCTGTTGGTACAACTTTTTTTCGGCAAAAAAGTTTCGTACACTAAAATTTCTTTGTACCTTTGCACGCTTAAAGTAGCGAAAATAAATATAAATAATATAACAAAAATACTCACAAATGGGAATTATAGGAAGTATTAGAAAACACTCGTGGATAGCCGTTGCCGTTGTCGGTGTGGCTATCGTTGCATTCATTATCGGTGACTTGACCAAGAACAATCGCGGCATCCCCGACATGGGCAAAATCAACGGCTCAACCATCACCTACCAACGCTTCACCGAACTGACGGAAGAGATGGAAAACAACTATAAGCGCCAGCAGGGTGTCAACCAGATACCCGCCGACGTGGAGTACCAGCTGCGCGACCAAGTGTGGCAGACCCTCGTGGGCGAGACCCTCACCGACGAGCAGTTTGAGAAACTGGGCCTCACCGTCAGCCCCGCCGAGCTGAACGACATGTATGTGGGCACCTTTATCCACCCCTACCTCCGTCAGAGTTTCACCGACCCCAAGACCGGTGAATACCAGACCCAGGCTATCCAGTACTATGTGGACAACTTCGAGAACCTCGACACCATGCAGCGCATGCAATGGGTTGAGCTTGAGAAAGCCGTTAAGACCGACCGCAAACAGCAGAAGTACAGCAGCCTCATCTCCCGCGGTATGTATATGCCCACCGCCATCGCCAAGCAAATGGCCGACCTGAGCAGCAAGGTGAGCAACGCCCTTGCCATGAACGTCACCTACCAGTCGGTTGCCGACGATGAAATCACCCTTACCGAAGAGGACTATCAGAAATACTACAACAAGCACAAAGCCGAGTTCCGCCTGCGCGACGAGATGCGTGAGCTGAACTACATCGTTTACCCCATCGTCCCCACCCAGCAGGATTTGGCCGACATTCAGGCCGCCGTTGAGAAGACCTGGGAGGAATTCCAGCAGCAGACTCCCGAAGAGCTGATTTTCTTCGTCAATGCCGAGTCCGACCACAGCTACGATTCCACCTACCGCAAGGCTAACGAGTTTGCCTCGCCCATGGATTCCGCCATTATGGCTGCCGGCGAAGGCGCTTTCATCAGCCCCCGCGTGGTCGGCAACGAGTGGATGATGGCCAAAGTGCTCAACGTGGCCAACCGTCCCGACAGTCTTCGTGCCAGCGCCATCTATATCTTCAACGATAAAGTCGGCGGCAACATCACCCGTGGTGACGAGCAGGCCAAACTCCTTGCCGACAGTGTGGTGAACATTGTCCGCAGCGGCGCCATGACCTTCGAAGAGGCTGTGACCAAATACTCCGACGATCCTCAGAAGGCCGACAACAACGGCGATATGCAGTGGCAGCTCGACGGCAACTACGGCTTCCTGAACGAAGACATCATCAACACTCCCGAAGGCGGTGTATTCGTGGTGAAACACCCCAACGAGGTTGGTTATTTCGTGGTGAAAGTGACCGGCAAGACCACTCCCCACAGAAAATACCGCGTGGCAACCATCACCCGCACCATTGCCGCCTCCGAGGGCACTACTCGCAACATCTATAATAATGCCAACCGCTTTGCCGGCAACAACCGCACCTTTGCCGAGATGACCGCTACCGCACAGGCCGAGAACCTGCAGATGCGCAATGCCATGGCCACCGCCATGTCCTACTCCATCCCTGGTATCAACAACGCACGTAGCATCGTCCAGTGGGCTTTCAACGAGAAGACCAACGCCGGCGATGTGGCCGACCAGATTTTCGAGGCCGACGACATGTATATCGTTGCAGCCCTGAAGGACATCTACAAAGTGGGATACGCCACACTCGACCAGATTCGCCCCAACATCGAGAACCAGGTGCGCATCGAGAAGAAAGCCGAGCTGCTGAAAGCCCGCATCGAAGAGGCTAAGAACGCCGGTGCCAACCTCAACGCTATCGCCACCAAGATGAACGTGGCTCTCGACACCCTCGACAGCATCTCCTTCAACGACTACTTCCTGGGCAAATACGGCATGGAGCCCAAAGTCCAGTCCTCCATCGTCGCTGCCGAACCCAACACCCTCGTCGGACCCATCCAGGGTGCCAACGGTGTCTACATGTTCATGGTCACCGCCAAAGGCGAGAACCCCTCTGCTCCCGACCCCGCTGCCATCCGCAGCCAGAAACAGCAGAGCTTCATGCAGGGCCTCCGCAACATCCAGCAGGTGCTGAAAGACCATGCTAAGGTTGTTGACCAGCGCAACAAATTCTTCTAATGGACAATCCTGATCAGAATGCGATAAACAAGAAAGGCGCAGCCCTGCGGCTGCGCCTTTCTAACAAATGGCAGGACTTCCGCGAGCGGATGCACCACAAGCACCGCTTTGTGGTGATGGACACCGATACCTTCAAAGAGACCTTCTCGGCTGAACTGACCGGTGCCAATATCTTCACCTATGCCGGTATCACGTTCATCGTGCTGCTGATTCTGGCCTCCCTGCTTATCGCCTTCACCCCGCTGCGCGGACTCGTCCCCGGCTTCGTCAACCCCGAACTGCGGGAAGAGACCATCCGCAACGCACAGGTCATCGACTCCCTCGAGATTGTCATCGATCAACACGAACAACACATCAAGATTATCCAGGACGTACTCAACGGCAAGACAATCACCACCGCCGAATCCATCACCACCGATGTCGACGACGACAAAGATATCGTCTACCGCCGCAGTCGTGCCGACTCGCTGCTGCGCAAGGATATTGAAAAAAAGACCAAGGACAGCAAGAAGCAGGATAAATCTAAGAAAAACAAACGCAAGAAATGAAACGGATAGCCATACTGGGCTCCACCGGCTCTATCGGAACCCAAGCACTCAATGTGATACGCCGCCACCGCGACCTCTTTGCTGTCGAGGTGCTTTGTGCAGGCAGCAATGCCGACCTTCTTATTCAACAGGCTCTGGAGTTCGACCCCAACGCTGTGGCCATCGCCGACGAGAGCAAATACCAGCAGGTACAGGAAGCACTATCCCCTCACGACATCAAGGTCTTTGCAGGCATGGACTCCATTGCCGACCTCATGGAGATGGACTCCATCGACATGGTACTGGCCTCCATTGTGGGTTTTGCCGGCCTCCGTCCCACGCTTCGCGCTATCGAGCACCACAAGCCCATTGCCTTGGCCAATAAGGAGACTATGGTGGTAGCCGGGCAGATTGTCACCGATGCCGCCACCCGCAATAACGTCCCCATCCTGCCTGTCGACTCCGAGCATTCGGCCATCTTCCAGAGCCTC
>ODAI012956746.1_pt1 | contig 13308 bp, 5 predicted proteins | sample 1539321 | NCBI WGS metagenome assembly ODAI01 (sample SAMN02144231, study PRJEB22623) | gut metagenome | biome: sheep rumen | host: Ovis aries | place: New Zealand
ATGAACCACAGGGGATGGTGCGAGTCGATGGGACGGCGCTGCTGGGCCGTCATACTTTGTGCTGCTGTCAGAAGCAGAAGGGTAAGCAGTAAGTGGAATGTTTTTCTCATTTTGAGTAGAATTATGATTTTCGGGTGCAAAGGTACGACAAAAAGCCCAAACGCAGTTGGACTTTTGTTGCATGATGTTTATTAATTGTCTCACAGGTGTCTGCCATTACGGCTCAGCCTGCCATATCCCCATCGGCAGAGGAAGTAGAATAGTGTGCCAGCTGGGATGCCGGCAATGGCATCGATGGCATAATGTGCCTGGATGTAGAAAGTAGCGAAGAACATCAGGACGGCCAGCACCAGCAGGCATAGGAACAGCCAGCGCGAGCGTACTTCCCATGCCAGCCAAAGCAGCACCACCGAGATTCCTACATGACTTGAAGGAAAGGCTGCCGTGGGTCGCTCACCTGCATTGTGGGCCTGCTGCACCAGGTCGTGGAACACACCGTCGGCTCCGGGTATGGGCATTGACTCCTGATGAGTCATGAAATAATGGCCAATATCGGGAAACACTCCCTTTGCCACTTGGTCGAGTCCCACTGCCTCATAGTAGAACTGCGGTCCGGCTACGGGCAGGAAGATGAATACGATGTAAAACAGAAAGAATGAGGCTAGGATGACGAACGTGGCATAGGTGAAACGTTCGTAGTGCCTGAACAGATAATAGGCAGCTACGGCTCCTATCATCGGATAGTAGCTCACATAGCCCAGACTCAGCGGTTCGGTTATCCAGGGTGAGGTCACCTGCTGAGAGAATAGCAGTGCCGGCTGATAACCGAAGAGCCACTGCTCGCAGGAGGCGAAGACATGGTCGAGGTTAGGCAGCAGACGGTTGAACTCGTAGGTGTCGGGATACCACCATCCCAGCAACATCAGCTGTCCCATGACGCGCAGCACCATCGTCCAGCGGCTGGGCTTCCAACGGTACAGCTGCCAAAGGGCCAATGTCCCGACAATGGTGGCCAGTCTGCCTGTCAACATCGGTACAGGGTTTACCAGCTGTCCCCACCATATTGCCATCAGCAGCAGGGTCAGTACCGCATATCCTAGTACCGCCCACTCGAATAGACAAAGGCCTTTTAGTTCATTTCTCATCTTTCCTCTTTCCTCTCCTCTCTCACAGCCATCCGTTGTCCTTATACCAGCGGATGGTCATTCGTACGCCCTGCTCCAGTGGATAGAGGGGCTCGTAGCCCAGTTCCTTACGGGCAGGCTCGATGTCGCAGCGCCAGTTGCGCTGCTTCAGAATATGGTACTTGTCGTTGTTAAGGGCTGTCACCTTGCCCGTCAGATGACCTATTTTGTCACCAAAGAAGGTGACTACACGCAGCACCCATACAGGCGCTTTGATGCGGATCCACCAAGGATGGCCCAGCTCTTCGCGAATGAGATCGCTGAAGGTTGTTGACTGATAGACTTCACCGTCGCTGAGGAAGTACTTGCGGCCTGTCTGGCCCCACTCGCAGGCCAGGAACACGGCCTGCACCACATCGAGCACGTAGACGAACGTGATGTCCTGACGCTTGAAGCCAACGGCAAAGTCAGAGTGCTGCTTGATGCTCTTTGCCATGAGGAAATAGTCGCGTTCGCGTGGGCCGTAGACTCCGGTTGGGCGCAGCACCACATAGGGCAGCTCGCCCACCTTCTCGCGGTAGTTGCGGCTCTCATCGCTGCTGTTCAAGGCATCGAGCCATTGTTCTGCCTCGAGCTTGCTTCGTCCGTAGGCAGTATTAGGCTTTGGCGTGTCGTCTTCGCGGATATCCTGATAGGGCTGTTGCTCGCGAATGGCACCAAAGACGCTGAGTGAGCTGATGTAGACGAAGCGCTCCAAAGGCATCTCTAAGGCCATCAGCCCACGCACGAGGTTCTTCGTTCCTTCAGTGTTCACTCGTCGGAAGTCCTCTTTCTTCAGGCATTTCGTCACGCCTGCGGCATGCACCACATAGTCGAACTGATGGCCCTTAAGCTGCATTTCCAGCTCTTCTTGGCTCGAAAGGTTCAGCTCGATGAAATGGATACGCTCGTCCTGCAGGTATTGGCGTGAGCTGCTGCCACGTACTGCTGCCCACGTCTCCATGCCCTGTCGCAGTGCTTCTTCCACGATGAACGAGCCGATGAAACCGCTCGCTCCTGTCACTAGAATCCTCTTGCTCATTGCTCCTTGTTTTTGTTTTCTGGGTGCAAAGGTAGTGCAAATCGAGCAAAATGCAAAGAAAAATCATCTTTTTCTTTCATCTTGGGAATGCTTCCTGCCATCGGGGGTAAACCAAAGTCAGCCACTCGTCAAAGTAAAACAAGTTGTTTTACTCGTCAAAGAGGCCGTTTTTGGTAACCAAAGTAGGCCTCTAAGCTGACCAAAACAACTTGTTTTACTTTTGCAGGACAGCTACTTTCTATTGCAAAGTCCCATGCTGACTATTGCAAAGCCCCATATCACGCCTTTCGTAAAGGCGTCATGCTGTCAGGGAAGAACCATATCAACAATTCTCGTAGCGTCTGAGATGGTGATGTTTCCATCTTTATTGACGTCGGCTGCAGGCTTGACGAAGCTTGCGGGTTGCTGGCCGATGATATAGTCTGCGACAGCGACAGCATCGGCTATGTCTACCGTTCCGTCAGCATTAACATCACCAGGTGATACTGGGTTCTTCAGGGTGAGGACAAAGGGAGCATTTTTTGTTCCAACGATTCCGTTTGATACATAGTTGAGCTCCTCGTCTGTGTCTGCCACGTAGATTTTCCCATTGAAATAGACCTGAAAGACGAGTGGTACGGTGCTTTCACCATAGACCATAAGATACACCAAGTTGTCGGCAGTAGGGTCGGTGATGTCCTTTCCCCTGATACCGTCTGCGGCATATGCTGCCACTATGGCATTGCTCACTCTTGCGCCGTCCTTCTCCACCACGGCCGTGATGCTCATGTTGTTGCTGTAGAGCCCTGCGTCGACAAAGTCAAAGATGTGGTTGGGATCCACCGCCTGTTCATGCGCCACGTCATCCGGGTGGTAATCCTGGGCACTGGCTGCGGCAGGCCATAGGAGCAGGCCTGCCAGCAGCGTCATGCTAAATAATGCTATCTTCTTCATATTGATTGGTTTTGGTTATTTCTTTACTCGCTTCTGTCCGTTTTCGATGTAGACGCCCTTCTTCAGCGTTGAGCGCTGCACACCCTCAGCCTGACGGTAGACTCGGCGGCCCTGGAGGTCGTATATCTCACTGCCAGCCGTGTTCGTGTTCAAGTTGCTGATGCCTGTCACAATGGCGTTGAGGATGAAAGGCTCGTCGATGGTGCCAATAATGGCATTGCTGCTATAGTTGAGCGTTTCATCGCAGTCAATGTAGCTGCTGCCATCGGCAATGCGGAAGGTCAGTTCTGTTGCTACATCGCCAGGTATGGTCAGGAATACCATACCTTCATCGTCGCTTATGCCAGCCGCACGACATTCGTCGCCGGCAAAGACGCCCACCTCCATGCCTGCCTTAGGCAAGCCGTAAAGCTGCACACGTGCGATGACTGTCATGTTGTCGGCATAGTTGCTATAGTCGACGGGGGTGAAGAACGTGGGTTGCTCCTCATAGGCCTTTGCCATTCTGGCGTTGGCTGTTGCCGTGGACTTCGGATAGTGGAAGGTACGGTTGGTGGCACTCTGTATCATGTAACCTTGACCGGGTACAAGCGCTTCGAGCAGACCCTTCCATTTGCCGTTACTATACGTGGCAAAGCTGTTTTGGCTTTTCACGTAGTCGCCATTCTGTGGTTCCATGTCGGCAAGAGCGTCGGTGATGCTCATTGTCTGCGAGCCATTATAGGCCACCCAGTTCCATCCTGCAGCCAGTGTGATGGGCTTCTCCTGCGGGTTGACCTTCTTACCTGTAAGATTGATGGTCCGCGATTCGCTCATCTTCACCTGATACATCGACTGGTTGTTCAGCGAGAAGTTTCTTCCTGTCCATGCGTTGTCTGAGTAAGCCATGAAGTTTCTCTGACTCTTCACCATGCCGACCACGTCCTTCACTGGTCCGAAGATGATAGGTACCGACATGTCATCGGGTTCCACGTAGAGCGAAATCCACGACCAACCCTTGCCCAGCTTCAGCATCTGTTCCTGCATGTCGATAGCCGATAGTAGTATCGGATTCTCAAAGGCACCAGCCAGACTATGTGGTATGTAACTGATATTCTGTGCGGTTTCCACTATGGCGTAGGTTTCACCCGTCGAGGCATCGTAGGCCTTGAAGGTCACTTCTTTACTGCTTTCATCGTCATTACCGTAGATGGTCATGATTACGATGTGAGAGTCGTAGTCGGCATCATACTTCGGGTGTGCTATGCCGCGACACTCGCCGTCTACGAATGCAGCCACGATGTCGTCGCTGTCCTCACTCGGGATGCCGAGAATATCCAATGTACCAATCAGATTCATCGAGCTTTCGAAGTCGCTTGCATTTACTGCCCATTTGGGCTCCTCACCGCGTACGGTAACAGAGATGGTCAGCGGCACGTCGATGCCATCGGTGCTGGTCAGGTAGATTGTCTCCTCATACTTGCCGATAGGCGTCGACTCAGTAACGGTGAAGGTTACCTTCGTCTCGGCCAGCGGATTGGTGGTGCCGCTCTCGGTGCTGGCCTGCATCCATGCCGGCATGCCGCTCAGCGTCCACATCTGCATCGTGCCGCCCTTGTTCACCACGCTAGTGGTGACTGTGGCTGCGGTGCCTGCCTGCAAATCTGCGGCCAGCGCGTCGTCCTTCCAGAGAAGCGTGTTGCAGTTGATGAAGGCGCTCCAGACGGCAGGCTCGGAGTAGTTGCCATTCTCGTCGCGTACGGCGTGCACGCTGAAGTTCAGGGTGCAGCCTTCGATGGTGGCGGGATCTTCATCGATATTGATAACGACCTTCGAGTCGGAGGCGACATACGAGAAGCTGACATTCGTCTCCGTGGGCTTGGTGCGCAGGGCGGGAGCCTCGTCGGTGTAGCTGAGCGTTGAGAGTTGAGCGTTGAGCGTTGAGAGTTGTGCTTGGAGACCGCTGCCCGTGAGGTCGTCGGGATGGCCTATGGTGTGTACTTGGTTGTTTTTGTCAAGGGTCTTGATTTCAAAGGGGTAGTAGGCCACGAGGCCGTCCTCGCTTCCCGTGAGGCGCATGCGGCGCTGCTTGCTGAGCAGGTCGGCACTCATCGATGCCCCCCAAATGCGGACCTCGTCCACCTCGCCCTTAAATACACGGTCGTAGTCGTAGGTGCCTGTCTCTGCTGAGAAGGTGGTGCGCTTGACACCTACGAGCAGCTTATCAGAGGCAATGCTTCCCACATTGGCCGCATTCGTCGTAAGCACTCGCTTACCGTCTACAAAGACGGCAGCAGCTCCCTGACGGAGGATATTCAGGGCAATGTGGTGCCAAGCATTGTCGAGGATGTCGCCGCTGCTGGTGGCCAGGGTGGATGACTGATCAGCGGGCAGGTAGGCTCCCTTGCCTGTCAGCTGGAGCACACCCTGAGCGTTTATCCATAGGGCTATCTCGCCTACCTGGGCGAGCTGAGCCTCAGCATTCTGCTTTTCGCCTCTCATCCAGAATTCCAGCGCGTAGTCGTCACCCTCGAAGGTTTGCAGCTGCGATGTGTTGATGACCATGTAGTGGCTGCCATCCAGGCCGACGGCCATGTTCTCATTGTTCAGATACCACGTCTCGGCTGGCATGGTCATGTGGCGGTTGCGGGCATAGTCGCGGATGGTGGTACCCTCGCCCTCGTCCATCTTCCAGTAGCCGATGAGGTGGCGTGTCGACGGGTTCTTGGTCTTTGAGCGGTTCATCAAGGCCGTGCTCATGTCGTGAGCCTCGTCCCAAAGCAACAGCTCGTGGATGGCACCGCTCAGGTTGCGGCCCACGGCGAGCGGCCCGTTGCCCTCGTACTTCACGACGGGCAGACCGCTGAAGAGTGAGGTGGTCTCACTGCCGGAGGCAGCGGTGGCATTCAGCTCGCCACCCTCCTCTGTGTTCTTGTAGGAGAGGGTAAGGAATGCCCACTTGTTTTTCGGCATAACTTTCGTCGAGGTATAGGTGTTGTTGCCGATACTGACCGTCAGCTTGCCGCTGGCATCAGTGCCTACCATAATCTTCGAGGTGCCTGCTCCGTGGCTGAGGATGGTTCCTGGCCCCTGGATGTTCACCCACATGTCGGCCGAGAAGTCCTTGCCTGCCAGGGTGATGCTGGCCTCGGTGGCAGCCGTCGTCTCCGTGTTCTGCATGGAGAGCGCCGTCTCGTGCGCCACCTCAGCGCCGTTGAGCACACCCGTCACGCTGAAGTTGCGTTCCTTGGTGAGCTCACCCTTGACGATGGGTTCGTTGAAGGTGACGCTGATCTCATCGCCTGCCTGCAAGATACCGTCGGCGGGCTCAGGCAGTCCGAGCGGGGTGGGGCGTTGCATGTCCTTCACGAAGGCAATCTCGTCGCTATAACGGTAGACCTCTTCGTTACCATAGGTGCTTGCCGATACGCAGCGGAACAGGTAGTTGCCGTCGGCGAACGAGGCCATGGACTTCGTGTAGCTGACCGCTGAGCCAGTCTTGGGCAGCAGTTCGTTGTTCGGGGTGACGGCCGTGGAGTCGGTGACGTATTCGTGCAGCTGAGTCCAGTCGGTGCTGCCCTGCGGCTTGTATTGTAGTCGGAAGGCCTTCAGCCCGCGGTAGTTGCGGTCGAAGCCCGAGAAGGTGAGTACGAGGTTGGTGCCCGTCTGGGTGTTCATCTGCGTGTTGGAGAGGGCCAGGTCGACAGCCGACGACGATGGCACGAAGTGGGCTGAGATGCGTACGGTGTCGGTGATGACGTCCCATGTGCTTGTTGGGTCGTACTGGCACTGCGAAGCGAGCACCACGGCGATGTCCTCATAGTCGAGGATGCTGGTGTTGGTCTGTTTCAGTTGCATGGCCTTGGTGACGGTCTGTCCGGCGGGAATCTTGATGACGCGGCTGTCGGTGACAGGCTTGCCGTCAATCATGATATTGGCACCGTTGGGATTCGACTCGTCGTCGACGAGCAGACGGTAGTAGACGTCCTCGTCAATCTCGGATGCGTTCGAGAGACGCAGTGTGTAGTCCGCCGTGCCGCCAGTGGGGACATCGGTCAAGATGGGCACGTCGACCGTAATCTGCGGCACTTCAATCTGCATCGTAGCCTCCATGATGGTGGTGCCTGGTTGGAAGTACTTTGTCACCGTCTTTCCCTCGTAAGGGCAGCAGGTCTGGCCACCACGGGTGTGGAAGATGGGTCCGTAGGCATCGTATTGCAGCACGTCGACCGAGAGTGCGTCGTCGTCGCCGTCCTCAGCCAGCGTGTAGCTGAACGAGGTCACAGTCGATTCGCTGTCCTCATCGGTCTCATGGCGTCCGCCCGTGGTCTCGTCCTCGATGGTGCAGTCCAGACCGAACTTGTTGATTTCAAATCCGAAGCTGTTCTCCACGACGAGTCCTGCCGAGACGTTCCAGTCCCAGGTGTTGGTGGTACTGCTCTCCGTCTCGGTCGACGAGCTGATGGTCGTACCCGAGTCGAACGAGATGTTGTCGCCGACGAGGTATTTCTTGCGGTCTTTGAAGGCCTTCACCTTGGCTTCCTCGTTCTGAGAAAGGTATTTCGTCCAGTTCTCAATCTGGCTGTTCACCCACTTCACGCTGTCGGCTACGAGTGCGCCGTTCTCCAGCAGGAACTCCCACGCCTTCAGGGGGTCAGCATAGGTGGAGGCAGGCTTGTTGAGCTTCGGCGGGAATACGGTGTAGGTGCCGTTGGCTCCGTAGTCCGCATCGTCGGCCGAGAGCAGGGTGAGGTATACCGTGTTTTTGCTGTTGTTGACGTAACTGTCGATCTCGGCCTGCGACTGTACGGTGGTAAGCAGTCCCTTGCGGATGAGCTCGAAGTTGGGCATGAGCACGTTTTCAATGTAGTTCTGTGTGTAGCTGAACATGGTGTTGAAGTCCACGCCCGTGGAGACAATGTCCTCCAGCCCCAGCTTTACCTCGCTAGTCGACGAGATGCGCTGGAAGCCGACGTTGCGGGCCTTGCCGAAGATGAGGTTCGTGCTCGTACCGACGAATACGTCGCCCTGTGCACCCACATACTCAGGGGCAGCCGAGGTGCCGATGGTGCGGGTCACCGTGGTGGTGGTGGTCTTCGTCACCGAGTTCTCGCCCGATGACTCCATCTTCGTTCCGAGGGTGAGGTCGTCCTTGGCCTCCACCACATTCACAGTTCCCACACCGGGCGTGCCGACGATGGCATTGGTGGTGAGTCCGAAGCGGTGCTGGAACTTCACGCCGAAGTTCTCGGTAAAGGTGTTGCCGCGCACGGTTGATGTCGTCGTGCTGCTGCCGCTGGTCCACTCGGCGAAGGAGTTGGTGCCTGGCGGGTCGCGCAGGATCATCAGCAACTTGTCGGGGCCTGCGGTGACGAAGTTGTTGCCCGTGGGCAGGTCGCCCAGGATGATGCCCGCCATGCCACTGCCGCTCCACTGGGTGGGGCGTCCTTCAATGTCGTAGGTGATGGAGATGGTGCGTGTGAAGTCCCCTGCGATGTTGGGCAGTCCTGCCTTCCAAGTATAGGTAGCCTGTCCGAGGCTGTCCAGACGCAGCTGGTTCTCCTTCAGGTCGGCCACCTGTCCGGCCTCCACCGTCTGTCCGTCGACGGAGCCGCCCTCCACGTAGACACCACGGTCGGCCGAGAGTTCGTTGTTGATGGTGACGATGTTTCCGTCCAGAGGCACATGGTCGTGCTCGCCGTTGTCGGCATTGGTGTAGTCCTCATAACCTTCGATGAGGAAGGTGTAGTCATCCTCCTTGACGAAGAGCGGACCGCCGTACTTGTAGACAGGCTTGCCGTCGGCACCGATGCTGTAGATGTCGCTTACTGTCAGCTTGCCCAGCTCGTCGGAGTAGTCATAGCTGCTGATGCCGAACGAGCCGTCTTCGCGGCCCTTCTGGCTGACAGTGAACGTGGCATCGGCATGGTAGGTCTGCCGTAGTATGGTGTTGTAGCTGTAGAGCTGGTCGCCGTCGGTGCCATGTAACGTATCGGAGAGCTCTATCAGTGGGTTGCTCATGTCGATGGTGATGGGGGTCTGCCCTACGCTGAGTGTTGAAGCCTTTACTTGCATGCTCTTGATGCTGTATTCCAGCGGGGGAAGCATGGCTGAGAACTCACCGGTGGCAGGGTCGGTGAGGATAAAGAACTTGTTGCAGTCGGCATCGCCTGTTCCGCGCCAAGCCTTGCTGTTGATTCGGTCAGTAGCCGAGATGACAGGCAATGAATCGTTGCTGGGCTTGAAGTCGTAGCTGCTCTCGCCCGAAGGCTTCTTGAGGTTCATTATGTACTGATCGCTCGTCGGTACCAGGATGAGCTCGGCCACGCCGATGTTGTTGGTGCTCAGACCGAAGCCTACGGGCTTGTCGCCCTGGATGCTGCCGCCCACGATGCGGCCGGTGAAGTTGACCAGCGTCTCGTCCTGGAAGTCCAGATTCTTGATCTCATTGTCGAAGGGGATACGCTCTCCCGTGTTGTTCGGGTCGGCAGGATAACGGCCTCCGTCGGGAAACACGTGGCCGTTCTTCTCGATGCGGATGAAGTGCTCGCCGATGGGCACGCTGATGGTGTAGGAACCGTCACTAGCCGTCTGAATCACCTCGCCGTCCTTCGAGCAGATGGTGCCGTCGACGTAGAACGTCACGCCCTCTACGGGGTAGTTGGTGTTGGCATAGAAGATCTTGCCGCTGACGGGGAACGACGACACGTCCTCGAAGTCGACGCCCGAGTGGTTGAGCGACGAAGAACTGACGAATCGCGACTGTGCAGAGGGCGAGAATTCGTGGATGCCCAGCTGCGGGATGATGCTGTAGCTTGTGCCTTCGCCCGAGAAGGGCACACCGCGCACGGTGTAGTTACCGTCTGTGTCGGTGTAAGTCATCAGGCTCAGCTGGTCCTCTGAGGGCAGATAGTCGGTCGAGGCAGCAGCAACCTTGGCCGTGGCGTGACGGCCGTTGGCCACGCCGTTGGTCTTCGAGAAGTCGTAGGCCATGGTCTGAGAGGGGATGCCCTCGTCGAAGGGGTAGTAGATGGCCAGTCCACTCTCGTTGCCTGCCAGTGGGTGGTTGTAGTTGCGCAGGATGTCCTGCTCGCTCAGGGCACGGGTGAAGAAGCGGAACTCGTCGAGATAGCCGTTATAGAATTCCGTTCCATTGTAGGAGGCATTGTTGGCGAATGAGATGCAGTTGGCTGACTTGGCAATGACAGGGTCGACGGTGACGGCCGTGCCGTTATTGGTAATCACTTCCGACTGCACGCTGTCGCCCTTCATCAGGTAGAATGTCGTTCCTGTGCCCTGTTTGTGCACGCAGGCGATGTTGACCCATTCGTTGGGGTGTACGTTCAGCGACGTGACATAGTCTTTCCCCTGGAGGTAAATGCCCGGATGATAGACAACGTTCGTTGCATCATAGCGCAGGAAGAGCGTGAAGCTGGTATACACATCTAACAACTGGTAGCGTTTGTTGCCGTTCATGATGGTGTTGTCGGGGTTGATGTACATCTGGATGGAAAAGTCGCTGCCGAAGAGACGCTGCAGCGTCGTGGTGTCGCAATCGTACTTAAAGCCCTGGCCTGTGCCGCTGAGCTTCACCGAGTGCATGCCTCTGACCGCTGTGCTGTCGCCCGTCTGCTGCTTTAGTGTCACCTTGGCATTGCTGACAGCCGTTCCGGTGCCATAGGTGATGCGTCCGCTGATAACGCCGGTTGACACGCTGAAGCCGTCGGCAGTAGTCTCTGAGCCGGGCATTCGAGTGGAGCCGTTCATCATCCACACGGCCACCTTATATTCGTTGAAGCTGCCCGGCAGGGCAGTAACGTCGTCATAGCTGTAGGAGGCAGCTGTGCCTGAGGTGGAGTGGATTTCAGCCCAGTCGCGCTCGTCGGCACTGCCCAGGGGACGGCGGTAGAGCGTGAAGTAGGTTGTCGTGGTGCCCACCTGATTCACCAGCCACTTCAGTTTCACCATCGAGCTGTAGGTGCCCCTAGTGGCAGTGAACTCCGTCACCGTCGACATGCCTTTGAGCTGGCCTGTGACATACCCCGACTCGTAAGTCTTGCCCATGACGTTGATGCGCAGGCGGTAGTAGTAGGTCACGAATGACTGCAGGCCGTTGGCGTTGGTGTCCTCATACGAGCCGCTGTTGGTCTCGCTGTTGTCGATGGCGATGGTCTTCAGGGTAGTCCAGTTCTGCAAGTCGGTCGAGCGCTCCACCGTCAGGTTGACGGGGGTGGAGCCGCTGGCGTTGGCGATGCTCGGGTGTGCCCACGAGAAGATGATCTTGTTGTCGTAGTTTTTGGTAGCCGACAGGTTCGAGAAGAACGTGGCGGGCCGTTCGAGCTTTGCCGCTTTCTCCGTCGTCAGATCTCTGCGGACGGTTCCTGAAGGCGACTGGCTGGGCACGAACACCACCTTGTAGGTGTACTGGGTGTCGTAGGCGGGCACATTGCTGTCGGTATAGCTCGTTGTCTCACAGTCAAGTCCGCTTGATACCAGCGTGGTTCCCCGGTAGATGCTCCACGTGCCGTTCTTGCTGCCGTTGCCCGACTCGTCGACAGTCCAAGTGAGGGTGATGGCCTTGTTCCACAGGTCGGTGGTGTAATTCAGGTTATTGGCCTTCACGAAGCCAGGCACCTTAACGTTGAACCACTGGTGTATCAGAACGTCGAACTGGTCCTCCTGAGGCAAGTTCGGGTTGCTGATGGGCTCTACGATGACATACTCAACGGGTTTTGACTGGCTGTCAAAGAAGTCGGTGCGTGAAAAGGCCAGCGACAGGTTGGAGAAATTCTGCGTGCCCTTGCCGTACTGAAGCCTGTCGGTGTTGAGTGCTTCTGGGGCCACAGGCTGCAGGCTGCCCCAGGTGGCGTCGTTGGTCGTACCGACGGTGGTAGGTCCGTGGCTGCTGTTCAGCGTGCCGCTGACCAGCATGTGACCGTAGTCACCCATCACTGCCGACGGACTGCCCGTGTAGGGGGTGGCGAACTTATTAGTTGTCAGCGTCACCTCCTCCAAGTCGGTTTTGGTGTCGTTGATGCGCCAGGTGCCCTTGATCTTCACCTTGTGCGTCTCGCCTACATGCCATTTCTTCAGGTAGACGTGCATAGAGACGGCGTACTGTCCTGCACTCGACTTTCCCGGATTCCAGAACTTCACCAGATACTTCTGGCCGGTTGTGGTATTTGTCTTGGTGTATGACTTGGTTGCATTGTTTTTTTCATTATACCACCATTCTTCTACGCCGCGCTGTTTTTCCACGTATTCGCTCGACCCAGCCCCACTGCCAGGCCACGCCAATTGCCAGTCGGGCGAGCAGACGTATTCGTCGTCAATGTAGACAGCGGGCCCGTCGTGGCCCGGCTCGGTTTGCGTGTGCATGAAGAAACCGTCGTGGCCATTAGGATCGTAGAACATCACGCGCACCACAATCCATGGCTCGTTGACCGTGGGGTGATGCTGGATGTACGTTCCTCCAGCATCGAAGCGGTCGCCTGCCCATGCTGGGTTGCTGCCTCCAAGGAGACATACTAGAAGCAGTAGCGACACCCGCCACCAGTGCTTCGTTTTTCGTAGTTTTCTTTCCATATTGCAAATAGTTTTAAAAAGTGATGACTGTATAAAGAATTGTTCAAAAATCATGGTGCAAAGATAGGATATTTTTCTTTTGCGCGCAATAGTTCAGACGAATTATCGGACGTTTTCAGACGAATTCGCGGATGAAAAGACGAATTCACGGATGATTTCAGACAAATTCGCGGATGCAGTTCGTGGCAATTCCAATGAAAAACCCACCCCTGTTACAGGGTGGGCTTTCGCTATGAGGTCTGTCAGTCCTTCGTTATGGACTTAGTACCAGTCTTCGTCTTCATCCTCTTCGTCGTCCCAGATCCTTCTGTTACGATATCGGCTGAAGTTTTCGTCAGTGTATTGTGTGGGGTCTGCACTGATAACCTCTAGTAAGCTGGTGGCTGTGCGCAGGGTGACGATGTCCATTCTGGGTCTTATATAGTTCTTTTTCATGACTTTACTTTTTAATGGTCAATATTCAATGATAAATGACTATCTGACTATGTATTTCCTGCCGTTACGGATGTAGAGGCCAGGCTTGAGCGTGTTGACTCGCCGTCCCTGCAGGTCGTATACGACGGCATCCGTGGCATCCGTTCCTTTCACCTCGGCGACAGCCGTCAG
>ODAI010169109.1_pt1 | contig 13307 bp, 10 predicted proteins | sample 1539321 | NCBI WGS metagenome assembly ODAI01 (sample SAMN02144231, study PRJEB22623) | gut metagenome | biome: sheep rumen | host: Ovis aries | place: New Zealand
ATGAAGCTGTATATTCTGTGAAACAGATAACCTGCGATGCTCTGATGAGTCCGGGTGGGCGACTCCATTCGGATCAGTTCGCCGTCGATCAGTTCATAGCGGACATCGTCAGGCAGGGCAAGATAATCATCAATTGTATATTCGCCCTGCTGCTTTTTTCTGACAGCAGAGTCATATTGAACAGAGGGTTCCATTACCAGGGGAGCTGAATCCCGGCCGGTCGGAACGTTCGTCATGTCAACAGACTGCCGCAGGACCTTTTCCAGAGCGTCCATGGTTTTGTAACGGGGAGATTTGGTGACCCCGCAGAAGAACTTCTGCACCGTTGACAGGGGGAGACCTGCTTTCTGTGCCAGTTCTGCATAGGAATATCCGAGAATCCTTCTTGCCAGCTGCATCTCATCCATAGTCATACTCATTCGGAACCTCCTTTTGGCAAAACTGAAACGAAATACTGAAATAATAGGGAAATTATATATCAATTCTGCCCGTAAAACAAGCGGAAACAAATGGAAGCAGAATTGAAGAAAATGGAAACAAAAAATGGAAACAACCATGCCGTTTCCATTTTTCCGGATTCCTATAGTTTTTTCCCGGATTCCTGCTGCTTTTTTCAGATTACTTCTTACTGCGGGATGTGCGACCGGTCTTTGCCGGTGCACTTTCATTGTTTTTATTCCAGATAACCCCGAGTCCCTTGATAAGGAGACGGTTGTCAATGATGACCTCATTGCGGCAGAACGGGGCGATAATTCTGCCCATGCCGCCGGTTGCAACGATGCTGCCTACGCTCCCGCCGAGCTCTTCCCTGTAGCGCTCGATGATTCCGTCCAGCGCGCCTGCACAGCCGTAGATAATGCCGCCCTTCATGGCGTCGATCGTGTTGGTGCCGATAATCTTCTTCGGAGCAGAGAACTCAATATCGGGCAGGAGGGAGGCCTCCTTTGTAAGCGCTGCGAGCGAGATGCCGGCGCCGGGCATGATTGCACCGCCGATGTAGGAGCCGGACTCATCGACAACGGTGACTGTCGTCGCGGTTCCCATATCAATGATAATGCAGGGAAGCGGATAAAACTCCTTGGCTGCCACAGCGGTTGCCACAAGGTCTCCCGCGATGCTCCCGGGATCATCCAGACGGATGTTGAGGCCGGTCTTTACTCCGGCGCCGACAACCAGCGGTGTCTGGTCGGTCACAAGCTTTACTGCTTTGATCAGGACAGGAGTGACCATCGGGACGACAGAAGAGATGATTGCACCTTCAAAACCGCGGGGGTTGATTCCGGCCAGTTCCATGATCCCCTTCATATCCATCGCATATTCATAGGCAGTCTTCACGACATCCGTACTCATCTGAAGAGTCTGGACAACATTGCATGACTCGTCAACGCAGCCCAAAATTGTATGTGTGTTTCCGGTATCGATCGCCAGTATCATAAGAATCCTCCATGCCGCAGCGGCTCAAATCTGTTATTGCTGTGTTAAGTTTCCTGTCATAACGGGGCATCTCACCAGGTGCTCCTCCTCCCCCGCGGGGGCAATGTTGACCAGCTCCGGACGGGTAAGGCACTTGTCGCAGGCGTGCGGGCAGCGGTGATAGAAACGGCAGGCGCCGGGAACGTCCGCCCCTGCGACCTCGAGAACCTCGCCCTCGTCATCCGCGTCATCCTTCGGAGGATTGAAATCCGGTATCGCAGCCAGAAGAAGCTTTGTGTAAGGGTGCTTTGCGTGGCTGTAGATGGCCTCGGCGGTTCCCTGCTCCACGATCCAGCCGCGGTACATAACCGCGATGCGGTCGCACAGATAGTACTCCACGTTCAGGTTGTGGGAGATGAAGAGCATCGAGAAATCTGCGCCTGCGTCGATTTCATTAAACAGGTTGAGAATCTGGGCGCCTACGGATACGTCAAGAGCGGAGGTCGCTTCATCCGCGATGACAAGGTGCGGCTGCAGCATAAGCGCAGCGCCGATGCATACGCGCTGTCTCTGCCCGCCGGAGAGCTCTCTCGGATAGCGGTCCGCGTAGGAGGCATCGAGTCCGATCTTTTCCAGCATGACATTGACCGCTTCAATCTGCTCCTGCTTTGTGCCGATCTTATGCGCGCGAAGGGGCTCCCGCATGGTATATCCGATTGTCTTTCGCGGATTCAGGGAGCTTAAAGGGTCCTGGAAGACCGCCTGGACAACCTTCGTGAATTCACTCCTGCTGGTCTTGCTGTACTCCTTTCCGCCGACCCGGATCGTTCCTTCATAGGGAATCATTCCAAGGATGGCGGCGGCAAGCGTTGTTTTCCCGCAGCCGGGCTCCCCGACAAGCCCTATGAATTTCTCGTCCCGGATTGTCAGGCTGACATCGTCCAGGACCTGCTTCTTCTTCCTCTTGGCAAAGATCCCGAGCCCGTTGTCATAGTAAAAATTCGAGACGTGCTCGACCTCCAGTATGTTTTTGTATGGTGCAGATGTATTGTTCATATACTAATCCCGTTTATAGGTAGTGGCAGAAGGCGGTGTGGGCGTCTCCGAGGTCCTTAAGGGGCGGCTCCTGTTCGTGACAGATCCGGTCCGCGACAGGGCAGCGGTCCGCGAAGGGGCAGGGCTCCCGCTTTTCTTCTGTGGACGGCACATGGCCGGGGATACAGGGGAGATCCGCGCCCTTGCGTTCCATGGTGGGGATCGAGCGGATCAGGCCTTTGGTGTACTCATGGGCCGGGTTTGTCAGGATGGTCCTTGTTGGCGCCGTCTCCACGATCTTGCCCGCATACATGACAATGACGCGGTCGCAGATCTGGTTGATGACGGCAAGGTCATGGGAAATAAAGATGATTGCCGTCCCGTATTTGCGGTTGATCTTCTTTAAGAGGCGCAGCACCTGGGCCTGTACGGTCACATCCAGTGCGGTTGTCGGCTCGTCGGCAATAAGGAGCTTCGGCCTGCAGATGGTCGCCATCGCGATCATCACGCGCTGGCGCATTCCTCCGGAGAGCTGGTGCGGATACATGTCCACGATTTTTTCCGGCTCCGCAAGGTCCGCGTCCGCGAGCGCCTGTATGACCCTTCCCTCGATTTCGGAGGCGGGGCATTTATCGTGGGCGCTGAGAGTCTCGCCGACCTGTTTCCCTATCTTGATCAGCGGATTGAGGCTCGTAAGAGGCTCCTGATAGATCATGGAAAACTCATCGCCGTTGATCTTCCTTCTCGTTTCTTCGTCCGCCCCGGCAAGATCCTGCCCGTTGTAGAGAATCTGCCCGCCCTGAATGAACAGGACCTCCGGAAGAAGTCCCATGATCGCAAGGTTTGTCACGGTCTTGCCGCAGCCGGACTCGCCGACGACCCCGAGGATCTCGCCCTCGTGCACATCGTAGTCAATTCCGTCGACGGCCGTATAGACGGCGCCGCCCTCGTGAATCCCGATGGTGAGATTACGGATCTCCAGAAGAGGCCTGGCTGTATCTGCTGTTATATCTGTGCCCGCAGAGCGGACTGCACCAGTATCTGTCATAATAATCCCCGATGCATAAGCATCATGCATTTATTGAATCGAAACGGCTCTTTGCCTTATCAGGTCAGCCAGCGCTTGCGGACTCCCTCGCCGATGCAGTTGAAGCCGACGATGGTGATGACGATCATAAGACCCGGCGCAAGGGCGCACCATGGAGCGGTGAAAATAATGTTCTGCGCTTCATAGAGCATTCTTCCCCAGCTCGGTGCGGGCGGCTGGATTCCCAGTCCCAGATAGCTCATGCTGGCTTCCGCGAGGATCGCGTTGGAAAGGCCGACAATCACGGAGGAGAGAAGGATAGGGAAAATATTGGGGAAAACATGGACCAGCGCAAGGCGAAGCTCCGAGTCCCCGAAAATCCGGTTGCTCTTTACAAAGATCGCGTCCTTATACTGAAGCGTTCCTGTCCGCACGATTCTGGTAAAGCTCGGTATGAACATGATGCACAGGGCGATGATGATGGTATATCTGCCGTGCTCCATGACGGTCACGATGATCAGGGCGATCAGGATGCCGGGGAAGGAATTGATCGCGTCGATGACTCTCATGATGATTTCATCGACGATCCCCCCGACATAGCCGCTGACAAGACCGAGAACCGAACTGATGGCAGTGCAGCCCGCGACCGTGCAGATCGCAACCATGAGCGTGAAACGAGCTCCCGTGATGGCGCGGGAGAATACGTCTCTTCCCATGTTGTCCGTGCCGAACAGATGGGCAAGGGACGGCGCCTGCATGCGCACGCTCGTATCCATCTGGTTGATGTCATAGGGCGTGTAAACAAGGCTCAGCAGCGCCAGGAATATGATAAAACCGGTCAGTATGCAGCCGATTCTTATTTCCGTAAGACCTTTTTTCATAATAGTGTTATTTCCCCTGAAGCCGGATACGCGGATCGATGACCTGGATCAGGATATCCACAATAAAGTTTGTAACGACGATGACCAGCGCCACATACATGACGAGCGTCTGGGTCAGCGGAAAGTCTCTTCCGGTGACGGAGGAGATGAGAAGCCGCCCGATTCCGGGAATCGCAAAGACCTGTTCCACGATAATACTGCCGGAAAAAATGCTGCCGATCATCATGCCGATCAGAGGAATGATCGCGACGATCGCGTTTTTTAGAACGTGTCCGTACAGGATGGCGTAGAAGGAAATTCCCTTCCCGTGCGCGGTCCTCACATAGTCCTCGGAGAGCTCGTCCAGTACCGCGGTCCGCACATATTTTGTCAGGATCGCGATCTCCGGGACGGCAATGGCAAGCGCCGGGAAAAACATGAACCGCAAAAACTGCGGCCAGCTGTTTTCATAGCTCACGTACCTGCCGGGGGTAAACAGATGCAGGATCAGTCCGAAGATCCAGATGAACAGAATGCTGAGGAAGAACCCGGGGAAGGAGATGCCGAGCATGGTAAAGAAATTGATAACCTGCTCGATAATGGTGTTCTTTTTGCCTGCGGCGAAAACGCCCATGGGGATGCCGATGGCAAGGACAAGGACGATGACCATAAGACCCAGAAGGACCGTCACCTCGATCCGTCCCTTCATCAGGTCGGAGACAGGCATGGAATAGCGGATGGAATTTCCAAAATTGCCGCGGACAAAGCCGCCGATCCAACGGGTATACTGCGTGCTCAGAGGCAGATCGGTCCCCAGCTGGCTGCGAAGGAGCGCCACCTTTTCCTCGGATGCCTCCGTGCCCAGGATCAGTCTTGCGGGGTCTCCGGGGATAATGTGGAAGGCAAAGAAGGTGAAGAGAGAGATAAGGAGCATCGTCAGGATCAGGATAATGATCTTTTTAATGATGTAACGCAAGGGAAACCTCTTACAGAGAAAAAGAGATAAGCCGCGTGCCTGCTGTTTGACAGACACGCGGCGTTTTAAGTGCAGCTGATAAGGTCAGTCGACCTTATAGATAACGGAGAAGTCAACGGCGTACAGAGGATATCCGACATAGCCGTCGAAGTGATTGTTGTAAACCAGGATGTTGGAAATATCCTGGATGTAGACGCTTGCTGCCTCGTCAGCCAGAATCTTCTGGCATTCCTTGAACTTCGCAATACGCTCCTGCTCGTCGATGGAAGCGACGGCTGCCTTGTAGGCTTCATCATAGGCATCGGACTTGAAGTTGACAAAGTTGTTGTGCGCGTCCGATACATAGCGGGCAAGGAAGGCGGTGGGGGAGGCGATGGAACCGTCAAGGGAAATGATGGTTGCCTCATAGTCACGGTTGGAATAAACCTTCTCAAGCCATGTTGCCCAGTCGACCTGCTCGATGTTCATGGTTACGCCGATCTTGGCAAGCTGGTTTACGATAACCTGCGCGGTGTCCACATGGACCTGGTAAACGCTGGGAACTCTGACGGTAAAGGTAAAGCCGTCCGCATAGCCTGCCTCGGCAAGAAGGGACTTGGCCTTTTCGATATCAACGTCGTAGGTGTCTGCCAGTGTCTCGTCGTAGAAGGCGGTCAGTCCGGGGATCAGTCCGCTTCCGAGCTTTACGCCGTAGCCGTAGTTGACGGTATCGATGATCTCGGCGCTGTCGACAGCATAGCACAGAGCCTTGCGGACATTCTCATCCGAGAACGGCTCAAAGTCGTTGTTAAGCGCAAGGAGCTGGACTGCGTTGGAGTTCGCGACAAAGATTTTTGCTGTGTTCTTGTCGATCTGCTCCGTGATTCCGGCATTTGCGGTGAAGCCGTCAATTGCTCCGGACTGGTAGCTGATCTGGTAGTCGGAAGAGCTGGCGATAAACTTGACCTTTACGCTGTCAAGATGCGCGGGCTCGCCCCAGTAGTCATCGAAGCGCTCCAGAGTCACATAGTCCTGGACGGCATATTCGCCGAATTTGAACGGGCCTGTTCCGATGGGTGCAAGCGCATGCTCGCCGTTGTCATCGGATCCCTCGGGAACGATTGCAGTGCTTGCTGCCGAAAGGAAATCGATATTGCCTTCCTTCAGTGTGACAACGACCGTCTTGTCATCCGGGGCTTCTATGGATTCGATGTTGCCAAAGCCGTTCAGGGCATTGTCGATCGCGAGCTGGATGGAATACAGGACGTCCTTTGTCGTTACTGTGCTGCCGTTATGGAATTTTACGCCGTCGCGGAGAGTAAAGGTAAAGGTCTTTGCATCCTCGGAGATTTCGTAGCTCTCGGCAACTGCCGGCTCGAAGGTTCCCTCTGGTGTTACCTTGACAAGACCTTCATAGATGTTGAAGTAGATGCTCTTGGCATCGGCTGTCGTAGCTTTGAAAGGATCAAAGTTGTTGACCTCCGTCGCAAGTCCGTAGACGAACTCGCCGCCGTCCTTGATCGCAGGCGCAGTCTCGGCCGAAGCGGACTCCTGCGCGGGGGCGGAAGCCTGCGGCGCCGGTGCCGCAGTGGTCGCACACGCTGCCACTGTCAGCGCGGCTGTAAGTGCCAGTGCCAATACAGATAATCTTTTATTCATTTTTCCTCCTGCTGCTGCTCCTTAATGTACGCGGACCCTCTGTCCGCGCCGCCGGTATGGGCTGGATGTAGCGCAAAGAAAGTATCGCATTTTACATGTGGAAATGCAATACTAGGATGGAAAAATCATATGGGAGATAATCAGAGTATGAACGTTGAGATACTGGAACTGATCGAGGGGGCAAAAAAGGCAGGGGGGATCGCGGTCGTGATCGATGTTTTCCGCGCATTTTCCCTGGAATGCTATCTGTTTAGCCGCGGCGCAGAAAGGATCTATGCCGTCGGCGGCATGGATGAAGCGTTCGCGTTAAAGCGGGAGCACCCCGAATATATCCTGATCGGCGAGAGGCACGGCAAAATGGTGGAGGGGTGCGATTTCGGCAATTCACCCTCCCAGACGGAGGACGCCGACTTTAAGGGAAAGACGGTGATCCATTCGACCAGCGCGGGCACGCAGGGGATTGTAAATGCGTCCGGCGCGGACAGGATCATCACGGGAAGCCTTGTCAACGCGAAGGCGGTGGCACGGTATATCCGGAGCCTTAACCCGGAGAGGGTGTGCCTTATTGCGATGGGCAACGGCGGAGTCCGGACCGCGAAGGAGGACGTACTGTGCGCGCAGTATATCCGCTGCCTTCTTACCGGTCAGGCGATAACGGACGATGAAGGAAATGAGTACGGCCCGGAGGATATCGGAAGACTCTCACAGGAACTCCGCCATGACGGCGGGGCGCATTTCTTTGACCCGCAGCGGCAGGAAATCTACCCGGAGAAGGACTTTTTCATGTGCACGCAGTGCGACGCCTTCGACTTTGTGATCGAGGCGGGAAGGGATGAGGCCGGAAGGCTTATAACCTTTCCCCGGCGCGGATTACCTCCTGTGGTAGAATAAGCTGATTTCTGGTATGATAGTATTCAGTTTTATGCCCGGCTGTCCCCGAAAGTCCGCAGGATAAGCCGGTCAGTGCGGAAGGATACACATGAGGAGTCAACTGAAAATAAAGGGAAAACTGGCGGCGTATTATGACGCGCCTGTCAGGCTCGGGATCCTGCTTCTGATCATTAACGTGATCGTCTGGTTCATCAACTGGCCGTCGGGGCTTCTGCTCACCTTTTTTAGTGCAGCTTATTTTGTCATCATATTGATGATGCGGTACAACAACCGCAATCTTCTCCAGAGCGAGCTGGTCAGCTTTGCGACGGAGTACGGCCAGATACAGAGCAAGCTCCTTAAAAATCTCGAGCTTGCGCACGCGATCCTTGACGACGGCGGCCATATCATCTGGAACAATTACGCATTCGAGAAGGCACTGCACCGCTACAACCTCACGCACCGGACAATCAGCTCACTGTTTCCGTCCGTTACGAAGGATACACTGCCGGACACCAGCGAGCCCGTCAACCTTGCGGTCGACTATGAGGGCAACAGCTTCCGCGTACAGATGAAGCGAATCCCCATGGACCAGCTGGCGATGGAGAGCGAGATTATCGAGGATACCGGCTTTGACGGGAGCCTGATCGCTGTTTACCTTTTTGATGAAACCGCCCTTAAGCTGGCAATCCAGGAGGTCGACGACCAGAGCCTGGTGATCGGTTTTATCTATCTCGACAACTACGACGAAGCGCTCGAGAGCGTTGAGGATGTCAGAAGGTCTCTTCTGATCGCCCTGATCGACAGAAAGATCAATAAATATGTCTCCGCGACGGACGGCATCTGCAGCAAGATCGAAAAGGACAAATACCTGGTCATCATGCGCAAGAAATCCATGCAGCAGCTGCGCGACGCCCGCTTCGAGCTTCTCTCCGATGTAAAGACGGTCAGCATCGGCAACGAGATCCCGATCACGGTCAGTATCGGTTTCGGGTGCGACGGCCTGTCCTATACGCAGAATTATGAATTTGCCCGCAACGCGATTGACCTCGCCCTCGGGCGCGGCGGCGACCAGGCGGTTGTCAAGATGCCGGACAACACGATCTACTACGGCGGAAAGACACAGCAGGTCGAAAAGAACACGCGCGTCAAGGCAAGAGTCAAGGCACAGGCTCTCAAGGAGATTATTTCCTCCAGGGATGTCGTATATATCATGGGACACCGGCTCGGTGACATCGACTGTCTGGGCGCCGGCATCGGCATTTACCGGATTGTGCGCGGAATGAATAAGGAAGCGCACATCGTGCTGAATACGATTTCCACCTCGCTCCAGCCGATGGTCGACCTGTTCCGGAACAGCCCCGAGTATCCGGAGGATCTGTTCGTTACCAGCCAGCAGGCGATCGCGCAGGTCTCCGACAACAGCGCCCTTGTGGTGGTGGATGTCAACAGGCCCAGCATCACGGAGTGCCCGGAGCTTCTGGGACTGTGCAAGTCCATTATCGTACTGGACCACCACAGGCAGGGGAGCGAAACGATCGAGAACGCGACCCTTTCCTACGTTGAGGCCTACGCCTCCTCCGCATGCGAGCTTGTCTCCGAGGTGGTGCAGTATACGGGCGACAACATCCGCCTGCGGCCTGAGGAAGCCGACGTTATCTACGCGGGTATCGCGATGGATACCGACAACTTCCACAGTAAGTGCGGCGTCAGGACGTTCGAAGCCGCTGCCTTCCTTCGAAGGAGCGGAGCGGATGTTACCAGAGTGCGCAAGCTTTTCCGCGAGGATGCCATGGAATATAAGGCCCGCGCGGACGCGGTCTCCCAGGCGGAGATCTACCGCGACAGCTACGCGATCTCCATCTGCCCCGGACAGGGACTGGCGAGCCCTACGGTCGTCGGAGCGCAGGCTGCCAACGAGCTTCTCAATATCAAGGGCGTAAAGGGAAGCTTTGTACTGACAGAGTACCAGAACCAGATTTTCATCAGCGCGAGGTCGATCGACGAGATCAATGTCCAGCTGGTGATGGAGCACCTCGGCGGAGGCGGCCATATGAATATGGCGGGCTGCCAGCTCCAGGATGTGACGCTGGCTGAAGCCATCGCCATTTTGAAGCATACCATCGACGCCATGATCGAAGACGGCGAAATATAGAAGACAGAATAATCAGGGACACCTTGAAAGGAGCATTATGAAAGTTATTTTACTGCAGGATGTGAAATCACTCGGAAAAAAGGGCGAGATTGTCGACGTAAGCGACGGATACGCGCGCAACTTTGTGCTTCCCAAAAAGCTTGGCATGGAAGCTACCGAGAAGAACAAAAACGACCTGAAGCTTCAGAAGGCGCATGAGGAGAAGCTCGCCGCCCAGAAGCTTGAGGAGGCAAAGCAGCTTGCCTCCAGGCTGGAAGGCATTAAGATTACAGTGACCATGCGCGCCGGCGAGGGCGGACGTGTCTTCGGTTCCGTCTCCTCCAAGGAGATCGCGGAGGCTGCGAAGAAGCAGCACGACCTTGAGCTCGACAAGAAAAAGATCCAGATCGACGAGCCGATCAAGGCGTTCGGCATGCACGAGGTTCCCATCAAGCTTCATCCCCAGGTTACCGGCAGGCTCTATGTGCTGGTAAAGGAGCAGTAAGACAGTGGCAGAGCAGCAGGAAATAAAGCGAATCATGCCGCATTCCACGGAGGCGGAGATGTCCGTGGTCGGCGCGATGCTGATGGACCAGCAGGCGATCGGAAAGGCGATGGAGGTACTGTCTGCGGATGATTTCTATTCCCGTCAGTACGGCATCATGTTCGAGACGATGGCCGAGCTGGACCGGGAGGGCATGGCAGTCGATCCCGTGACGGTGCAGCAGCGCCTGAAGGAGAAGAATCTCCCCCCGGAGATGTACGATCCGCAGACGCTTGGAACGCTGATCGCGCAGGTCCCGACCTCGGCCAATATCCTGAGCTACGCGAGGATTGTGGCCGACAAATCCATGCTCCGGAGGCTGATCAGGGTCAATGAGGAGCTCGCGCAGACGGCCTATGCCGAGAGCGAGGATCCCGAGATTCTGATGAGAAAGGCGGAGGAGGATATCTTCCGGCTCGCGCAGAAGCGCAACTCCTCGGACTTTATGCCGATCGGGGAGATCGTCCTTAAAGCCATCGACAAGATCGTCGCGGCGTCCAAGATCCACGGGAGCGTCACCGGCGTTGCAACCGGCTTTGTCGACCTGGACAGCCGCACGGCGGGATTCCAGCCCGCGGACCTGATCCTTCTCGCAGCAAGGCCTTCCATGGGAAAAACGGCGCTCGCGCTGAATATCGCGCAGAATGTCGCCGTAAAGGGAGACAAGCATGTCGCCATATTCTCCCTCGAAATGTCAAAGGAACAGCTGACGAACCGTCTGTTTGCCATGGAGAGCCATGTGGATTCCCAGAAGATCCGCACCGGCGACCTGACGGACGGTGAATGGACCGACCTCATTGAAGGCGCAGGCGTTATCGGAAAGAGCAAGCTGATTCTGGACGATACCCCTGCCATCACGGTTACCGAGATGCGCTCGAAGTGCCTGAAGTTCAAGCTCGACATGGGGCTGGACATGGTCATGGTCGACTACCTTCAGCTGATGAGCAGCTCGGGCCGGAATACCGATTCAAGACAGCAGGAAATCTCCGATATTTCGCGTTCGCTGAAGGCGCTCGCGCGTGAACTGAACGTTCCGGTGGTTGCGCTCTCACAGCTCTCGCGAGCGGTAGAAAGCAGAAACGACAAGCGCCCGATGCTCTCGGACCTTCGTGAATCCGGCGCCATTGAGCAGGATGCGGACGTTGTTATGTTCATATACAGGGATGAATATTATCACCCCGATTCCGCGGACAAGGGGACGGCGGAGGTCATTATCGCAAAGCAGAGAAACGGCCCGGTTGGGACGATCCGGCTGAAATGGCTGCCCGAGCTCACCAAGTTCGCCAATCTTGCCGCCCAGAGTTAAAGCGCCGGCAAAAGCGGTGCGCGGCACCAGTGACTTATACAAATGACCAGTAAGACTTTTCCGGAAAAGAATATGCGAAGGGATCGGGGAATATTTTTCCTGATCCTTGTCGTTTCTTTTATCTGTATCTATATCTTCAATCATTATACGCCGATGATCACGGACGACTATTCCTACGGGATGGAAGCGGCAGGTGCGGGCGGTAGCCTGTACAAGCTCTTCCTGCAGGAAAAAAACCAGTATTTGAACTGGAACGGGAGGAACGTCGTCCATTTTCTTCTGCGCGTGTTCCTGAGCCTCCCCGTGGGAATCTTCAAGTTTGCGAACAGCCTTGCTTTCCTTGCGCTTACGCTCCTTATGAGCCTTAGCGTCAGGGGCAGGAAAAAATACGACTGGCCGCTCCTTTTGTCCGCAACGACGGGGATCTGGCTTTTCGGAGTGGATTTCGGGGACACCATTCTCTGGGAGACAGGCGCCTGCAATTACCTCTGGGGGACGGTGATCATCCTCGCCTTTATGGTGCTGGCTGAGCGGCTTTCGGAGAGAATTTCCGAAGATGAGAAGGGGGCGCTTTTTGCGGCAAAGGCCGCGGGGATCTTTCTTTTCGGCGTCATCGCGGGCTGGTGCAACGAGAACACCTCCGGCGGCGCGCTCTTATTTGTCCTCTCTCTTCTTATCCCGTTTGGCAGAAAGAAGCTTAACAGGAAAGCCTTCTTTGTAACCTGCGCCGCGGCAGCGGGTAATTTTGCGGGACTCCTTCTGATGGTGACGGCGCCGGGCAACAGCGCCCGCGCATCACTCTCGGATGAAGCCTATTCGGGGATCCTGCGCTACGTCGCGCGCTTTCAGAAAATAACGCTCCATGTGCGTGACTATTTTCTCATCCTTCTGTGCATCCTGATTGTTTTCGCAGTGCTCAGAGTCCTCCAGCTCCTTACAAAGGGGCGCGGCGCGGCGGACATCCTGCAGGGCCTGTACAGGCCTGCCCTGTTCAGTTTCCTGTTCCTTGCGACGTCCTACGCACTGATACTGACAAGGCCGACACAGCCCAGAGCCTTCTTCGGCGCCGGGATCTTCCTTCTGACAGCGCTCCTCCAGTGCATCAGGGATGCGGTGAATGAAGAGAGGGGAGAGGTCTTTGAAGGGAATGAGGGAAAAGGCGGGGGCGCAGTGTATACCGCAAGGCTCCTTGCCGTATCGCTCCTTGGCATCTGGACCCTGGTCTTTGTATTCACCTTCATGGAGAATGCGGCGAACCTTCAGCGTCTTTACAGGGATGAGAATAACCGCATCGCATACCTTCTCGAGATGAAGGAGGCGGGCAGCCAGGATGTGACCATCCCCAAGCTCCGCCCGGAATTCTTCAGCCGGTTCTCCTCCCTGACGCAGGAAAGCGATCTGGACGAGAATCCTACCTATTGGATCAATGTCTTCTATGAGAGCTATTACGGCGTGAACTGCATCAGCGCCATTCCCTATGAGGAGTGGGAAGAGGAGAGGGGAA
>ODAI011622095.1_pt1 | contig 13307 bp, 8 predicted proteins | sample 1539321 | NCBI WGS metagenome assembly ODAI01 (sample SAMN02144231, study PRJEB22623) | gut metagenome | biome: sheep rumen | host: Ovis aries | place: New Zealand
CACAAGGTCGATGGCCCTGCAGTGATCCTCGACATAGAGCCAGTCGCGGACGTTCTTCCCGTCCCCGTAGACGGGAAGCCGGCGTCCCGACAGACCGTTGTTGATCATAAGCGGGCTGAGCTTCTCCGGGAACTGGTAGGGGCCGTAGTTGTTGGAGCAGTTGGTGATGTTGGCCGGGAAATGGTAGGTGTCCATGAAGGCCTTGACCATGAAGTCCGAGGATGCCTTGGAAGCCGAGTAGGGGCTGTGTGGATCGTAGGGCGTGGTCTCATAGAAGTAGTCTTCCGGATTGGAGAGGGAGCCGTAGACTTCATCCGTGGAGACGTGGAGGAACTTCTTGTCCGGCTTGTAGGTGCCGTCCGGCAGCTCCCAGGCAGCCCTGGCCGCGTTCAGCATGGTCAGCGTGCCGAGCACGTTGGTCTTCACGAAGACGCCCGGGTCCTTGATGGACCTGTCCACGTGGCTCTCGGCCGCGAAATGGACCACGCGGTCGATGTCATTCTCCTCAAAGAGCTTGTTGATGGCCTCGGCGTCGCAGATGTCCGCGCGCACGAAGGTGTAATTGGGGTTATTTTCAATGTCCTTGAGGTTCTCGAGGTTGCCGGCGTAGGTGAGCTTGTCCACATTGATGATGCGGATCTCATCTCCGTACTTTTTGAACATATAATGGATGTAATTGGACCCGATAAAGCCGGCGCCGCCGGTCACGAGGTAGGTACGCATAGGTTAAAATCCTCCGAAAATGTCTTCTTCTCTAAAAAATCGCGCACTTATACACATGCACAGACTTTTCGCCATTATAGCATTAAAAATCCGCCACTGCAACAAAAGGGGACTTGTTTTTAGGTGGGGGTCCGGATGGCCGCGGAGATTGCTAATCGGCCATTTTCGTGATATAGTAGACTGACTGGAGGATTCCAGCGGACATGTAGCTGCATCCTCCTTTACGTAACAGTCTGTCATTTCCCGCGTGCAGCGAGACGCCGCGGGGATTTGCATGGATACGGCTGGCCTCATATGCACCGAAGTCCGTCCGCATCCCCTGTATCATATCTGAAAGGGAGACCCTGTATGAGTCTGTATTCCGTAGTTGTTCCCGTATATTATGGCGAGCACATGCTGGACGAGCTTTACACCCGCCTGGCCAGAGTCTTCGACGAGGTCCTCAAGAGGGATTTCGAGCTGCTCCTCATCGACGACGGCTCCAAGGACCGGTCCTGGGAGGTCATGCAGGCCCTCCGCGACAAGGACAAGCGTGTCCGCATTTTCCAGATGTCCCGGAACTTCGGGCAGCACCCGGCCATCCTGGCCGGCTTCCAGTACGTCCGGGGCGATTTCGTCATCACCATGGACGACGACCTCCAGCACATGCCGGAGGAGCTCCCCAAGATGATCAAGGTCATGGACGAGCGCGATGACGTGGACGTCATCCTGGCCCGCTACGAAGGCCGCCATCACAGCCTGATCCGGAAGCTGGGCACCCGGCTGTCGGTCTACGCCACCAGCAAGATGCTGGGCAAGGACCCGGACCTGGAAATCACCTCCTTCCGCCTCATGCGCCGCTTCATCGTGGACGCCATCAAGGACACCACCGTCCACCTGCCCCAGATCGGCAACCTCCTGGTCCAGACCTCCAACCACATCATCAACGTGGACGTGCAGCACGCCGAGCGGGCCTACGGCAAGAGCGGCTACACCTTCCGGAGCCTGGTGAAGACCCTGCTCTACGACATCACCACCCACTCCATCCTCCCGCTCCTCCTGGTGCGCGACATAGGAATCATCGCCTTCCTGGTCAGCATGGTCCTGGGTATCTACTATCTGATCCGATACTTCGCCGTCGGCATTTCCATTGAGGGCTGGACGACCATCATCCTCATCCTCCTGGCCTCCACCGGCCTGACCCTCCTGTCCGTGGGTATACTGGGAGAATACCTGATGCACATCCTTGACGAGTCCAAGAAGATGCCCCACTACGTGCTACGCAGAAAGGACGACGAATGAAAGAGATCGGCGGTTACCTTGAATTCGAGGATCTGGGCGGCCGGGAGTATTACCCGGACCTCTTAAAGCTGAACCTCGGCCGGACGGCCTGCACCTTCTACCTGAAGGGCACCGGCGTCCGGCGTCTTTATATGCCTGTATTTATGTGCGCCTCCGTGATCGACGCCGTCCGGGAAGCCGGGATCGAGCTTGTCTTCTACAACTGTGACAGGCGCCTTCATCCCGTTCTGTCCGACCTTCCCGCCGGTCCTCTCCCGGAGGGCGAGTGCCTTTTCCTCTGCAACGCCTACGGCCAGCTGGAAAATGCCACCATTCTCTCCCTGAAGGAGACCTACGAACACATCCTCGTGGACAACACCCACGCCTTCTTCCAGGCGCCCGCGCCGGGCGTCGCCCCCCTCTACTCGGTCCGCAAGTTCTTCGGCGTGACCGACGGCGCCTACCTGGCCTCGGACGTGCCCCTTGCCCCGCCGGAGGAGCGGGATGAGAGCCATGCCCGCTTCAGCCATATTCTCGGCCGCTACGAAAAGGACGCCGGCACCTTCTACAAGGCCATGCTGGACAACGCCCACAGCTATGAGGGTGCCCCCGTCATGCGGATGTCCCGCCTGACGGAAGACCTGCTCGGCGCCCTGCCCTATGAACGGATCGAAGAGCAGAGAAAAGCCAACTACGCCTGCCTGGCTGATAAGCTGGACGCGATCAACCCGCTCTCCGCCCTCTTCCATACCCCCTGCGGCGGCCCCTTTGTCTATCCCTTCTATATAAATGACGGCCCTGCCGTGCGCAAAGCCCTGGCCGCCCGGAAGATCTTCGTCCCCACCTACTGGACCAACGTCATGGCGGATGCCGCGCCGGGGTCCGTCGAAGCGGATTACGCAGCCAACATCCTGGCCCTTCCCTGCGACCAGCGCTACGGCGCGAAGGAGATGGACGCCGTGGCGGAGGCTGTGCTCGCCTGCCTGTAAGATCAGGCGCGAAGCTTTTTCAGATGCTTTGCCCCCTGCGTCCGGGAGGGATATCCCATGAATGACCTGTCAGATGCGCCTGTGGAATGTCTGCCCCCGCGTCCGGGCGAGTTATCCCAGGAATGACCTGTCAGATGCGCCTGTGGAATGTCTGCCCCCACGTCTGGGAGGGTTATCCACGAGCTGATACGTCCTCACACTGATTCCATCCACAGCACCGGCGGCTTCTGCCGCCAACCGGAGACTATATTATGTCCAAAAACCTGCTCATACTCGGCGGTCTCGAAGAGTTCGTGTCCATGGCCGCCCTGGCCGCCGCCCATGGGATCCGCCCCATCGTGGTGGACGGCAATCCAGGCGCACCCGCCAAGCGCAAGGCCCTCGAAGTGGGCGGCGCCGCCTACGACGCGGACATCCGGGACGCTGCCGCCGTCTCGGAAATCATTAAGAAGGAGAAGGCTACCGCCATCACCACCGCCTACTCGGATCTCCTTTTGGAGTGCATGGTCCGGATTGCGGACCTGTCCGGCCTTCCCTGCCACCTCTCACCCGCCCAGCTGCCCTTTTACCGGGACAAGCTGACCACCAACCGGACCTGCGAGGAGCTGGGCATCCCCACGCCGGGGTCAGTCCTCCTCGAAAAGGACTTCAGCGACAGCGACCTTGCGGGGCTTTCATTTCCCATGGTCGTAAAGCCGGTGGATATGTACGGCTCCCGGGGTCTTTCAATCGTGCAGGACCCGGATGAGATCAGGGAGCGCTTCGACGAGTGCTGCAGCACTTCCCCGAGGAAGGTCATCCTGGCCGAAGAATATGCTGCCGGCTTTGAGTTCAACGTCCAGTGCTGGGTCCGCCACGGAAAAGTCCACATTCTGGGACTGGCAGACCGGGAGAAGACCTTCCACAACAGGACCGACATTCCCCTTTCGACCCGCAACGTCTATCCCTCAAGGCTCATGGACCGGGTCTACGAGTCGGCCCTCGACGCGCTGACCCGCTATATCTGCCGGACCGGCCAGAGCGAAGGTCCCCTGGCCATGCAGTTCTACTGGAATCCCAGGGACGGCTTCAGCGTGGGCGAGATCGCAGCCCGTTTTCTCGGCTACGAGCATGAGCTCATCGAGTACGCCTGCGGCTTCAGCATCGAGGAGCTCCTCCTTGCGGCCGCTTTCGTCGACGCCGAACTGGACCGGCTGCTGAATGCGGGAGACCCCTTCGGGACCTCCAGCGCGGCCGTGATCTATTTCCACGGCAGGGACGGCGTCGTGGCCGACGTTTCCCCCATGGAGGCGGCTTTCGCAGACCCGGCGGTGGTCTATAGCCGGCTTTTCTACTCCGTTGGGGAGCGGATCGGCTGCCCCCAGACAAAGCCCTACGTCGCCCGCTGCTACGTCCGGGGAGAGGACCGGAAGGCCGTTGACGCCGCCACTGACAGGATCCTGGCCCGGGCGGACGTCCTGGACGGTGCAGGCAATACCCTCCTCCATCCCAATCTGCCCGGAAACTACGACGAAATTGGAGGTTGAACCCTCTATTCCCCTTAAATTTGCCCCCATCCCTTCAAAGCCCTGTTGATTTTGCCGAAGCATACCGGAAGGTTCACAAACTATGAATTCCGCCATGACAGATTTCAACGAATCGCTGACGTCCGGCCGCGAAAGGGATCGCGGGGCCGGGGACGCCCGCGGCAGCAGACTGTATTTCGCCGACAGGCACCCCCTCCCTGTTCTCATTTTCACGACCAGCCTCATCTATCTGGCCCTCTACAGCCGCTTTCTCTTCGGGAAAGCGGTCTTTATGTACAGCGACATCGGTTCGGACTCCCTGTCCACCTTCTTCCCCACCTTCATGATGCTCTCCCGCCTCCTGAAGGAAGGCGCCTTGGGCAGCTATACCCTGACCTACGGCCTCGGCGGCAGTACGGCTTTCTACGCCCTCCAGTCCCTGAATCCCCTCAAATTTCTCCCGCTACCCTTCAGCGAGGCCTACTTCCCCGTCGTCATCCTCATCCACCAGTTCCTCATCCACATACTTACGGCCCTGACCGGGTACGGCCTCTTCTCAAGGCTCTTCCGGGACCGGACCGTCGGCGTCTTCGCGGCCGTCATCTGGGCCTTTTCGGGTTATATGACAGGCTGGGGACAGAATTACGTCTACGGCGGCTGCCTTCTCTTCTTCACCCTGGCCATGTGGGTCCTCCAGCTTTTCCTGGACAGGCCGAGCCGCCCCCACTTCTTCGCGTTGTCGCTCGTCTTCGCCCTCTTCATCCTCTTCAGCTGGTATTTCTTCTACATGTCAGGCATTTTCATCGCCTTCTACGTCCTCGACGAGACTCTCATCCGGGGACGCCATGTGGAAAATGAAACCCCTCCCCGCCAAAACACCTTCCTAATCCTGATCCGGCGCGAATTTTCCGTCCTCCTCGCGGCCCTCGCAGCCATCTGCCTGGCCGCCGCCCCGCTGACCCAGATCCTCACCCAGTTCCTGGGCAGTTCCCGCACAGGCGAGGTGGCCGGCATGACCCCTGCCGCCCTTCTGCAGCACTATGATCTAAGGACCATTCTCTCCAGCCTTTCCCGTTTCCTCTCCTCCAACCTTTTAGGCGCGGGGAGCAGCTACGCGGGCACTGTGGACTACTACAATATCGCCTTCCTCTTCACCAGCATCCTTCTGATCTTCGCCCTCGTCTACCTCCTCACAGTGCCGCGGACCATCCTGCCGACCCTCCTCTTCGGGGCGGCCTCCCTGGCCATGCTCCTCTTCCCGGCGGCAGGCTATATCCTGACCTTCAACAGGAAGGCCCAGCGTCATTCCTTCCTGATCGCCTTCATGGCCGTCCTCCTCATCGCCGCCTTCCTTTGGTCGGTGCTCCGGGAGGACCATCCCAGGCGGCTCAAATTCTCTGCCATCGCAGGTTTTCTCACCACCCTGGCCCTCGAGGCAGCCTTCTGGCTCCTCTTCCGCCGCCTGGAAATGCACCCCAGCCTCCTCTACTTCTGCGTGACTGCCGGGAGTGCCTTCATTTTCGCAGTCATCTTCCTCCTCCTCGGAAGGCAGGAACGAAAAAAGGCCCTGGCCTTCGCCTGCCTTCTGGCCGTCTCCCTGGAAATGGTCGTCTCCGGCTGGGGCACCTTCTACGACCGCGCCTATCTCACCACGGAGGACTACTACCACAGCCATTTCAACGACGATACCCGGGCGGCGGTGGACCGCATCCTGAGGGAAGACGGGTCCCTCTGCCGCATCTCCACCACAGAGGATTTCTCCTATGCCAACGAAGGCATGGTGGACGGCTTCAACGCCACCACGGCCTACGCAGGCGAGCTTCCCTCCTCCGTGACGACCCTGGGCAGGACCTTCGGCATCCAGCAGTACAGCCCCAACTTTTTCCTGAACAGCTGGGACGACTACTATCTGCTGACCCTCCTCTCCACCAGGTACCTGGTGGTCGATGAGCCCTCCGCGAGCTCCTTTGCCTGGGATTCGGCCGCCTACACAAGGCGCTTCGCCTCAGACACCATTTCCGTCTTTGAAAATGCAAACCCGCTTCCCTTCGGCTACGTCTACACAAGCCGCATAGACAATGGGGAATTCGAGGGTCTTTCGGCCTTCGACCGCCAGCGCGCCCTGACCCAGGGCTTCCTCCTGACCGAGGGCAGCGAGGATACCGTGTCGGCGAAGACCGCCGCCTACGTGCCGCCCGAGAAGGTCTTCGACCTGACAGAGCGGATCGCGTCTGCCAACGACCTGACCTGGGAGGTCCTGCCCGACGGCCGCCTCCGCGTGCAGCCCACAGGCTTCGACCCCTACCTGACCTTTGACATCTCGGATCTCTACTCCGGCGGCGTGGAAGCCCTCCAGTACTTCAGCTTCACCCTCGACCCTTCCTGCCTCCACGGCATGGAACAATATGAGACCTTCATCACCAGCGCCGTTCTCCCCGACCAGTTCATTGAGACCTCCTTCTTTGTGGGCACCAATGCCGCCCGGGCAGCCATGCTCCTGCCCGACGGAGCCCTGACGCTGCGCCTGGACATGACCGCCGGCTCCGACCTCCTCTTCGAAGAGATCAGCCTTTCCCAGATCGACGATCCCGCCGCGGACTTCGCGGCCCTTTCGGATTCCGGCGTCTCGGACATTTCCTTCGCCGACAGCACCTACTCTGCCAAAGTGACCGGAGCCGCCCCGGACAGCCTCCTCTGCGTGCCCATCCTCTACGAGCGCAGCTGGAAAGCAACCGTCAACGGCACGGCCGCAGAGCCGGTCAACGTGAACGGCGGTCTCATCGGCATTCCGCTGACTGAGGGGGATAACAGTGTGATTCTGACTTACTCCCCGCCCTACCTGGTCCCAGGCATCGCGGTGTCGACTGTCTCGTTTCTTCTCCTTCTTCTTGCCTGCTTCCTCCCCTCCAAAAAGAGGAAAGCCGCGGAGACGGAAGAACGCTGACCTGAAGCGAAAGAGAACCACAGACCTGCAGGGATGGAACACCGCAGCTTTGCCGTGAAAGAAAACCACAGACCTGCTGAGAAGTGCAGCCGTCTGTACACATTACTCCCGGACGCAGACATCCGGGATGCCTTCGGCAAGCCCCTTCTCTCCCCGGATGATGGCGAAAGGAAAAGAGATCCCTCAATTGGATCTCTTTTCTACTTGAGCTCTGACGGCAATCGGTATAAAATATAATGATTAACGTGTGTATTTAAAATATTAAATATAGAAGGATTCTGTCCATGATTGATTTCAACGTACCGCCCAGTACCGGAAAAGAGCCGGTATATATAGCCCAGGCCATCGCCAACAAAAAGATCTGCGGCGACGGCCCCTTCACAAAAAAATGTCACCGCTTCCTCGAGGAGAAGACCGGCGCCGCGGCCGTCTACCTGACCACCTCCGGCACCTCCGCCCTCGAGATGGCAGCCATTCTCTCGGAAATCGGCCCGGGCGATGAGGTAATTCTGCCCTCCTACACCTTCTGCTCCACCGCAGACGCCTTTGTCGCCAGAGGCGCCCGGCTGGTCTTTGTGGACATCCGCCCGGACACCATGAATATTGACGAGACTAAGATCGAGGCCGCCATCACTGACCGGACCCGCGTCATCGCCGTCGTCCACTATGCCGGCGTCTCCTGCGAGATGGACGCCATCATGGAGATCGCCCGCCGTCACGGCCTCAAGGTCGTGGAGGATGCGGCCCAGGCCGTGGGCTCCTACTACAAAGGAAAAGCCCTGGGCACCATCGGCGACTTCGGCTGCTTCTCCTTCCACGAGACCAAAAACTACTCCATGGGTGAGGGCGGCGCCCTCCTTTTGCCCACCCTCGACAAGAGGGACGAGGCGGAGATCTGCCGCGAGAAGGGCACCGACCGCAGCCGCTTCTTCCGCGGCCAGGGGACTAAATACACCTGGGCAGACTTCGGCTCCTCCTATCTTCCCAGCGACATCAACGCGGCCTACCTCTGGGCCCAGCTTGAGATGTTCGACGAGATTTTCAATGACCGCATGAAGACCTGGCAGACCTACGACGAGGCTCTGCGCCCCCTCCGTGAAGCCGGTCTCATCGAGACCCAGACCATCCCCGAAGGCTGCGCCCACAACGCCCATATGTATTACATCAAGGCAAAGGATCTGGCGGAGCGGACTGCCCTGATCAGCCACCTGAAGGCACTGGGCATCCTGGCTGTCTTCCACTACATTCCCCTCCACTCCTCCCCCGCCGGTCTCAAGTTCGGCCGGTTCGCAGGCGAGGACGTATGGACTACCCGCGAGAGCGAACGGCTCCTGCGCCTTCCCCTCTACTACGGGATCACGCCGGAGGACACCGCCCGCGTCATCGAGGGAGTCCGCAGCTTCTATTGCCACTGATTTAGACAGCTCATGTCTTCCTCTTGTCCCAAAACCGGCGGAGGAAGACTTTTTTGTAACGATCCTGTCCCTTGAGATAACAAAAAGGACAGATAACACGTTGACCTGAAAGACATTTGTGATATGTCTCATCACAAAGGAGACTCCATGGATAAGAAATATTTTGCGGACAGGCATCCCCTTCCGGTCCTTATTTTTTTGACGACACTCGTCTACGCCGGCCTGTACAGTCGCTTCCTCTTCGGGAACGCAGTCTTTATGTACAGCGACATCGGGTCGGATTCCCTGTCCTCCTCCTACCCCACCCTCATGATGCTCTCCCACCTGTATGACGAGGGCGCCCTGGGGACCTACTCCCTGACCAACGGCCTCGGCGGCAGCACGGCTCTCTTTTTCATGCAGTACCTAAACCCCCTGAAGTTCCTTCTGATCGCCTTCGGGGAGGCCTGGTTCCCGGTGGTCATCCTCATCCACCAGTACCTCCTCCACCTGCTGACGGCCCTGACCGGCTACGCCTTCTTCAGCCGTCTCTTCCGCGACCGGACGGCCGGCGTCTTCGCAGCCATCATCTGGGCCTACTCGGGCTACATGGTCGGCTGGGGGCAGAACTACACCTACGGGGTCTGCATCCTCACCTTCACACTGGCCATGTGCGTGCTCCAGTTCTTCCTGGACAAGCCCACGCGACGCCGCTTCTTCCTGCTCGCCCTCACCTTCGCCTTTTTCATCCTGGTCAACTACTACTTCTTCTACATGTCCGGCATTTTCATCGCCTTCTATGTCCTCTTCGAGACCATCGTCCGCGGCCGGCATGTGGAAAATGAGAACCGCCCCCGGCATCTGAACGCCTTCGTCATGCTGATCCGCCGGGAATTCTCCGTCCTTCTGGCTGCAATCTGCGCCATCGGCCTCTCCGCGGCGCCCCTGACCCAGATCCTGACCCAGTTCCTCGGCAGTTCCCGCACAGGGGAAGTCTCCGGGACGGACTGGCGGGGGCTGGTCAACCATTTCGGCATCCGGACCATCCTCTCCTCCCTCTCCCGCTTCTTCTCCCCCAACCTGCTGGGGGCCGGCAGCCATTACGGCGGGACAGTGGACTACTACAGCATCGCCTTCCTCTTCACCAGCATCCTGCTCGTCTTCGCCCTCATCTATCTGCTGACGGTACCGAAGACCATTTTGCCGGTGGTCCTCTTCGCGGCCGTCTCCGCGGGCATGCTCTTCTTCCCGGCGGCGGGCTACCTGCTGACCTTCAACGTCTCTGCCCAGCGCTACGCCTACCTCATCGCCTTCGTGGGCGTGATCCTCATCGAAGCCTTCCTCCACTCTGTTCTCCGGGAGGACCATCCTCGGCGCCTTGTCTTCTCGGCTGTAGCAGGCTTTGCCGTGGTGGTCATCGCTGGCGTTGGCTTCTATATCCTCTTTAAGCACTATCAGATGGCCGCCGCGCCGGTCTACTTTGCCCTCATGGCGGTGAGTGCCCTCATTTTCATGCTGATCTTCCTCCTCCTTGGCCGTGGGGGCCGGAAACGGGCGCTGGCTGCCGTCTGCCTCCTGGCCGTCTGCCTGGAGATGGTCGCCTCCGGCTGGGGCACCTTCTACGACCGGGATTATCTGACGGTCGACGACTACTACCACGCCCACTTCAACGACGGGACCAGAGCGGCTGTGGACTATATCAGTGCCAACGACGGCAGCCTTTACAGGGTCACCACCTCGGATATTTTCAACTATGCCAACGAGGGAATGGTGGATAACTTCAACGCCACCACCGCCTACTCCAACCAGCTGGCCGCCTCCATGGTCACCCTGGGAAGGACCGCCGGCATCCAGCAGTTCAGCCCCAACTTCTTCCTGGACAGCTACGACGACTACTATCTCCTGACCCTCCTGGCCGGGAAATACCTGGTCACCGACGAGCCCTCCTCCACCTCCTTCTCCTACGACGGCGCCGCCTATAAGAAGATCTACGACAGCGGCACGGCAGCCGTCTTTGAAAATGCAAACCCGCTCCCCTTCGGCTACGTCTACAATACGCGGCTGGACAACGAGGAGTTCGAGGGCCTCTCCACCTTCGACCGCCAGCGGGCGCTGACCCAGGGCTACCTGCTGACCGACGGCGATCCGGCGGAGGTGACCACCAAAACGGCGGCCTACGAGCCGCCCGCCACGGTCCTCTCCCTCACGGACCACATTCTTGAGGCCAATGACCTGACCTACGAGGTCCTTCCCGACGGCAGGCTCAGCGTGACGCCGACCGGCTACGACCCCTTCCTGGTCTTCGACATTTCCTCCCTCCACTCCATCGGGGAGGACGCCCTCCAGTATTTCAGCTTCACCCTCGACCCGGCCACCATCCACGGCCGGCAGAACTACGAGACTTTTGTCACCTGCTCCGCCAACCCCGGACAGCTGATGGAGACCCTCTTCTTTGTCGGTGACAGTGTTCCCCGCGCCGCCCTGCTCATGCCGGATGGCGCCCTGACCCTCCGTCTGGACCTGACCTACACCGGAGAGGTCATTTTCAATGAGATCACCTACTCCCAGATCGACGACCCGGCCGCGGACTTCGCCGCCCTGGCCGGCTCCGGGGTCTCGGACATCTCTTATTCCTACAACGACTACAAGGCCACCGTGACCGGCGCCTCCTCCGGCAGCCTCCTCTGCGTGCCCTTCCTCTACGAGCGGGGCTGGCTGGCCAGTGTGAACGGCGAGACCGTGGAGCCCGTCAACGTGAACGGCGGCCTCATCGGCATCCCGCTTCCCGCCGGGGACAGCGCCGTGACCCTCACCTACACGCCGCCCTACCTGATCTTTGGTATCGTGGTGTCGGCGGTATTTCTGCTCATTCTCCTCGTCGTGTGCTTCATGCCCCGGCAGAAAAAGTAAAAAAGTGGGAATCAGGGACGGTTCCTTTTCCCAGTTTTCAAAGAAAACTGGGAAAAGGAACCGTCCCTGATTCCCACTTTTTTCGCAGCTTCACCTGTAAATGATATCCTCGCGGGCAGGTCCGTTGGTCACCATGGTGATCGGATAGCCCAGCTCCTTCTCGATGAACTCGATGTAGTTGCGGCAGTTCTCCGGCAGTTCCTCATACCGGCGGATTCCGCGGATATCGCACTTCCAGCCCGGCAGGACCTTGTAGACCGGCTTGGCCTTCTTGAGGCGTGTGGTGGTCGGGAATTCCTTGGTGATGGTGCCGTCGATGTCGTAGGCGACGCAGACCGGGATCTCGTCCAGATAGCCCAGGGCATCCAGGACGGTCATGGCCACGTCGGTAGCGCCCTGCATGCGGACGCCGTAGCGGGAGGCGACACAGTCGTACCAGCCCATTCTTCTCGGACGGCCGGTGGTGGCGCCGTATTCGCCGCCGTCGCCGCCGCGTCTTCTAAGCTCGTCGGCCTCCTCGCCGAAGATCTCGGAGGTGAACTCGCCGGCGCCGACTGCGCTGGAGTAGGCCTTGGTCACGACGACAATGCGCTTGATTTCATAGGGCGGGATACCGGCACCGATGGCGCCGTAGGCCGCCAGAGTGGAGCTGGAGGTGACCATGGGATAGATGCCGTGGTCCGGATCCTTCATGGTGCCCAGCTGGCCCTCAAGCAGGATGTGCTTGCCGTCCTTCAGAGCCTGGTGGAGGAAGGCGGTGGTATCGCAGGCGAAGGGTGTTATCATTTCCTTATACTCGGCCAGCTCAGCCATGATATCGTCCACCTTGAGCTCAGGCTGGTGGTAGAGCTCACGGAGCAGGGTATTCTTGATGGTGCAGATGTTCTCCACCTTCTCCCTGAGGGCTTCCATGTCCTCAAGCTCGGAGATCTGGATGCCGATCTTGGCGAACTTGTCGGAGTAGAAGGGCGCGATGCCGGACTTGGTGGAGCCGAAGGACTTGCCGGCCAGACGGGCCTCCTCGCAGGAATCCAGTAAGACATGATAGCTCATGACCATCTGGCAGCGGTCGGAGACCAGGATCTTGGGCATGGGCACGCCCTGGTCCGTGATGTTCTTGATTTCATTGAAAAGCTTCCTGACGTCGAGAGCTACGCCGTTCCCGACGATGCAGGTCTTCTCCTGCCCGTAGAAAACGCCGGAGGGCAGGGCGTGGAGGGAGAACTTGCCGTACTGGTTCTTGATGGTGTGTCCCGCGTTGGCGCCGCCCTGGAAGCGGATGATGATATCCGCCTCGGCAGCCAGGGTATCTGTGATCTTGCCTTTTCCTTCGTCTCCCCAGTTCGCACCGACAACTGCTGTAACCATTTTTATTCCTCTCTGTATTCTTAAGCTTTCTCCCGCCCGAAAACCGCTTCCGGGTAAGGGGCGGGAATACTCCTGTTCACTTTTTATACGTTGATTTCGCTCTTCAATCCGAGGATGTCTTCATTTTCCCGGAGCATCGGGGAAATGACATCACGCAGATAGATCTCCACCTGTCTGGGCGCCCGGCCGACGTACTTGGCCGGATCCATGCTGG
>ODAI010833328.1_pt1 | contig 13306 bp, 9 predicted proteins | sample 1539321 | NCBI WGS metagenome assembly ODAI01 (sample SAMN02144231, study PRJEB22623) | gut metagenome | biome: sheep rumen | host: Ovis aries | place: New Zealand
GGCGAGAACACCAACCCACTGATGCCTACCTACGGCACTCCTGCTCCGAAGATTAAGGACCCTGCGAAGATACCCGAACTGAAACTGGCTCCCACACAGCTCTATGACATCAGCACTTCTGCAGGCGAGGTCTTGGAATGGAAGAACTGAATGACAGGAGGATGTAATACTGAAAGACATCGGGAATAATGTGTGGGATACAAAAAGCATATCCCAATAAATCAGTCAGTTATACAATATAGCAATCGCTATGCCTTTACTCGGTAATCTGATAGAGATTACACGGTAAAGGCATAGCGATTGCAGTGTAAAGGGATTGTGATTAGTTGATACAATCCGTGGCAGTATTATTCAACCCTACTTGAGGAACTCCTCCAACTGCTGCATCTCCTCCTTCAGTTCGGCAGGCTTGAAACCATGGCCGGCACCTGGTATTACGTGCAGACGAGCATCCTTATAGAGTTGCACGGCACGCTCGCTGTCTTTCATCGACACTACAGTATCCTTGTCGCCCTGCACTATCAATACCGGTCCGCGGTATTTGCCTATCATGCTGAGCGGTTTCATATCGTGTATCTCCTCAAAGAAACGACGGCCGAGGCGCACGCCCCACAGTTGCGTAGTGTCAGGAATATCCTGCAGGCGCGGATAGTGCTCGCGCCAGTTGTCGGGTATGCAGAGCGCAGGGAATACCAATACGAGCTTGCTTATGTCGTTTCGCATCTGTGCAGCAGTGAGAGCCGACACCAGTCCGCCCTGGCTCTCGCCAATGAGCACTATCTCTCCACTGCCGCGGAAGTGGTTGACGATGGCCCGAAGGTCGCTCTGCTCATCGAGTATTGACATGTTGAGCGTGTTATTGTCGGAACGGCTATTGACGGAACCGCATGGGAAGTCAAACACATAGCATCGGTAGCCCAGCCGTCCGAGTGTCTCGAAATAGTTGCGCCCGAAGTGGTGCGTGCCGTTGAAGCCATGGGATACGATGACCGTGCCGCGCACGTCGCCCTGCGGAGTGTATAGCTCGCCGTATATCTGCCGGTCGCCATTGGTTATCCACAGCGGCTTTATGTTCTTGAAATCCACGAAATTCTTCGCCTGAATCTTCCATCCATCATATCCCTTAGCCTTCCCACCGAGGAAGGTTTCAGCGCGGTCAGTCTGCCCTTTCAGCTGCCAGTCGAGCCAGTCTGTCACCAGTCGGGCATAGTCACCGCCATACTGCTGGCGGTATGTGCCGCCGTGACCAGAGGCAGGGTGGTCTGCCCATACCACCGGCACGTGGGCAATGCGCATATAGTCCTTGCCGGCATTCTGGTATGCCACGTCGCTTTCGCCACCCGTAACGTAGAGTGTGGGCGTATGCAACAGCGGCAGCGAACTACGGCTTGCGCCAGCCATCTCCATGTCGCCCATGCCGGCATTCATGATTATACACGTGGTAAGACGACGGTCGGCTGCGTTATACAACACCTGAGCACCACCACAGGAATGGCCGGCAGCAGCAATGCGCGTGGTATCAATGTTCATATAGTAGTCACTGCCCTTCGTGCGGTTCTGACGAAGCATCCAGTCAAGGCCGCGCTTTAGTTCCGACGACTCCGTATGGTTCTGCTTGCGACTGTCAACACTGTCTTCCATCTCGCCTATAGCCATAACCACATAGCCATGCGATGCTATCTCCGTCAGCATACGCTCATAGCCTGCGCTGGAGTCCATGCAACCGCCGTTGGCCCACATCAGCAGTGGCAAGTCGCCGCAGCGTGCGTGGGCATGCGCCATATCACGAGGGTGGTATATAACAAAGTCAGCCATAGCCGTGTCTTTCACCGCCACGGCCTTAAACATACCCGTGCCACCGCCATCGATGGTCTTTGTCCTTACTGTCTGCGCCATGCACAGCGTGCTTGCCAGAAGCAGGAGTAGAGAGAGAGAATAAGATTTCATCATGTTTATTGTTTAAAATGTTAGTTTTCTTTGCAGAGTTACTATTCCAAACCAATTAGCAAGATGCAAAGTTACTGTTTTTTTCCGAAACAAGACAAGAAAAACGTAACATTAGCATGAAAAAATGTATCGAAAAACTAATTGCATCTATTAGCTGCTACAATGCAGAAGCATCTGTTGATTATACCAAGTACTCCAAGTAATCAGAGAAATAAGGAAAAACATTGATTATTCGTTTGCACATATCAGAATATTATCGTAACTTTGCAGTCAGTAATAAGAAGAGAGCATGGCGGAGAAAGCCTGAAGAGAGTGAAGAACCGAAAGACAGAAGAATTGGAAGATGGAAGATAATAAGGATGAAAAGATTGAAGGATGGCACGGACAACGACCGCTTTTCCTTGCACCGATGGAGGATGTTACCGATATAGGGTTCAGACGACTCTGTAAGCGGTACGGCGCTGCTATGGTATATACCGAGTTCGTGGCGGCGGAGGCTCTGATACGCAATGTCAAGGACACCGTGAGGAAACTCACCGTCAGCTATGACGAGCGGCCTGTTGGCATACAGATATACGGCAGGACGGTGGAAGCCGTGGTGGAGGCTGCACGCATCGTGGAGCAGGAGGCTGCACCCGATGTCATCGACCTTAACTTCGGTTGTCCGGTGAAGAAGGTGGCTGGCAAGGGAGCCGGCGCCGGTATGTTGCGACAGATACCGCTGATGCTGCGCATGACCGAGGCGGTAGTGAAGGCCGTCAACACGCCCGTGACGGTGAAGACCAGACTGGGATGGGATGCACAGAACTACGTCTTTGGTCGGGAACTGTCGCAGGAGTACGCCCCTGAGGGCGGCTGGCAGGGCAAGGATCTGGCAGAGTGGCTGCAGGACTGTGGCATCAAGGCTCTGACAATACACGGCCGCACGCGTTCGCAGATGTACACTGGCGATGCCGACTGGCGACTGATAGGTGAGGTGAAGCGCAACCCACGCATACACATACCCATCATAGGCAACGGCGACATCACGTCACTCGACGAAGCCGACCGCGCCTTCGACGAGTATGGCGTAGATGCCGTGATGATTGGCAGAGCCACATTCGGACAACCATGGCTGTTTTCGCGTGAAGCCAACGAGACGCTCACCACGGCTGAGAAGATAGGAGTATTGCAGGAACTCCTGCAAATCAACATCGACCGCATAGGCGATGAATACAAAGCCATACTGCATACACGCCGCCATCTGGCTGCAACACCCGTGTTCAAGGGAATACCAGACTTCCGCCCGACACGCATACAGATGCTCCGCGCCAATACTGCCAGCGAACTCAACCTTATTCTTGAAAATCTGAAAGAAAAACTGTAATCACAACAAAATCAATACACAGACACTGATGCAACACCCTAAAGGTCTCTATCTGCTCTTCGTCACCGAGATGGCGGAGCGCTTCTCTTACTACGGCATGAGGGCTCTCTTCGTGCTTTATCTCGTTGCTGCTTTCTTTACCAACGACGAGGCAAGCCAGATTTATGGTTCCTATACCGGACTGGTATATCTTACTCCACTGCTGGGAGGATACATTGCCGACCGCTATTGGGGCAACCGCCGCAGCATAATAGCCGGTGGTCTCATCATGGCCGTAGGGCAATTCCTGATGTTTGCATCCGCTTGTCTCGTCAGACAGAGTATCTTTGCCGAAGACGGCGCAATCGACACAAGCGTTGACAACACCGCATCCATGTGGCTGATGTTCATCGGACTGGCTGCGCTTATCATCGGCAACGGTTTCTTCAAACCCAACATCTCGACCATGGTGGGCGACCTCTACGAACCGCAGGACCAGCGTAAGGACTCTGCATTCACCATATTCTATATGGGCATAAACCTCGGAGCCTTCATAGCACCATTCATATGCGGTACACTCGGCGAAGGCAACTGGGCTGACCCCGGACGCTTCCGCTGGGGCTTCTTTGCCGCAGGTGTGGCCATGGTGCTGTCGGTGGTAGTGTTCTGGCTATATAAGGACAGGTATCTCGTAACGCCTGACGGACAGCAGGTGGGTACTGCGACTGTTAAAACGGAAAAGCGCAAAGATGTGAATACGGAAGTAGCAAAGGATGAAAAGATGGAAGAATTGAAGGGCGAAAAGACGGAAGAACAAGAAAAAAGAAAAGCCTCAATACTTAAACTCCTCAACCCTTCATTACTATACGTTGTCGCTGCACTGCTGCTATTCCTGCTCTTCGCCCAGGGTACCGACAACGTCAACGACTATATCTCTGCAGCAATCTACTCCATCTCGATAGTGCTGCCCGTGTTTATCATCACCGATAAAAGTCTGACGCATGCGGAGCGTCTGCGCATAGGCGTCATATATGTCATAGCCGTGTTTGTCATCTTCTTCTGGAGTGCCTTCGAGCAGGCAGGCTCCTCGCTCACGCTGATAGCCGACCAGCAGACCGACCGTCACATAGGGCAGTGGGAAATGCCCACGACATGGTTTCAGTCAATCAATCCCGTGGTGGTGGTCACCTTCGCACCACTGATGGCCATGCTGTGGGAATGGCTGCTGAAGCGTGGCATACGCATACACTCCATTACCAAACAGGCTCTTGGACTGATGCTCCTTGCCCTCGGCTACGTCGTCATAGCCTATGGCTCACGCGGACTGAGCCCTACGGCAAAGATGAGTATGTGGTGGCTTTTCGCCCTGTATTTCATACATACCATCGGCGAACTGTCGCTCTCGCCCATCGGACTGTCACTGGTCACCAAACTCTCTCCGGCCCGCATGGCATCGCTGCTGATGGGTGTATGGTTTATGAGCAATGCCGCAAGCAACATACTTGCCGGCCGTCTTGCCACGCTGCTACCTGCCGCCGGCAAGCCCGCATCTTCTTTCTGCGGAGTAAGGATAGAGACGCTGACCGACTTCTTCCTTCTCTTTGCCGTCATGGCAGGCGTAGCCTCGATAATGCTTTTCTGCCTCACACCGCTGCTCAAGCGTATGATGAAGGAGGAGGAATAAGTACGTGTACATAATTATTTGGCAGTTTCAGGAAAAATCATTAACTTTGCAGGCGTTATCATAAAAGGCGGATAATGACCCACCTTGAATTTATAGTTATCCAATTCATAATCTACGATTAAAGGGCTTCAAGAGAATAAACACATGAGACAGATACCCACGATTACAAAAAACCTTCTTATCATCAACGTCATCTGCTATCTGGCTTACGTAGTGCTGGGAGGCAGGGGCATCGACCTCAATGACATCTTCGGACTGCACTATTTCCAGGCTACGGACTTCCGGCTGTATCAGGCACTGACGTATATGTTCATGCACGCTTCGTTTGAGCATATCTTCTTCAATATGTTTGCACTGTGGATGTTTGGCGGCGTCATCGAGCGCACGTTTGGCGAGAAGCGTTTCCTTATATACTACCTTGTGTGCGGACTGGGTGCCGCACTGTGTCAGGAGGTATCGCAGTTTGTGCAGGTTTACCTCATGGTGGCCGACCAAGGCGGTACGCTGGCTGACGTAATGAGGCTTGACACGGCAGACCGCATGGTCCTAAACACATGGACTACCGTCGGGGCTTCGGGCTGCATATACGGTGTGCTGCTGGCCTTTGGCATGACATATCCCGAGGAGCGCATGTTTATCTTCCCACTGCCCGTGCCTATCAAGGCTAAGTGGTTTGTCATAGGCTACGCTGCCATCGAGGTGGCACTGGCTCTGATGCAGCGCGGTGACGGTGTGGCTCACGTGGCTCACCTTGGCGGTATGCTCTTCGGTTGGCTGCTGCTGCGCTCGTGGCGTAAGACTAAGCCCGGCTTCAACGGATGGGATGGCTATGAGGTGAAGGATGATTCGAAGACGATACTCGGTCGCATACGCTCGTGGCTGCATCTCGACCGCGACAATGATAAGGACGAAGACCTGAACTATGGCAGGCAGAATACTACCTCGCGCCATCAGCAGGACTGGGAGTATAACGCCCGCAAGAATGAGGAGAAGAAACAGACGGAGGCTGAGATTGACCGTATTCTCGACAAAATACGCAAGTCGGGCTATTCATCGCTGACCGAGGAGGAGAAGAAGAAACTGTTTGAACAGCGCCGCTGACTACGGATTACGCGGATTGTCATATCACAACAGACTACGCAGATTACACGAACTATACGACAACAAAATTACGGTGGTAATCAATAGAACACACCTAAAGTACCCGTAGGAGACTGACAAGGTAAAGAACGATAAGACAATGAAGAAGATAATATCGAAGACAATATGGATTGTGTCGCTACTGGCAGGACTGGGGCTTATCATCACCAGTTATGCCGGATGGCTCAACCCAAACACATGGTCATGGCTCTCACTGGCAGGATATGCCTTCCCCTTGTTTCTGTTGCTTACGATGGCATGCCTCGTGATATGTGCGCTGATAAGAAAACGCTACCTGCTCGTGCCGTTCTTTGCGCTCATAGCGGCATATCCGGCAGTGTCGCTTTACTTCCCGCTACACTTCGCAGCATTGGGCGACCCCGTGACGAGCGACTCCACACTGACCGTCATATCCTACAATACCTACAACTGGTCATGGGGTGAAGGAGTTAAAGACAAGAACGAGAAGCCCAACCGCGTGGTGGAGTTTCTTGCTGCGCTGGACGTTGACGTGATGTGCCTGCAGGAGTCACCGCTCACTGGCTACAGCACTAATGAGCTGAACCGCCAAGTGACCAAGAAACTGCAATACATCGACACCATCCACGGTCACGGTGCCAGCACGCTGACGCTGATAAGCCGTTTCCCCATCGTGAGGAAGCAATTCATTGACTACGACACCAAGGGCAACATCTCGGGAGCCTTCTGGCTCAACGTGCGCGGCCGCGAGGTGATTATACTGAGCAACCACCTGCAGACCATGGGCTTCACCATGGGTGAGCGCGAGGACTTCAGCAGCATGGTACACGGCGAGAAGGAGAGCCGCGACGAGATAAAGAACACGTCGCACACCATCGCAGGCAAGATACTGAGCGCATCGAAAATCCGTGCCAACCAGGCGGAGGCATTGGCGGCGTTCATCCGTGACCACAAGAACGAACCGCTCATCGTATGTGGCGACTTCAACGACATACCTCAGTCATACACCTACCATACTATCAGCTCTGCGCTCGATGATGAGGCGGATGCCCTGACTGACTGTTACCGCGCCGTGGCGGCAGGCCCCGGTTTCACCTACAGCCGCTACGGCATACGCGCACGCATAGACCACATGTTCTGCTCCAGCCACCTGGAACCCATACACTGCCGCGTAGATCGCACCACTGATGCCTCTGACCATTACCCGATTATCTGCCAGATGATTTTCAGATAATGCCACGGATATCCTTAGTAAATATATTTTCTGTGAATTATGCAGGCTAAGACAGAGTCGCTTGAACATACCCTCGCAAAAGCAATGCGATTACCACGTAATAGCTATCATTTTACATGGTAATCGCATTGCTTTTGTATGGCAATCACACTGCCTTCGCTCAGGCTTGCTCGTGCTTAGTAAGCCTGCTCGTGCACGCCCTTCACGGCGCGGCCCGAGGGGTCGTTCATCTTCTTCCAAGCCTCATCCCACTCAAGGGCTATCGCCGTGGAACAAGCCACAGAGGCCTCCTGATTGACGCTTCGCGCTGCCGAGGCACTGGGGAAATGCTCCTCGAAGATGCTGCGGTAGTAATACTCCTCCTTGTTGAGCGGCGGATTGATAGGGAAACGCTCTGCGGCGTGAGCCATCTGCTCATCGCTTACTGCCTGCTGGGTTATATCCTTCAGCGTGTCAATCCATGAATAGCCTACACCGTCAGAGAACTGCTCTTTCTGTCGCCATGCCACGCTCTCGGGAAGCATCGTGGCGAAGGCCTTGCGTACCACGCGCTTCTCCATCGAAGTACCCGGACACATCTTCAACTCTGGGTCGATGCGCATGGCTACATCCACGAACTCCTTGTCGAGGAACGGCACACGGCCTTCTATACCCCACGCCATAAGCGACTTGTTGGCTCTGAGGCAGTCATACATATAGAGTTTGGAGAGTTTGCGCACCGTCTCCTCATGGAATGCCTTTGCGTCGGGAGCCTTGTGGAAATAGAGATAGCCCCCGAACAGTTCGTCGGCGCCCTCGCCTGACAATACCATCTTGATGCCCATGGAGCGTATCACGCGCGCCAGCAGATACATCGGTGTGGAGGCACGCACGGTGGTCACGTCGTAGGTCTCAATGTGGTAGATGACATCGCGAATAGCGTCAAGTCCCTCCTGCACGGTGTAGTTCACCTCATGGTGTACGGTGCCTATATGCTTCGCCACCTCACGCGCCTTGGCAAGGTCGGGTGCTCCCTTCAGTCCGACTGCAAAGGAATGGAGCTGCGGCCACCAGGCATCATGCTTGTCGTTTGTCTCAATGCGCTTGGCAGCATATAGCTTGGCAATAGCCGATACCACCGAACTGTCAAGTCCGCCCGACAGCAGTACGCCGTAAGGCACGTCGCTCATGAGCTGACGCTTCACGGCTGCCATCAGTCCGTCTCTTACCATCTCCACGGCTTCCTCTTCGTTGCCGGTGCTCCACTGCATATCCTCGTGCTTCATCCAGTCACGACTATACCACTTCTTGAAATTGAAAGACTGAGAGCCTGACTGACTGAAGTCTTTACCATCACCCTCCGTTCTGCTCGAAAGGTAATGCCCTGGCGGAAACGGCATATACTGACCGCACTGTCCCTCAAGGGCTTTCAGTTCGCTTGCGGCATAGAGTGTGCCGTCATCATCGCGCCCTATGTAGAGCGGTATGATGCCCATGTGGTCGCGAGCGATGAGCCAATGCCTCTTTTCCGAGTCGTAAAGTACGAAGGCGAAGATACCATTCAACTGGTCAATGAAATCATCGCCATACTTCTCATACAACGCAAGTATGACTTCGCAGTCGCTACCTGTCTTGAAATCATACTGTCCTGCAAAGCGCCTGCGTATCTCCTGATGGTTGTAAATCTCGCCATTCACGGCAAGAACCGTCTTGCCATCGGCAGAATACAGAGGCTGTCCGCCCGACAGGGGGTCAACGATAGCCAGTCGCTCGTGGGCAAGCACGGCACCCTCGCCACAGTAAACGCCGCTCCAGTCGGGTCCGCGATGGCGTATCTTTGCCGACATCTTCAGTGTCTTCTCTCTCAGTTTCTTCTGTTCGCCGGCAGTCATCGTGACTTCCTGCGGTTTTACTATTGCTACGAATCCACACATGATTATTCTAAGTGTTAGGGGTTATGAGTTGTAAATTCCATATAGTTAATGAAGGCTTGATTTACCATTCGCGTGCCGCCGGGCGTAGGATAACGGCCCGTGAAATACCAGTCGCCGGGGTGATTGGGGCAAGCCTCGTGCAGTCCCTCAATGCTTTGGAATACCAATTCCACCGATGCCTGCATGCCATCAGGGCGCAGCATCTCCACTATCTTGCGGTTAATCTCGCCTACGGTGAACGGTGCATATATTGCCCTCACGTGGTTTTCACCGTCAGGGTCTTGCCTGCACCTGTCATACACCTCCGTAAGCAGACCCTCCATGCCTCGCTCCCTTATCAATGCTACGGCGGCACGGAAGGCGCAAAGCTCCTCAAGCCGCGACATGTCGATGCCATAGTAGTCGGGATAGCGTATCTGCGGCGAGCTCGATACCATCACTATCTTTTGCGGATGCAGGCGGTCGAGTATCTTGAAGATGCTCTCGCGGAGCGTGGTGCCGCGCACTATGGAGTCGTCAATGATGACAAGGTTGTCCTCATAGGGACGGAGTGAACCGTAACTGACGTCGTAAACGTGGGCGGCAAGGTCGTTGCGCTCACTGCCGGTGCTGATGAATGTGCGCAGCTTGATGTCCTTCCATACCACCTTTTCTATGCGCACCTGAGCATTAAGGCGCCTGACTCCGTCGGTCATGCCGTGGAAAGCCACCTCGGCCGTGTTAGGTATATAGGAGAACACCGTGTGCTCCACGTCGCCATTGATGGCGCGAATGATGTCAGGCGTGAGCAGTTCGCCAAGCCGTTTGCGCTCCTTGTATATATCACAGTCAGAGCCACGGCTGAAGTATATGCGCTCAAACGAGCATGCGGAGTATTGCTGCGGCGTGGTAATCTGCTCCGTACTGATGCGTCCTGCCTTGTTGACGATAAGCGACTGTCCGGGCTGCAGCTCGCGTATCTGCGATGCTTCAAGGTCGAAGCAGGTCTGTATAACGGGTCGTTCCGATGCCACTACCACCACTTCATCATCCTGATACCAGAAGGCCGGGCGTATGCCCCAAGGGTCTCTGACGGCAAACATCTCGCCCGAACCCGTCAGTCCGCACATCACGTAGCCGCCATCGAAATGCTGCATCGTAGTGCGCAGCACGTTGGTCATGTCAACGTGGTTGTCGATATAGTCAGTGATGTCAGTCCCTTGCAGTCCCTGTGACTTCGCAATGTCATAGAGTCGCTCCACCTCTCGGTCAAGGCGGTGGCCCATCAGTTCGAGCGTTATGTAGGCATCGCCATAGTAACGAGGCGACTGTCCCTGCTGCGTGAGGTGCTGAAAGACCTCGTCGATGTTGGTCATGTTGAAGTTTCCGCACAGTGCAAGGTTCTTAGCCCTCCAGTTATTGCGCCGCAGGAAGGGGTGAACGTACTTCAATCCGCTCTTTCCCGTAGTGGAATAGCGCAGATGCCCCATGTAGAGCTGGGAATTGAATAGTGGGAAAGCAGAGCCTTCGATTCTGCTGAAAATCTCGGTAATGGCATCTTTGCCTTCTGCACGCTCACGAAACATATACTCCTCTCCAGGCTGTGCCGTAAGGTTCACGCAAGCCATGCCTGCACCTTCCTGTCCGCGGTTGTGCTGCTTCTCCATCATCAGATAGAGCTTCCCCAGTCCGTAACGGTGAGTTGCGTACTTCTTCTTATAGTATTCCAGCGGCTTCAGCAGGCGAACCATCGCCACGCCGCACTCGTGTTTCAACTGTTCCATTTCTTATATCACTACTCAGCACATGTCTTTACGAAACTCATAAATAAAGGATGCGGATGCAGCACCGTTGAAGAATACTCCGGATGGAACTGCGTACCGATGTACCAACGCTTCCCGGGTATCTCTACTATCTCCACAAGGTCGGCCCTTGGGTTTATGCCTACGCACTTCATGCCTTTCTCTTCATACTCCGTGCGGTAGCGGTTGTTGAACTCATAGCGGTGTCTGTGACGCTCGCTTATTACTGAAGAAGCAAGAGCGGAGATTGAAGAGTAAGCCTGCCATGCGGTGCTTCCCTCCTTCAGCTGACAGTCATAAGCACCCAGTCGCATTGTGCCGCCCATCTGCTTGACGTCTTTCTGCTCCTCCATCAGGTCGATGACGTTATGCTCCGTCTGCGCTTCCATCTCAGCACTGTTGGCATCCTTGTAACCAAGCACGTTGCGCGCAAACTCAATCACCATCATCTGCATACCGAGACAGATACCAAAGGTAGGCATATCGTGCTCACGGCAGTACTCCGCAGCAATGATTTTACCCTCTGTGCCGCGATTGCCGAAGCCCGGACATATCACGATGCCTGCCATGCCCTGCAGCCGTTCAGCCACGTTGTCGTGCGTAATGTCCTCGCTGTTGACAAACTCTGCCCTGACCTTCACGTCGTTATAGATTCCAGCCAGACTGAGACTCTCGCGTATGCTCTTATAAGCATCCTGCAAGTCGTACTTGCCTACAAGTCCGATGCGCACCTCCCGGCTTGCCATTCTCTGCTTTTCGAGGAAACTGCGCCATGGCTTCATGGCTGGTGTCTCTCCCACGGGTATTCCCATTTTGCGCAGTATGGCAGCGTCAAGTCCCTGCCTTTGCATGTTGACCGGCACTTCATATATGCTTGGCATATCCTCACTCTGCACCACACATTCGAGGTCAACATTACAGAATGACGCTACCTTCTGGCGCATTGCGTCGTCAAGATGATGCTCGGTGCGCAGCACAAGGATGTCAGGCTGTATGCCCATGCTTTGCAATTCCTTCACAGAGTGCTGCGTAGGCTTGGTCTTCAGTTCGCCTGCCGCCTTGAGATAAGGCACGTACGTCAGGTGTACGCAGACGGCATTCCTGCCCAGTTCCCACCTCAGTTGCCTTATAGCCTCCATGAACGGGGCGCTCTCTATATCGCCAATCGTGCCACCCACCTCGGTGATTACGAAGTCATAATCTTTCTCCTTCGTCTCTCCGTCTTTCATCCCTACCACTCTCAGCATACGTCGCTTTATCTCATCAGTGATGTGGGGCACCACCTGTATGGTCTTGCCAAGATAGTCACCACGCCTCTCGCGGTCGATTACGGCCTTGTATATACGACCGGTGGTCACGGAGTTGTGGCGCGTGGTGCGTATGCCCGTAAAGCGTTCGTAGTGTCCGAGGTCGAGGTCTGTCTCCATACCGTCGTCGGTCACGTAGCACTCGCCGTGCTCATAGGGATTCAGCGTGCCCGGGTCAATGTTGATGTAAGGGTCAAACTTCTGTATTGTAATCTTATATCCCCTTGCCTGTAGCAGCTTGCCTATCGAGGCAGAGATAATACCCTTGCCCAGAGAGGAAACCACACCGCCTGTAACGAAAATATACTTTGTGTTCATATCCCTATTCCTTTATCCTGTGTTTGTATCTTATTTGCTCCTCGTATTCTGCTATCTCGCGCTCGGCTATGTGAGCCAGCCCGTAGTGTTCGTCGTGCTGCGAGAAGTCCAGACCTACCTTTTCGCTGTATTCCGACACCCTCATCGGGATGAAATGGTCTATCAGCCAGTATCCGCACCAACTCATTACAAAGGTATATACGAACACTATCACGATGGCGAGAAGATGGAAGAGGAACACTACGAAGCCCTCCCACGTGCCGGCTATCAGCGTCATGGCCGCCATAAGGATTATCCAACGTCTCTTTACCTTCATCTCTTTTCGATTTACAATTTACAAAATTTCAGATGCAAAGTTAATACATTTTGATAAAACAACAAACTTTTTACTTACTTTTTGTTTATTGAAAAGAGAATAAAGTAATAAAGTGTAAAGCGCAAAGACTGTTTAGCTGTCATTTTGTTTTCACTTTGTATTGAAAACATATCGTTTTGTTGCAAACTGTCAGAACGCCGTATCATGACATAAAAAGAAACCCCCTCTCCCATGTCTGAGCAGGAGAGGGGGGCGTGCTATCTGGAGAAGATTACGGTTGTACAGTGAAACCTAAAACCAGATATGCTTTCTGAGAGCAGGGGTTAGCAGCCACCTGCGCAA
>ODAI013003761.1_pt1 | contig 13306 bp, 21 predicted proteins | sample 1539321 | NCBI WGS metagenome assembly ODAI01 (sample SAMN02144231, study PRJEB22623) | gut metagenome | biome: sheep rumen | host: Ovis aries | place: New Zealand
CTCCACTTTTGGTCTTACCCCATAGGAGATAATTAGCAATTGTCTCCAATTCTTTTCCGGTTAAGTTGTCAAATTGTACAAGGTAGTCTTTAAGGAACTGATTACGCTCTTCTGCTGTTTGCAAAGAAAAATTTAGTTTCAGTCTGTTCAATGGTTACTACCTCCTTATTCTCTATTTATAGTATACCAGAGGGCGAGGGGAAAGTCAAATTTTCGTTTTGGAGACGGGTTAAATCGAATTTTTGTTTCGTGGATATTATTTTGGACCCGCGGGCCGGGCCGGGCGCTTTAGCGCGCTAAAGTCCTAAAACGCACCCCCCCCCGCTTTAGCGCAGTAAAGTGCTGAAGCGAAAATCTTGTATCAAAAAAAATACAAAAAATTCTGCGGTAAATTTTCAATTTTCGCTTGACGCCTAATATTTTTTAGTGTAATATGGTATCAGAAAATAAAGCAAGGCAAAACGCTAAAAATTAAAAGAGTAAAGGAGAAAAAACCATGAAAAAGGAAAGTGTTTACAAGGCAATCAATGACAGACTGCACGAAGCCGACATGAAAAAAGCCGTAAAGGATAACGACTGGGAAAAAGTGGTAAATACCATTCTTCCGATGTTTAATCCCAAGGATAGTGGGAGATACGGCAAAATCTTTGAAATAGTTATCAAACTCTATCTGAACGGCTACAAAGGCAACTCCTGCATAGTGTCCGCAAAGGGAAAAGTTGATGTAACCTACAAAGGCGAAAAAATAGAGGTTAAAAGCAATTGCGGCGAGCTTGATGATATTAAAGCCAAGACAATGATATATACGATGGAAAATACAATAGATGTATACCAGCCGGGAAAAGCCGTAGTTATCACAACCGAAAAGTTTTTCGGAGTGCTTGAAAACGAGAACCTCATCAAAGTTACGAAGAAAACGAGCGGATACATAAAGCACAATATCCAAACCTACCGCAATAGCAAGAGGAGATACGCCAAGTTTGAAAATGGGCTGATGATGGAAATGCTCGATGAACTGGCAAACTGGAAGTAAATTCCAAAAGCGGTCAGAGCCGACAGGCTCGGCTCTGACCGTCAAAGCCGACAGGCTCGGCTCTAACCGTCAAAGCAAAGTAAAGCAAAGGAGATATGAACCATGAGAATTAGAAAACATACTATTACAATAGGCACGAAAAACACATACATTAGAATATACCATCACAACCCCGGTTTTTTCATTCGTATTGAATTTATTCATAAATACGCTTATTGGAAAATATTGGAGATTTAAGAAAATAAAAAAATGGTAAAGGAGGCAAACAGATGTTCGTATTAGTATCAATTAAAACAAGACACACAATTAACCCGAACGGAAAACATGAAACAATCGAACACACATTCACAAGTTGCGGGCAATCAGAACAAAAAGCGAAAGAAAGAGCCGAAAAAGAATTATCGCATTATCAAAATAATAAATACGTACTTGATACAAAAATAATCAGTATTAACACAATAACGAGATAGAAAGAGAAGCGAACAAATGTTCGCTCTTTTTTTCGGCGGCAGTTAGTTATGACTAACCAATGCCCGGAAAAAAGTTTAGACGTCAACAATAGTTAGTTGTGCCTAATTTATTTAGACGTCAAAGCGGTTAGTTGTGTCTAACTTGTTTAGACGTCAGACGTCTAAGTTGTCAGAATTGTCCGACAATTCAACCATGCTCCAGTTAGTCATAACTAACTTTCTTAGACGTCAAGCAAATTGTTAGACAATTCAGAATTGTTAGAATAGTCTGAATTGAGTTTAGACGTCAAACAATGATTGTAAATTGTATCAATATGTGATACAATTACATTGTAAAAAGGTAAACAGACAGACACAACGCAAATTGTATGAAAAGGAGAAACAATTATGAAAATGCTAACAATTCAAAAGGTTCAGACAATTTACTTCGATATGGATGGCACAATTGCCGACTTGTACGGATATGACAATTGGTTGCAAGAACTGCGACATGGCAGCTGCGCGCCGTATGCGGGAGCTGCGCCCATGCTAAAGCTGCAACCTCTGGCGCGACGTCTAAACAAGCTACAAGCGGCTGGGTTAAAACTGGGTATTGTCAGCTGGCTCAGTAAGAACTCAACAGTTGAATATGATGAAGCTGTGACACAAGCCAAACTTGAATGGTTAAGCAAACACTTGCGGTCAGTACAATGGGACGAAATACACATCGTACCATACGGCACACCAAAAGAAGAAGTTGTGGATAATCCAAATGGAATACTTTTTGACGATGAAGAACGAAATAGAAATAATTGGCAAGGAATTGCATTTGATGAAAAAAATATTTTAGAAACTCTTAAAGCGATTGCGTAAGCAGTCGCTTTATTTTAGAAAGTTGACGTCTAAATTCTTGGGAAATGTTAGACGTCATACGTCTAATTCTAAAATAATTTTGAGAATCTTCTTTAGACGTCAAATTATTGTTGACTTTCTCCTAAAATTATAGTAATATATAATTGTCAAGAGGAGATAACGAGTATAAGCGTATGGCAATCGGACGTCCTCACCCATATCTAAGAAAATTATCTCTGTATGCTTGGGAGAAGGCAAGTTCCTTTTTGGAATAAAAGACAGTGCCAGTTGTGTAGTCATTCTACATTCAAACGGGTTTCCTATAAAAAAGTCTGGCGGGAAAGAAAAAAAATTCTTGACAAATTCTTGTTTTCCTGATATAATATATATATAGAAAATAAGAAAAGGAGATAGAAAAATGTTTAGAAAAAATAATTGGTGGTTTTATAGAAAAAACTTTTCTCATAATTATTATCGTCAGAAATTGGTTTCTATTTTCTCATTAGTGGTAATAATTATAGAAATTCTCTTCCTTGCGTGGGTAGCGTTCTCATATTTAGAAATTATTTTCCATAATTTGGATATGCAAGGATATGAATATTGCAAATTTAATTTTTTTAAACTCCTTTACTAAATTTTCCTTTCCTTTTAATACAAAGCGTTTTAGAAAGTTATCCCGATATGTTCGGGATAATTTTCTTTCCGAAAAATTTTTGACGTCTAATTCCCTTTATTCCTTAGACGTTATACGTCTAAACAAATTAGATGCGGTTTAGACGTCAAGTTGTTGTTGACTTTTTCCCCTCTATCCCTTATACTATAATTGTCAAGGGGACGTGGAGAGGTCGCCCCACGAAGTAGCGTAAGAGGATAACACACAGACCTAAATTGATAAGTGAAAACCACTTGACAAAATAAAAATAAAAAAATTCAAAAAAGGTCTTGACAGACAGTAAAAAGTCTGATATAATAAAGACAAGATAAAGATAAGGGAGACAGGAACTCCCAAGTAAGTAAAAAGGGTTGCGACCAACGCAAGAAAGAGGTACAACATGACTAACAGAGAATTTTTCGAAAAGGTAATCGCGGAAGTTACAAATGAAGAACTCGTTGAAAAGGCAAAAGTAGAACTCGCCAAACTTGACGCAAGGAACGCCAGGAGAGCGTCCACTCCGTCCAAGAAAGCAAAAGAGAATGAGCCGATCAAGAAGGCTATTCGTGATGTACTCGGCGCCGAGCCGATGACTGCAAGCGAGATTGCAAGCAAGGTTGAAATCTCCACACAGAAAGCAAGCGCACTTCTCCGTCAGATTGACGGTCTGACCGTGACAGAGGTTAAAATCAAGGGCAAGGGCAAAGTCAAGGGCTATTCCATCGGATAGTGACAAGCACTCCCAAAAAAGAGAACAGACTTCGGTCTGTTCTTTTTTTCGTCAGATTTGACGTCTAAGTCGCATCAGTTTCCTTAGACGTATCACGTCTAAAATGATAGTGGCAGTTTAGACGTCAAATTTTTGCAAAATTTTATTCCATGAAAAATTCTTGGAAAATTTTAGAATATTTCTTCCTAAAAAATTTTTCTTAGACGTCATTTTCCTTCAAAAAATTCTTGCAAAATTTCTTAATATATGTTAATATACATAATATAAAGATAATAATTCTCACAAAAGGAAAGGCGGAAAATTATGAGCAAGAAAATTATGGTAGTTGATACAGAAACAATCGGAGTAGCAAAAAAGTTTTGTTATAATATTGGTTATGTTGTCGCAGAAATAAACGACAACGGTTATAATGTAATTGATAAAAGAGAATTTCTTGTTAAGCAAGTATGGAGAAACACAATGCTTTTTTCTACTGCTTACTATGCAGATAAGAAACCAATTTATACTAACATGTTAAGGAATAAGGCACAGTATAACAACATTAGCGTAAAGCGTTATGATGAAATCATCGCAGAAATGCAGTCAGATATTGAAAAGTATAATATTGAATATGTATATGCTTACAATTCAAAATTCGATGAAGAAGTATTTAACTTTAATTGTGATTGGTTTAAGGTTGAAAATCCATTGGCAGAACTTCCATTTTATGACATTAGGGCATACTTCATGCGTACAATAGAACACAATCAGTTTTTTAAAGGTTATTGCGAAGAACACAAACTTTTTACAGAAAATGGTAACTATTCAACAACGGCAGAAACGGCATATAGATTTATCTCCGCAGAAGATAATTTTATCGAGGCGCATACGGCATTAGCGGATAGTGAAATAGAATTGTTAATTCTTGAATGGTGTGATTTCTGTGGTATAGTAGATATCTTTTCTAAACTTGACGCACCAATGATGTTGAAAAGAGAAGTAGAAAAAGTCTTTTACATCAAGTGTAAAGATATGACATACAGTATAAAAGGAATGTCAGCAACATGGTATAAAAAGAAAAACACTTTGACAATTCGATAGTAAAAAAGGGAGAAAATTTTCTCCCTTTTATTTTTTAGCCATTTTGACGTCTAAGGCGGCATCCCGAAACTTAGACGTGTCACGTCTAAATTATTTTTTGTTTAGACGTCAAGTTATCCCTTTTTTCTCTTGACATTCTATTACAGTTGGTGTAATATATAATTGTCAAGGGAGAGATAGAGAAGACTTGACAATATAAAAGTTAAAAGAATGTTTAGAAAAGGAGAAATGAAAATGAAAATTATCATCACTATTGACATAATCGTTGCACTTAATATTCTTGCACTTGCTATTATTTCAGCAAAAATTACAGTCAAAGAACTTAAAGAAAGATATCCAAGAATGGTAATTAAAAAAAATCCACTATCAGTTAGATGTTTGTCTATTATCAAAATAATTTGCATGAGTCTACTCCCTATTTTTAATATTTTCGTCCTTATTGGTGCAATTGTTTGTTGGAATAGTATAATAGAGGATATGAAAAATCAACTTTGGGAAAGAGTAGAAAGTTATTAAAAAGAAAATAAGCCGAAAGGCTTATTTTTTTAAATTAAATTGACGTCTAATCTATTATTAGACGTTAAACGTCTAAGTACCTCTTCAATTTAGACGTCAAATGAATATTGACAAAAGAATGTTTTTATGATATATTATAGTCAAAGAAAAGAAGAAAATAAAAAAAGATAAAGAAAAGAGAGAAAGGAGAATAAAATGACTTATTGGTTTGAAGATATGGCGAGTGGTGAAGAGTTTTTCGTAGAAGAAATTACTAGAGAAAACGCTTTTAAAATAGCATATCAGAATTTTAAAGAACCACACTTTATTGATACAGTTACTAATGAAGAAGCCGAAATGATGGGATTGGACACTTATTAGAAAGGAGAAATAAAATGAGAGTAGAAAAACCGCAGGAATATAATGTAATATTTGACAATAACGAAATAAAAACTTTGCAAGCGTGTGTAAATATTCTTGTTGATTGTAGAGAGAAAATGAAAGAATGGAAATGCACAAACTTTTATACAAGTGATGAAAGTCTTGGTACTAATATTTCTTATGAACAACTTTTAGATGCAATTGAAGTAATAGACGGTTTTGTTAATGAAATTGACAAAATGGCATAAAAGGCGCGCAAGCGTCTTTTTTTTATAAAATTTTTTGACGTCTAAAATGTTCCTTAGACGTTTTACGTCTAATCCAAAGATAAAGACTTTAGACGTCAAAAAAAGATTGACTTTTCTGTTCTAATCGCTTATAATAATTATAGCAAGAAAGGAGTGATGGTAATGGCAGTATCAAGAAAAGTAGAAAGAGAACTTATCCGCAAAAAATATCTCGAACTAATATCCGATTTTCTCAAGGAAAGGGGCGAAGATGTTCTTCGTGTCAAGTCCAATGAAATCTCTTTTCCGGTTGTAGGTTGCGAGGATAACGAGGACTTTCTTGTTCTCACGTTCAAAGTCCCGACAGGGGCAAACAAAGGGACAGAACCTTATGACGGTTATGCTATGGCGGAGGACTATGAACTTCATCTCAAAGCAAAAGCCGAAAAGGCAAAAGCCAATGCCGAAAAGAAGGCAAAGAAAATGGCACGTGATGCCGAAATCAGAGCCAAGAAAAAGGCGATTGCCGAAACACAAAAGTCGGTTGACAGATTCACTAAAATGGGTAGTGAATAACGACAAGGGCGGTCGGTTGACCGCCCATATTTTTTTTGAGTGGTTTGACGTCTAAGACTTGCAGTTCTTAGACGTCATACGTCTAAAGTTGTTGTAAAAGTTTAGACGTCAAATTGTTCTTGACTTTTTTGTTCAATTTGATATAATAATATCAGAAAATAAAGCAAAGCACACACGAAAAGGAGAATTTTAAATGAACATTATAGTTTTTGACACTGAAACAACATCACTCGACAAGCCGTTTTGTTATAATGTCGGTTATGTAATTTACAATACTGAACAGGGCGCGGTTTTGACGTCTAAGGAATATGTGGTCGAACAGATTTGGCATAATTTGCCACTGTTTTCTACCGCTTATTATGCAAACAAGAGAAAGTTTTATGTAAAGGAAATGAGGGCAAGAAGGATTAAACTTGAAAAATTTGGATATATTTGTCAGTCGATGATAAGAGATATTAAAAATTATCAAGTTGTTTCCGCTTATGCTTATAACTCATCTTTTGACGAGAAAGTTTTTTCATTCAATTGTGACTGGTTCAAATGTAATAATCCATTTGATAACATTCCAATTTTTGACATTCGGGGTTTTGTCCACAACTCAATTATTGGAAAAGATTATAAAAGATTTTGTGACATTCACGGATATTATACAGAAAGTGGTAATTACTCAACAACCGCCGAAACGGTTTACAGATTTATCACACAAAATACAGATTTTGTAGAAAATCACACGGCACTTGATGACGCTTTAATTGAAACAGATATTTTGCTTTTGTGTATTCGTTGCGGTCTTGATTTGTTAACAAACTATAAATCAAAAAGAACAATCCCGAGAGTGATTGAAAAAACTTTAACAATTGATAACAAAGGTGAAAAGATTGAAATTAAATGTAATGGTTATACATTTTACCGCAAAAAAGACTTAATCAAAATCAAATAAAAAAAGAATAGGGCAACCGCCCTATTTTTTTGACGCAATTTGACGTCTAAAATCGACGGCGCGCCTTAGACGTTATACGTCTAAATAAAATTCGTTCTTAGACGTCAAAAAAATTTGACAAATTGAAAAAATTTTAGTATAATTTATATAGAAAATAAAAGAAAAAAAGCAAATTCTAAGAAAGGAGAATAAAATGGCAGTATCAAGGAAAGTTGAAAGAGAAATATTGAGAAAAGAATATCTTGGTAAAATTTATGACTTGTTCATGCTCGATGGAGAAGATGTTGGCTATTGCAAATCAAATGAAATTAATATCCCAGTTGTCGGTTGTGAAGATAACGAAGACTGGATAGTTGTTACCGTAAAGGTACCAACGGGAGCAAATAAAGGTACTGAACCTTATGACGGTTACTCAATGCGTGAGGATTACGAACTGCACTTGAAAGAAAAGGAGCGTAAAGCAAAAGAGAAAGAAGAAAAAAAGAAAAAAAAGATTGTAAGAGATGAAGAAATTCGCAAAAAGAAAAAAGAAATTGCGGAAAAGAACAAGTAAACACAGAAAATAATTGCACTTAAAAAAGAGGGTTTTTAACTCTCTTTTTTTCTTTCTCGATTTTGACGTCTAAGGCGCGCAGTCTTAGACGTTATACGTCTAACTTTTCTAAAAGGTTAGACGTCAAATTGTTGTTGACTTTTTCGTGTAATATGATATGATGTATATAGATAAAAGAAAGGAGAAAATAAAATGAATAAAATAAATGTTTACAAACACATTGACTACACATTGTTAAAACCCGATGCCACTTATAAAGAGATTTTTAATCTTTGCCGAGAAGCACTTGTGAAAAGTTGCGCATCAGTTTGTATTCCTCCACATTATGTAAAATTTGCTCACAGATGTTGTCCGTCATTGAATATCTGTACTGTAGTAGGTTTTCCTTTTGGAAACTCAACAACAGAAGCAAAAATATCAGAAGCCATTACAGCAATTAGTAATGGAGCAAATGAAATAGATATGGTTATAAATATTTCTGAATTGAAAAATGAAGATTATGAGTATGTCACAGATGAAATTAATAAAATCCAAGATGCCATTGGTGACGACCATATATTGAAAGTGATTATTGAAACTTGTTATCTTACACAAAAAGAAATTCGTATTATAACAAAACTCATTGATGCTTTTACGCCCGCCGCTTATATTAAAACTTCGACAGGTTTTGGAACTCGCGGCGCATCAATTAAAGATATAACAACAATTAAAAGTTGTATCCAGTTTGGTACAAAAATCAAAGCAAGTGGCGGTATTCATACTTATAAAGAAATGGAAAGATATATTGCTCTTGGTTGTGATAGAATTGGTACAAGCCAATTGCCACCAAAAAAATAAGTTACTGTAAAGATGGAAATAAATTCCATCTTTTTCCCCCTTTAGACGTCATACGTCTAATTTCTCCCGATATGTTAGACGTCAAATTGTTGTTGATTTTCTTTTTATAATATATTATAATGTATATAGATAAAAAGGAAAGGAGAATCAACATGCTATTATTATTTACAATTATTTGGTATTTTATTGATATAAAACGTTATGGAAAAGAATTTGTTAATGAAAACTGTAATTTTTATGAATGTATTGGAAGATGGTTTGTAACATTCGGTTGGACAGAAATACTTCTTTTGTGTTATTATATATATCTACACTAAATAAAGAAAGGAGATAAATATGGATAAGGTTTATGTGGTATTTGAAAATGGCATTGAGACAAATGAATGGTGGTTACTGCAAACATTTACCACTTACGAAGAAGCAAAAGACTATTTAGATATAATGTATGACGATGAGTGTACCAGCACTTATATAATAGTTGAATACAGTAAAGGCACAATTGTAACAAAGGTAACAGAGAATGGAGTAGAAGAAAATTAAAAAAAGGGTTGACAAGTCAACCCTTTTATAGTATAATAAAGAAAAAGAAAGGAGAAATTAAAATGAAAGTATATGTAGTTTATGATTATGTAAGTGGTTATCACGCGACTTTTGACAGTGAAGAAAAAATGAATGATTTCATAACAAATGAAAAAATTCAGTGGCTTAAAAATTTAGGTGAGGAATATACTAAGGGTGAAGATTATAGTATTTGTGTCACCGAACTGAACGCAGGTTGGGATATGCCTTAAAAAAGAATAAAAAAAGTTTTAAAAAGGGGTTGACAAATGTCAACCTTTTTATTTTGAAAAATTTTTGACGTCTAAGGCGGCGAGTTGGTTTAGACGTTATACGTCTAATTTTCAGAAAAGTCAAATTTTCTTAGACGTCACCGAATTGTCAGAATATTTCAAATTTTCAGGCTATTCAAACGGCACTACCTTAGACGTCAAATTTTCTGGGGCTTGTCAAATTTTGACAGACGTTGTCGGCGCGCATCCACAGGCCGTGCAAAAAAGCTGCGAAAGCTGCAAACCAGCTGAGAATCCCCTGCGGTTGCGCCACGGCATTCATGCAGCTGTATTCGGTACAAAAAAGCTGCAAATGCAGCTGCGTTTAAACAAATTTTCATAGAAAATTTGACTTTTAAAATCAAATTTTATTTAAAAAAGTTTTTATAATTATATAGAGAATTTGACTTTTAAAGTCAAATTTCCCTAGCGCATTGCATAAAAAAAAGAGAGAGCAAAAGCTCTCTCTTTACCGCTCTTGTGTCGATCAGCCGACAAGGTAACCCTTCTGAGTACCCTTACCCTTGATCTTCACATCAACTTTAGCAGCGTCGCCCGCACTGACAATCTGCCTAAGCAGAGCGGAGGCTTTCTGAGTAGAGATACCAACCTTCTCACCGATAACAGTCGCAGTCTGCGGCTCATCAGTCAGGACACCCTTGATGGCCTCTATGATCGGCAGGTTCTCCTTCGCTTTCTTCGACATCTTGTTACGTCTGACCTCATTTGCGTGGTTCATCTTCTCGATCTCACCAGCGGCCCAAGCCATAACCTCTTCATTCATCTCACCAGCAGCGATAGCGTTCAGCATTTCTCTCCTTGTAGCCATTTTGACCTTCTTTCTCCCACACTTGGCAGTGGGCGCCGATCACGTTTGAATTTCTTTAGCGGAGAGGTTACCTCTCTCTCACTTTCTATATATATTATAGCAAGATTTTCAGAACTTTTCAAATTTTCCGCTCCTCTATCCTGCGTATAAGCTTTGTTAGTGTGCGGTTGGAGAGAAAGGAGTTTATCATTACTTTCTCTCCTCACTTTCTATATATATTATATAGGAATTTTCATTCTTTTTCAAATTATCGGTTGTTATTCCCAGTGAATTGATTAGTTTGAGTATGGGATCCGTCTGCGCTGGGATCGCCGGACTTGCTTTTAAGCTCCTCTCTTTATTTTCTATATATATTATATCGAAAATTTTTAAAAATTTCAAATTTTAATTAGAGAAAGTTGCGTTTTTAACAGGAAAAAATTTTAAAAAAATTAAAATTTGAATTCTGTCGGTGGATGTGGCACCCACTTACTACTACCCTCATCGATCCTCGCCTCATCCTCGCCTCTTTCTATTCCAGATCAACCCCAACTCCGATCCTCTACGCTGGTCCAACCTTTTCCCAAACCATTTCAACCTCTCTAGGTCCATCCGGATCGGTCTTCACCCTCGCGCATACGCTCACGACCGAAAAATAACCCGACTATTACGTTGGCCTCGACGGTTTCCCGATCGGCATTTCTGACCGATCTCCCCTTTACTTATACGATTAATGTACATTAACGTATACGTTGTTATATTCGTTTAACTGTACGGCCCTTACCGTTGAGGTTGATCGTGAGGTTAGGCCGGGATTGGCGTGGAGTTAATTGATAGGCCGGGATTACCATTTAGTTTACGTATACGTTATCGTATATATTTACTTATACGATTAGAAGATCGGATTGGAGTTCGGTCAATGTGTGAGCCGGGATCGGGTGAGATTTACGTATACGTTATAGTATACGTTTATATATATAGGTTAACGTATACGTAAAGTGAAGTAAATGTAGTGGGCGCGCTGTCGTAATTAGTAATGATTAATGAACTTGTCTAATGTAGAAGTGCGCCCTCGGACTCTACCGCCGCGCTTCGCGCTCTGGTGCGTTCTCGGGCGGCCTCTTCTTGGCCCTTTTATTTATAAGAAAAACGTATACATATATATATTATATATACGTATACGTTTATATATATAAGTTTTCTTAATACGATTATAAGTAGACTTTTGTAAAAGTTTCTACAATTTTTTTGTGACACAAATTCTTGGAAAATTTTTTCTTGGAAAATTTCTAGAAAATTTTCGAGCTGAGAAATTTCTGGAAAATTTTCACCTGAAAAAATTTCTGGAAAATATTTAGACTGCGCGCCGTCACAATTTTCTGCAAAATTTTTGGAAAATTTTTGCCAAAGAAAAAGGAGAAGTAAAAACTTCTCCCAAAATTTTCATTTAATTATGCAACGGCTAAGATAAGTGGTCTTAACATTCCTATAAACTTCCTGTTTCTTTACTGTACCGGAAAGTTGATAAGTCTCACCTTCCTCAAGATCCTTAACACATTCTGTAAACCACGAAAGCTGTGCGCCATCAGCGTTGAATTTGTAGATGTGCGCGAGTCCATAGTTACCATCGAAAGTTACCACTTCCTCAAAGACTACCGGAATGTTGCGGAGTCTTTCTCCTACTTCTCCAAGATATTCTCCTTCAGAATTTTTGGAAAATATTTCTTTAAGAAGGTTATCTCCTTCTTCAGTAAGCCACATGTCTCTCGCTTCTTCGTTCCAATCGTATATGTCAGACCAATTGATCTTCTCTACATAGCAATCTTCTGGAACGTCTACCGCGGCCGGTCCATGCCAGAGAAGGATTTTAGAGAACTTACAGCCAGCATCTTTGAGTTCGTCTTTGATCGGGTAAGTGTTCCCAAAGATCAGGTAAGTATCTCCGTCCTCATTGAACCCATTCCATTTGAGCCACTTATCAAAAGCTTTAGCATTTCTTGCTTTAGCACGAGCTTCTCTTTCTACGACAGCCTTCTCTCTTCTCTGCTCCCTTGCACGATCGGCAGCCGCACGCTCTTTCGCTGTGTACAGACGAACTTCCTTGACGAGTTTACCACTACCACCGCATTTGAAACAAGTTCCCGCATGAGAAGGACTACCATTGATAATCGCTCCCCAAATGTAAGCGCCGGAACCACCGCAACGATCACAGTCACACGATACCTTTGTATATTTGCGGCCATTCTTCTCAAACGGCTCGCCTACTCTATCCATATTTTCGTACGATTTTGCTACGAACATTTCCATAGAAGTTTCTCCTTTCTTTATCTTCTATAATTATTATATTAAAAATTCTAGAAAATTTCAAATTAAAAAAGATTAGAGGGATTTGTTCCCTCTAATCTATTCCCAATTCTTCTAATTGTTCTTGTAAAATGTGGTAGGCGCGATGCCGATCCCCAATAGATTTCTCATTATATTCCAATACATGAACTTGGTCGCATGAAATACCATGACATTTAATCTCTGCAGCTACCTGGTAACAATCATCAGGTACACTTGCTACTAAAATAACTTTTCTCATTTCTGCTCCTTGGGATCCTCAGTAAAAACAATCCCCTCATTCCAGCCGCTCTTATTTTCCAGGATGTGATTCTGCATTTTCTTATAGCAACAAATGAAAAATGCTATAACAGCAAGATCACTGATCCCAATAACAACGGTAACAATAATAGCTATGATAGATATAACTCCAAATACGCTCATTTATTCCTCCTTATCAAATTTTATTTCAATAATTTTATGGTAAAGCATATGGAAAGTTTTGTTAATGTCTGCATCCATATGATAATGACCACAATAC
>ODAI013620734.1_pt1 | contig 13306 bp, 15 predicted proteins | sample 1539321 | NCBI WGS metagenome assembly ODAI01 (sample SAMN02144231, study PRJEB22623) | gut metagenome | biome: sheep rumen | host: Ovis aries | place: New Zealand
ACATTGCTTCGCAAGTCTGTGATCGATTCCGGTTTCGCTTCGCGAATATTATATCACAGACATTGCTTCGCAAGTCTGTGATCGATTCCGGTTTCGCTTCGCGAATATTATATCATACTTATCAATATTTCATAACGATAGGCGCAAATTTTTTGGCCACAAGATATATCGGATCCTCAAGCGCCCTTCTGGCATTTTTAAGCTCTTTTCTGATCTCGATATGCTGTGGGCAATGCCTCTCGCAAAGTCCGCACTGTACGCAGTTTGCCGGCCCGGTGTAGTCCTTTCTTAAAGCCGTACACATATAGTACTCTCTGAAGGAGTTGATATAACCGTCGGATGCGCGTCTGTTGTACGCCGCAAAGACTCCGGGAATATCTACATTTTTAGGGCATGGCACGCAATACCTGCATCCCGTACATCCAACCTTCATCTTGCTCTCGATAGCCTTTATTACAGCCTCATAAAGTTCTCTGTCCTTTTCGGTGAGCTCATGCTCTTTTACTTCCGAAGCTATACGGCAGTTTTCCTCTATCATCTCTATGGAGTTCATTCCCGAGAGGACACAGGTAACCTCCGGCTGCTCCCAGAGCCATCTTAAGGCCCACTCTGCGGGAGAGCGCTTTACCGGGTGCTTATCAAAAGCTGCCTTTGCCTGCTTTGGAAGATTGTTTACAAGCCTTCCGCCTCTTAAGGGCTCCATTATAACAACCGGGATTCCCCTCTCGGCCGCTGCGTAAAGTCCTGTGCGTCCCGCCTGTGAATTCTCGTCCAGATAGTTGTACTGGATCTGGCAAAAGTCCCAATCGTAAGCGTCAAGAAGTTCTATAAACATATCGGAATTTCCGTGGTAAGAAAATCCTATCTGCTCGATCTGCCCGCTCCTCTTTTTTTCTTCCAGCCAATCCTTCACCCCAAGCACGCAAAGCCTGTTCCAGGTCTTTATATCCGTAAGCATATGCATCAGATAATAATTGACATGGTCCGTGCGAAGTCTTCTTAACTCCTCGTCAAAATACTTGTCGGGGTCTGTACTGTTCTTGATAAGGTAGTGTGGAAGCTTTGTCGCTATCCGAACCTTATCCCTTACTCCGTTTTTCTCAAATATCTCGCCGATAAGTGCTTCGCTTCCCGAATATACGTAAGCGGTGTCAAAATAATTAACTCCAAGCTCTATAGAGCGCATTATCTCGCTCTCGGCCTTATCAAAATCGATCTTTCCGGCCTTGCTTGTAAATCTCATACATCCAAAGCCCAAAAGCGATACGTCGTTTCCGTGCTTGTCCTTCCTATACTGCATAGTTTCTTCTCTTTCTTTAGTAAAAATATCTGTCAAAGTACTCTCTGGTCAAAATCCGTTCCGCTCTCATCCCTCATCTTTTTGATGTATGGCTCCGGATCATCTTCCATTTTCAGCAAAATATCAATAGACTCCAAAAAGAGTCTCTCCGTCTTGTAGCGGTTCATTTCCTCGCGCCTGTCCATATAGGCTTTAAAATGATCCACCTGCCAGACTAATATATCTGTCAGATGAAATCCGGCCACCTCGTATCCGTCCCAGAACTTCCCCGTATCGTAGTAGTAAGCCACTTCCCTTAAGGCACCTTCGTTTAAAACTAAACGGTTCCATAGTTCCTTCGCGTACTCTTTACCCTTTCCCGCCTTCTCGGAAAGATCCGTCAAAAACAGATACAGCGTTCTAAGGGCCTTTTTTTGTTCCTCTGTCATACCCCTTTTTCCTTTTCTTTCGTTCGTTTTAATCTTTGGGCCTTCGTTTCTTCCTTTGGATTTTCCGTCCGCTTAGGATTTTTCGGCTTTATCCAAAGTCCTTTAAAGTCCCCGCGATCATTTTAATTCTAACACAAAAAGCGCCCTCCTCCGAGACAGAGGAGAGCGTTTTTATATAAATTTAATTCTTTAGACTTCTTCTACCGTAATGCCGGTTACTTTATATCCGATTTTTTCTACTTCCGCTTTGACTTTCTCTTCGTCCAAAGGCTCTTTTGAAAGGATTGAAGTAGTACCTTTTTTGTGTGAAGAGATAACGGTCTTTACATCAAAATTATTCCGCAGGCAGTCGTTCATATGTGACTCGCACATGCCGCACATCATGCCATCAATTTCCAGAACTGTCCTTATGTATCCTTTTTTGGATTTTAGTTCTTTATCTCTACTACTCTTTTTCACGGAGCTGCATCCTCCGCCGCATGATGAGCACTGTCCGCCGCAGTCAATGATCTTTTCGCCCTTTTTCTTTTTTCTGATCATATTTCCTATGATCAGTCCGACTATCAAAAGGACTACGCATCCTGCTAAGATCGTTCCTAAATTGTTAGCAAAAAAATCGTTCATTATAAACCTTCTTACTTAAGCTCTGTAGCCTCCTTATAAGGCTTAAAGAGCATAAATCCGATAAATGCGATAAACGCGATGGCAAAGATAAGTCCAACTACGTTTAATCCGCCTGTAAATGCGCTTCCGATCTGGTATACGATAAGTGATATCACGTAAGCAAAAACGCACTGATATCCGATTGCAAACCAGGTCCACTTTGCGCTGTTCATCTCTCTTCTGATAGCACCGATTGCTGCGAAGCAAGGAGCGCAGAGAAGGTTGAAGATGAGGAATGAGAATCCGGCAAGCTTTGTGAGGCCTTCGAAATCAAGTACTCCGAATACGCCTACAACCTCTTCCTTAGCTACAAGTCCCATAATAGTAGCAACGGTAGCACGGATATTTCCAAATCCGAGAGGCTTGAAGATAAATGCGATAGCGTTTCCTACAATACCTAAAACGCTTGCCTCAAGCTCAAGCTCGGTAGAGAATCCGAATCCACTCTCTGTCATACCGAAGCAGCTTCCTGCCCAGATTACGATAGATGAAAGGAGGATAACGGTTCCTGCCTTCTTGATGAAGGACCAGCCTCTCTCCCACATTGAACGCATTACGTTGCCGAATGTAGGCCAGTGATATGCGGGAAGCTCCATAACGAAAGGAGCGGGCTGACCGGAGAACATCTTGGTCTTTTTAAGTACGATACCTGAGATAACGATTGCCGCTACTCCGATAAAGTATGCTGCGGGTGCGATCCAGGGAGAATTTCCGAAAAGTGCTGCGGAAATTAGTGCGATGATGGGAAGCTTAGCTCCGCAGGGGATGAAGGTCGTTGTCATAATAGTCATACGACGGTCGCGCTCATTCTCAATTGTTCTTGAAGCCATAACGCCGGGAACTCCGCATCCCGATCCGATAAGCATAGGGATGAAGGACTTTCCTGAAAGACCGAACTTTCTGAAGATACGGTCCATAACAAAGGCAACTCTCGCCATATATCCGCAGGCCTCAAGGAATGCAAGGAATATGAAAAGTACAAGCATCTGAGGAACGAATCCGAGTACCGCACCAACACCACCGACAATACCGTCTAAGATAAGGCTCTTAAGCCACTCGGCGCAGCCGATCTTGTCAAGGAGGCTTTCAACAAGTACGGGAACACCGGGGACCCAGACTCCGTACTCTGAAGTATCGGGAGCTTCTTCAAGGGATGCATCAACAGCCTCGGAAATATCATATCCTTCCTCTGCAAGAGAATCGGCATATGAACCCATGACCTCATCAAATGCACCAAAATCCTCATCCTCGATAGCTCCGAGGATTTCATCGGCCCCGATCACTCCTGCGTCTGCCGCAGCGCTTACAGTGCTTACAACTTCATCAGTCCATACATTTTCATTTGCATAGTCTGTAATAGCTTCTTCGTACTGGCCGACGCCGATTCCGAAGAGGTGGAAGCCGTCTCCGAAGAGTCCGTCATTGGTCCAGTCCGTAACCCATGTTCCCACGGTGGTTACGGAGATATAGTAAACAATAAACATTACTACGCCGAAGATAGGGAGAGCTGCCCATCTGTTGGTTACAACTCTGTCGATTTTGTCGGATACGGTAAGTTTACCTTTAGATTTCTTTTTGTAGGTGGCCTTCATCAGCTCAGCGATATAGATATATCTCTCATTGGTGATGATCGACTCCGCATCATCGTCAAGCTCTCTCTCGGTAGCCTGAATATCTTCTTCAACATGCTCGATAATGCTATTGTCGATTCCGAGCTGCTCGATAACCTTCTTGTCTCTTTCGAAGATCTTGATGGCGTACCATCTTTGCTTCTCGGGATCCATGTTGTGGATGCAGGCCTCTTCGATATGTGCAAGTGCATGCTCAACAGGGCCTGAGAAATTGTGGTGAGGAATCTCTTTCTTTGCCTTTGCTGCTTCGATAGCGGCTTCGGCTGCCTGCATGATTCCTTCGTTCTTAAGCGCAGAGATCTCAATGATCTTGCATCCGAGTTCTTTTGAAAGTTCGGGAATATTGATCTTGTCGCCATTTTTTCTGACAACATCCATCATATTGATGGCGATTACAACAGGAATTCCAAGCTCGATGAGCTGGGTTGTGAGATAAAGGTTTCTCTCAAGGTTTGTTCCGTCTACGAGGTTTAAGATCGCATCGGGGCGTTCATTAACAAGATAGTTTCTTGCCACAACCTCCTCAAGAGTATAGGGTGATAATGAATAGATTCCGGGAAGGTCGGTGATAACAACGTCATCATGCCTTTTAAGCTTTCCTTCCTTTTTCTCTACAGTAACTCCGGGCCAGTTACCAACGAACTGATTGGAACCCGTAAGTGCATTAAACAGAGTGGTTTTACCACAGTTGGGGTTACCCGCAAGGGCAATTTTAAGTTCCATCTTCTACTCCTCTATTAAAACATTAGGTTAAACGCAGTTTACATGTATTAAACAAGCTCAACCTCAATCATCTCTCCATCGGCTTTTCTAAGTGAAAGCTCATATCCGCGAACGGTTACCTCTATTGGATCTCCAAGGGGTGCAACCTTACGAACATAAACCTCGATACCTTTTGTAATGCCCATGTCCATGATCCTTCTTTTGACAGCTCCCTCTCCGCTAAGCTTTAAAACCTTAACAGTCTGCCCGACCTTAGCATCTCTAAGTGTCATTTTAATCTCCTCCTGTCCTTACTTAAACCATAATCTTCATAGCCATTTCACGGCTTATTGCGATTCTTGATTCTTTAACATTTACGATAACGTTTCCTCCGCCGCCGGCTGTTACGAGGGTAACAAATCCGCCGGGTACGAAACCTAAATCCTCAAGATGTTTCTTAACATCCGGGGATCCCCCTACTTTTTTGATTATGTTTTCTTCTCCGGGGTCAGCTAATGTAAGTGGCATCATTTTTCTTTTCCTTTGTATACGCGTAATTAGGTAGTTAGTATTTTCTAACCTTGTATAGATTACTCTATCTGAAAATAGTTGTCAACAACTTATTGAAAAAATTTTAATAGTTTTTTCATCAAAAAAGGAAACCTGCGCCGCAAGTTTCCCCTTGATTTTCCAATTATATCGTCCGGAAAAAAATTCGTTCTTTAACAGTTTCCTACTTCCAAACAAAAGTGGCATTTCCCGCTTCGAGTCCGTCAATAAGAATATTCTGGCCTGTGCAAAATCTGTTGGTCACAGTCATAAAGTACGCCCAATCCGCGGTCTCCTCCACGCTCATCCATCTCTTAAGCGGGGTAAGATCCATGATCTTGTTCCAAAGCTTCTCATCATCGATAACGGGAGCATTTAGCTCTGTGATAACGCCACCAAAATCCAGACTGTTACAGGTAGCTCCGTATGGTGCGATCCTGAGAGCAACGTTTTTGGCATAGGTCACTACTCCGCCCTTACTTGCGGCATACACAGGAAACTCCGATCCCGTATGAACGCAGGCGGAACCGATCATAAGTACAGACTTGATATCCGGGTGGATTCCATACTCTTCCGTTATATCAATCGTTCCAAGCAGATTGACATTTACATCGTCAGCTCCCTGAACTCCGGCATTATTGATAAGGATGTCTACCGTATCAAGCTTCGGATACATGCTCTTTTTGCGAATATCTACGATGTAATGTGTGTAGAAAACGTTATCTATCGTTCCGGGATTTACGTCAAATCCCGATACCTTATGTCCTTCTTTAAGAAACTTCTCGGCTATCGCTTTGCCGATTCCCCGGCTCGAACCCGTTACTAAAATGTGCATATTCGCTCCTGTAAATATGTAGTTGCGGACGGTGATTGTTGGGTGCATCTTTGGCACCGCCTCCCGGCTATGACGTCCTCGTTGCAGCGGTTCTAAGCTCATGCATCGCTATCGCTCGCCTTCGCTAAGTACCGGCCTCGGACACATTGCCCAAGACGCACCCACCAATCACCGTCCGCCCCACCAAATTCTCATATATCTATCTAAATCGCATTTCCGATTCGTATTTATATCGGTTTTTGCATTTCTTGTCGTGTTGTCAAATTGTTGGCAAAATGTCTGTAGGCACTGATGAACTACCTAATAACCTGCATTCTGCACATTTATAATAACGGCTTGAGCAGGCCATTAATTATATATAATAGAACTATCCCAGTCAGGCTGCGCGATGCGCAATCTATGATATCCGGCAATATGTCCGAGGCCGGTACTTAGCGAGTACAAGCCGTGCGCAGTACGAGCTTAGGACCGCTGCCACGAGGACCCTATAGCCGCGAGGCGGTGCCGGATACATAGTTGCGCAGCGCGCAGTCGTCACTTAGTTAATAATCAAACTCTACACAGCCTTAAGTTTTTTGGATTCATCAGCCTGCTTCACTGCAACGAATCGGAAATACTCGCTTCCTACTCCGTCGCGTTCCCACGCCTTAGTCACGTTATACCCGATAGGTGAGAACACAACCTCAAACAAAAGCTCCGCAGCCGCACCTGTTACGGCACAGATCATGCACTGCAAGAGTGAAAGCCCGAAAAGCGTATGGCTTACAACAAGCGCAAAAACAAGGTTATCAACGAACTGGCCGATAAATGTAGAAACATAGCTTCTAAGTGCAAAGGTTCCGAAGTTTTTCTTCTTGGTGGAAGCTAAAGATCCGGCCTTCATTCCCACAACATTTCCCTCAACCTTTCTTCCGATAAAGAAATTCAGGAAATTGTTTACGACAGCGGAACTTAGGAAAGCAAGGCTGCTTCCGAATACGACAAACCAGTTGCCGCTTATGGTATTATCAAGAGCGGTGTTGATGACTGTCTGGGAGCCGGGTATATAGGCCTCTCCCCAGCTTCCGGGTAACTTACCGCAAAAGAACAGTAAAAGCGCAACAAAAAGATTGCAGATAAGTCCTACAACAGAAAGAATAGTTGCGGCACGAGGTCCAAAATGCCTTGTTACCACATCCATTGTAAGAAATACTGCCCAGGATACGAAAAATCCGCAGTCCAAGAGCAGATACTCCGTATTGATCGGTACAAGCTTGTTTGCAAGCAGATTCATGGTGACGAGCGCGACGATATAAGCCGCTACGACGAGTGACGGGATGCTGCGCATAAGGATCTTTGTCTCCTCAGCCAGCGATTTGATACTTGATTTCATTGTTTTCTCCTTGGTTTTATTATTTAACGAGGAGGATTTAGAGGCCGAACTCCTCGCAGAACTTCTGTATTATATTCCCCCGCCCTCATAAAGTCAAGAACAAAGAGCCTCTTAAGACTCTTTGTTCTACTGTACTTTTTGTGCTGCCTGTCAGGCCTTCATCTTGCCGTCCGCAATGGCCTTATCAACCCAAAGCTTCAAAGACTGAGTCATCACGGATATCTGTTCAAGCTTCTCGCGAATAGTCTCGAAGTCTTCAACCTCATCCTCATCTACTCTGCCGTTTGAAGTAATCTCAATAAGGCGGTTTTTGTATTTATCCATCGAGTTGAGCGATGATAGCATCGCCAGCGTTATCTCCGCAAGGCTCTTGTATTCAAGCTCAGGTACGTTTTCCTGTCCGATAGGGCATTCGTGCGAGCAAAAATAATTGCAAAGGTGAGGCGCCTTGTAGGCCTTCGCCATAAGCATTATCTCATCGGGGTGTGGCAAGGACTTTTCCGACTCTATCTTTTCAATACGGTCGTCGGATACGTATTTCATGATCTCGCTAGCCGCTTCCCTGGTAAGATTAAGGTTCTCCCTTGCCTTCTGATACTCATTTTTGTTTTCTCTTACTGACTTTTTACCCATATTCCCTCTCTTTTTTTCTTTATTACCTAGTTTTCTTTATTATTTACCTACTCTGATTTATATTTACCCTTGTCCTAAAGCCTAAACCTAAAGCAATTATCCCACGGGCCAAAGATAGTACACCCATGAACCGATCTCAAGATCTATAATCTCCATATCAGCTCCGTCAAAGTTAAATGTCTGGAAGTACATAAAGAAATCTTCGCCGGTCTCGGTCTTTCCTTCAGCACTTGCGGGATACTCGGAAAGAGTATAGGTAAAGTTTACAGGCGTATCATCTCCGAAATAGATGACGCCTTCGCCGTTTTCGCCCATCTTTAAAGTGATGTTTTCAAAAACCTCGGATGTCTCGGAATCTGAATACTCGTATGTTTCGATATTATAGTTTTCAAAAGAAACCCAGTGAGTATTGTTTAACTCATCCGCCTCAGTCTCTCTGGCATTTATATACCCATGTTTAGAGATAAAATCGGTAGCCTCTTTTCCGTCAGGTCCGTAGGTCTCACCGTTTCCTGTTTCAGTAGCCTCGCTGTTTTCGGCCTCAGCTGTTTCTTCCGTTTCAGATACTTCTTCGGAAACCTCAGCAACTTCCTCTTTATTTTCATCTTCGGTAAGAGCAGCACTCTCGATTTCCTGTGCAAGCGAAGATGTCTCTTCGATGTTTTCTGCTCCTGCAGCGCCGCAACCTCCAAGAAGAAGGGCTGACGCCATTAATGTTACAACTAATCTTTTTTTCATAATCTTCATCCTTTCAAAGCATGATAATATCATACCATACTTTAAGGGAAATTATGGGTAAAAAGAAAACATAGTAGAACCGAAGTCCTACTATGCTTCTTATGAGGGGGGGAGAATAGGTGACTCGCATCACCTATTTGTCTGTATTGTATAGTATAAATGTGAATAAACTATGTTTATTTTATGAACAGTTTATGAACATATTCGGCGTTCATTTTCCATAGATGTCCTGCAAGTGCCGTATTATAGCCGTTTACGGCAACTTCGTAACTTTTTTCCAAATTATAAATTTTTTCTAAACTGAGGGACACAACCTCTTCCGCCGTCTCTTCAGGCCCCTTTAGATCGAATTTAAAATAATCTTTTTCGTCCTTGATCACCTCATCCAGATAATTCGACGAGTCCGATATAAGTGCGCAGCCCGAAAGCATTGAGCTAAAGATCCTGTCATGAGCCCCATCCTTAAACCAGGGCATAATATTTAAAGAAAGCTTTGAATCCTGCAAAGCTCCAAGACACTGAATACTTGTTATACTTTCCTTCGTATGTATTATATTTTCCGGATTTTTGCAGGGCGCCTTCTCCCAGTCCTTTCCGGTACAATGAATCTTTATTCCGGCGTCCGCAACAGCGGTTATTAGCTTCCCCCTATACAAATTACGAACGTAAAGATCTATATATATCATCTGATAGCAGGCCTGGAGGTATTCATCATCGGAAGAATCCGGAAATTCCTTCTTAAGCCTGTCCATCAAAACATCCTCCAGGGGAAGGCTTGGATTTTTAAGGAACTCTCCCGCGATATCCATAATAAAATCCCTGTAATCATCGCTGAGATTCTTTATGGAAGGATAAAGGCTCTCCAAAGGAACGTAATTCCCAATAAACAAAATATCACAGTTTCTCTTCTTCCATTTATCAAAAGACGGCATCGGAGTATCAAAAACCGTTATATCTCCCCTGCCCAGTATCCCCGGTTCTGCCCAGATCTTTTGAAGAGGAAGATTTCCCGCAAGAGGCATAAAGCCCACTTTACCGTAAAAAGGATAATACTTTTCAACAAATCTTTGGTGGTTTTTATCGATACAGATCAGTCTTAGGTTTACGGTATTACGGCTTAAAAAGCGGTAATAATACACGGGTGAGTCAACCATAATACATATCTTCTCGATATTGTACATATCAAAGATGCTCACCCCACCCCGAAGAAACTGACCTTCACGCCCAAGGCCGATGAAGTTAAAGGTTATAAGCACAGAGTTTTCCTTATCGGGTATCTTTTCAAATTCATCGATGCTCTCTGCCGGCTTTCCCATATCCCACAAAAAAACTTCCCTGCCTGCCGCAAGGAAGTATTCCGCCATTTGGAGTGAGAAATATTCCAGCGTTTCAGTAGAACCAATAAGTAAAATCAGTCTCTTCATCAGCTAAAACTCTCCACCAGTCCTTTTAAAAACATCGCCAAAAACAGTAGTATCTCCGCCCATGCCACAACAGGCATCGGCTCAAGGGATTTTCTCTTTCGTATCGCATCCCAGAGCTTCCAGATTCCGCTTATCATAATAAATGTGATAATGAAATGTCCGATGTTTGCAAAGTTACCGAAGGGCAATATGAGCACACCGATAACGGCAGCCAATACGACCCAGACCATATACTTAAACCTAAAGAGCTTAATCTCTCCGATATTGTCGTACTCAGTCTTTATAGCCATAATAAGGACGATTATAAAGGGAATGATAAGCACAAGGTACTTCGTAAGCTCCGGATACCAGAAAGCTACAGCGTTTTTGGTCTTTCCGTTTGTAAGGTCCTCTCGTATCTCAAAAAGAATCTTAAAATCAAGTATTCTTGTGAGATACATATATTTTAGATTAGGCATAAAAGCAAGATAAAGGATCATATATCTTGCAAGCTGGGACAGTCTCTGTCCGCCTATCAGCATAAATGTAACACCGATCAAAAGCTCGTGGAAGAAAAGTCCGCCGAGAGCTACGGTAAAATTAAAGCCTTCTCCCGTACTGTTTCCGAAAAGCCAGGCTTTTATCAAAAGAGTCGCAATGATTATTACCGCAAAAACAGGTTTTTCTACCCTTTCAAAAAGCTCGAAGGGATTCTTTTTTAAGAATGGAGGAAATTTAATTCTCATCAGCTTATTCCTCCTATATCTTCAAGCATATTTCCTATGGTATATAAAAATGAACATAAAGCCAAAAGATAAGCCCAGACTGTAACCTTAGGGTTTTCCCTTATAAAGCTTCTTAGCAGACTGCAAAAGAGGACCAGGGAAACTATAAGGGATGCGATCTGGATCCCGTTTATGGACATTCCCGGGATAAACCCGATAATAAACCTTAAGGCTACACAAATACAAAGATCCCCTATAAGGAAAAGATGCACAGCGTTAAGCCATCCTCCGCACCTAAGTACGATAGCAAGTATTAAAAGAGCCAAAACAACGGCCGGGAAAATACTGAAGGATATATACTGACTGTTCATAACGGAAACCTTTTTAAAGTTACCGCTTGAAAGCAGGTAAAAGAAATTACCGCTGATAGACAGTCCGAGACTGATCCAGACCCATCTTTTTGCATACAGACCCAGAACCTTCTTTGAAAGTATGATGGTAAGTATACTTGAAAAGACAGCAATGAGTCCGTAGGCAGCATTTGACCAGGCACAGACAAATGCACAGACACAGGCAAGCACGGCTCTGACTGAGGGGTTTCCCTTTGCTTTATCCCCGGATGCCATCTCGTAGATAATCATATAGATAAAGATAAGGAATGATACGGCAGGCAAAAGATAATTAACAACTCCAAACTCCCAAAGATAAGAATATCTCCAGTCCGAATTAAGGGAGATCATAAGGAAAAACGGAAGAGCTGTAAACAATACGTTTTTTCTCTTTGCTCCGCTGCATCTTCCGATGAGATACGAGATAAGGAGTAAAAACAAAACATTGATAAAATCTGCCGCTCTCTCACCGATCAAAAGTATAAACTGCAAAGTAACAAGAGACAGACTGCTTCCGCCGCCTCTCATTATCTCCGGTATACTCATAAAGATATCTTTAACGGAAGAAAGCTTTTCTCCCGTGGCAAGATTCTTTAAATAGTCGTAATCCTCCAAAACATAAGGAAACCTCGTCTGCATATAAAACACAAACCCGATCATTATGATAAAAAGGATACTGATAACCGATGTATATATAGTTTTTTGAGTTTTACTGATAGTTGGCATACTACTCCAACGGGGCGTTGACAGACTGTGACAGTCTGACCATAGCGCGCGCAAGCGCTGCCCTCGAAAGGTTATATTCTTGGATGCTTTTGTCCTGACGGAGCTGTTCCTTAGCTCTCTCCATAGCCTCGCGGGCGCGGGCTTCCTCTACTTCATCCGGCCAGTTTGCGTAATCCACAAGCATCGTGACGATACCGTCTTCTACGCTTACAAAACCGATTCCGATGAAAGCCGAGTACCAGTTATTATCATCATCCGTTTTTAATTTTATACTGCCCTCGCAACAGGCAACAACAACGTTTTCGTGATGCGCCATTATCTGGAACTCTCCGTCCGGCGCAGGGAAGATGAGCGAGACCGCCATTCCCTCGTACAAAACTTTGTCCGTAGCAAGGATCTTGATATAAAAAGAATTGCTCATATCTTATTCCTGTCCGAGCAGACCGGCCTTTTCAATAACGTCATCAATTGTTCCGACATTAAAGAAAGCAGCCTCCGGATACTTGTCCATCTCTCCGTCAAGGATAGCCTTAAATCCTCTGATAGTCTCAGAGAGGGGAACGTATACTCCCGGAATACCCGTAAAGTTCTCCGCTACATGGAAGGGCTGTGAAAGGAAACGCTGTATCTTACGCGCTCTGTAAACCGTAACCTTATCTTCCTCCGAGAGCTCGTCCATACCTAAGATTGCGATAATATCCTGCAGCTCCTTGTAGTTTTGAAGAGTCTGCTGTACCCGCCTTGCAACATCGTAATGCTCCTCTCCCACAACATCCGGCTCAAGAAGTCTCGATGTGGACTCAAGGGGATCTACCGCCGGGTAAATACCCTGCTCAACAATCTTTCTTGAAAGAACAGTCGTTGCATCGAGATGAGCAAAGGTTGTGGCAGGTGCCGGGTCTGTAAGATCGTCCGCGGGCACATATACCGCCTGCACCGAAGTAACGGATCCCTTCTTGGTCGAAGCGATACGCTCCTGAAGCTCTCCGAGATCAGTAGCAAGGGTGGGCTGGTAACCTACCGCCGAGGGCATGCGTCCAAGGAGCGCCGATACCTCCGATCCCGCCTGTACAAAACGGAAAATATTATCTATAAACAAAAGCACATCCTTATTTTTAACATCACGGAAGTACTCCGCCATAGCAAGACCGGTCTCCGCAACTCTCATACGAGATCCCGGAGGCTCGTTCACCTCTCCAAAAACAAGGGCCG
>ODAI011309285.1_pt1 | contig 13304 bp, 12 predicted proteins | sample 1539321 | NCBI WGS metagenome assembly ODAI01 (sample SAMN02144231, study PRJEB22623) | gut metagenome | biome: sheep rumen | host: Ovis aries | place: New Zealand
CTTGTTCATTTTCCAGTTTCCTGCGATCAAAAATTTCTTCATTTGGTTTACCTCACTTATTTTTCTTCAATAATAGCGATTCCAGGGAGTTCAATTCCCTCGAGGACCTCGAGGCTTGCTCCGCCGCCTGTGCTGATATGTGTCATCTTGTCTGCAAGTCCGAATTTTGCTACTGCAGCAGCACTGTCTCCGCCGCCGATAACTGTAGTTGCATCAATCTCTGCAAGGCACTCAGCGATTGCCTTTGTACCTACTGCGAAGTTCTCCATTTCGAATACGCCCATAGGACCGTTCCAGACTACAGTCTTAGCAGTCTTAAGTGTATCTGTGTAGAGTTTGATAGTCTCTTCGCCTATATCGAGGCCCATTCTGTCTTCAGGAATCTCGTCAACATCATATGTTGCATGTGGGGAGTCATTTGCAAACTCGTCAGCAGCAACAACATCAACAGGGAGCATGAACTTAACACCCTTTTCAGCTGCCTTCTGGAGGATCTCTCCTGCAAGCTCGAGGCCTTCTTCGTCAAGAAGTGATTTTCCGATCGAGTAGCCCTGAGATTTGAAGAACGTGTAAGCCATTCCGCCGCCTATAATGAGAATGTCTACCTTATCAAGGAGATTGGTGATTACAGGGATCTTATCCTTTACCTTTGCACCGCCCATGATGGCTGCGAAAGGTCTCTGCGGATTGTTTACAGCTTCGCCGAGGAATTTGAGTTCCTTCTCAATAAGGAATCCTGATACTGCAGGAATAAAATCTGCGATTCCGGTAGTTGAGGAATGTGCTCTGTGTGCTGTTCCGAAAGCATCCTGGACAAAGATATCACCGAGTTCAGATAGCTCTTTTGCGAATTCGAGATCGTTCTTTGTCTCTCCGGCTCTGTATCTGACGTTCTCGATGAGCATCATCTCGCCAGCCTTGAGCTCTTTTGCAGCTGCTTTTACGTTATCGTCTACTACAACATCAGAAGGAACGAATTTTACTTCTCTTCCGGTAAGCTCTGTAATTCTCTTTGCTACTGGTGCAAGGCTGAATTCAGGCTTTGGCTCTCCCTTTGGCCTTCCGAGATGTGACATGAGAACAACAGCAGCGCCGTTATCGAGCAGATACTCGATGCTTGGAAGAGCTGCCCTGATACGGATGTCGTCGGTGATAGTTTCGCCATCAAGAGGTACGTTGAAGTCGCATCTCATGACTGCTCTTTTACCAGTCCAGTCGATGTCTTTGATTGTCTTTTTCATTTATGACTCTCCTTTGTTTTAACAGGATAAATAATATCTTATTACTCTTTCCGATAGTATTGATAAGTTTTGCTATCTTTATAATTTTAGCAAAATGGAGTTAACGTTTAAAGAGTTAAATAATAACAGTTGCCTTACTGCCGGCGTCGCGATTCTTTGTGACCACTATCTGCCTGTCTATACGGGATTTAAGTGCGTCAACATGCGAGATAATGCCTACGAGCCTGTCCTCATCTGAAAGCTCCGTAAGCGTGCGTACTGCCTTCTCGAGGGTTTCAGAATCGAGAGAGCCGAATCCCTCATCAACAAACATGGTATCCAGCCTGATCCCACCGGCTGAGGCCTGCACTTCATCTGACAGTCCAAGCGCGAGTGAGAGTGAAGCCATAAAGCTTTCTCCGCCAGACAGCGTATTTACCGGCCTTTCAGTTCCACTGTAATGATCTACAACGCTGAGATCGAGCCCGGACTGATGGCGCTTATCGGCCGACTCTGCGGACCTTACAAATTCATACTGACCGTCAGACATTATTCTGAGCCTCAGATTTGCTCTTCTTATTATCCGTTCAAAGTAGAAGGCCTGCACATAAGTTTCGAGAGATATGCGGTCCTTTCCGGTAAGAGCACCGGTGGCGGTGCGGCTTAAAGGATCAAGGATCTCATGCTTTCTGCGTATTCTGAGAAGTTCTTCTGCTCCTGATCTGACTGAATCCAGTGCAGCTTCAGCTGACTTAAGCTCCGAACCTAACAGTATGCTTCTGTCCCGGAGTGCTTTTTTTTCATTTTCCGCCTCTACTGCATCTGCTGCGGCCCGTTCCTCATCTACTTGTGTGTGCCCGGCAACTACGTTCTCAAGTTCTTTGATACGGGATTCGTTTGCTGTCTTTTCAGAGACTGATTTGTTAAGTCTTTCTGTGGCGTCTTCAATCTCTTTTTTCAGCTTTTCTGCTTTTTCTATAAGTTCCTGCCTGTTGAGTTCTGCTTCTTCTCTGCTGTCAAAAGCGAGGTCTTTTCTTACCTGATCGTGCCTGGCCTTAGAAGCAGCTAATGATTCGTTCTTTGAACTGAGTTCTTTTGACAGACATCTTTCTTTGTTTCTCATTGCTTCGCAGGATTTGCGCAGCTCAGGGACAGATGATTTGAGTTCTTCATACTCCTTCGATTTCAGTTCAAGCTCTGTTTCTTTATTCTTTATCTCAATCAGTTCCGCGTTAATAGCTATGATATCTGCATCTGCAAAAGCCTTAGCTTCAGGCAGTCCGTGTTTGCCTGTTTCCTTAAGAGCCAATTCGGATACGATTTCTTTCAGCGCTTTGAGTTTTACTGCTGTACCATTAGCTTCCAGTGATTTATCAGAAGCCTCAGCTTTTGCAGTTCTGGCTTTTTCACGTATTAACTTGAGATCTTCAGAAGATGGTGCATCTGCGCTGAGTTCCGCAGGGACCGGATGATGCAGCGATCCGCATACAGGACATGGTTCTCCTTCGCTTAATGAAGAAGCAAGCATACCTGCCTGCTCACGCAAATAGGCGCTTTCCATCTGTGACGCCTTTCTTTCCAGATCCTCTGACTTAGTTAGCAAAGGGTCAAGTTCGTTCTGCTGTATAGTGAGCAGGTTCCCGAGCGCATTTAAATCGCTGATGTCTTTAATGAGCTTCTGCAGAGCTGCGGCACGGCTCTCAGTCTTCTCTCTTCTGTTTCTTATTTTAATAAGTTCCTCTCCGGAATGTCTGAGTTCTTCAAGCCTGGTTTCACTTTCAGTAAGATTTAATTCCTGTTCCTTTATCTCATCTCCGGTTGCTTTGAGTTTTTCCTCTAGCCCTCTTTTCTCTGCCTCAATACCTGCAAGCTCTTTGCTTATAGAGTCCAGTTCATCATACGCTCCCATTGAAGCATCGGCGATTGCAGCTTCGTTCTCGAGTTTTTCGATCACAGGTTTTGATGCTGAAACTTCTTCCTGCTTGCGCTTTGCATTTTCAACTGCTTCTGACAGCTTTTCCCTGTCTGCCTTTGCCGCTTCCAGACTGAGAACGTTCTTCCTGTGTTCCTGAGCAACAGCAATTTTATTTCTGAGAACTGTCAGCCTTTGTTCTGCATATTCAAGATCCTCTGCAGTCTGTTTTGCATGCTCTTTTCCTTTAGAAATAAAGGCCTCAAGGAACTCAGCAATCTCATCAGGATCGATCAAATCTGAACCGGCATTGTTCTTCATTGTCCCGAGCTTTTCGCTGAGCTCATCATCGAAGCTGCAGTTTAAGGAAGAAAGCCTCTGACCTATAGTTCTTAACATGTTGGCATATGCTTCGAGATTTGCTCTGTTCATCTCTTTAAGCTCATCTGCAAGTCTGTTGTAAGGCTGCGTGTTGAACAGCTTTCTGAACAGTTTCTGTCTTTCATCTGTTCCTGCATTGAGCACCTTCCTAAACTCGCCCTGGGCTATCATGACTATGTTGCAGAACTGCCCCCGGTCGATACCAAGGATGTTCTTTATTTCTTCTGTGACTTTAGACGGACCGTCAACAGGGCTGCCATCAGGCTTTATAAGGGTTGCTCCTGCGGTTTGCTTTGTGTAACCCTCTCCACGGCTTTTTGTTCTGTAATACTCTGGATTTCTTGTGACAGTGTACTGTTTGCCGCAGTATTCAAAGACAAGGCTGACTTCCGTCTTTTCTCCGGCAGATGAGTACTGGGACCTGACACTTTTGCTGTCTCTGCCGGAACCGCTCATCTCACCGTAAAGTGCGTAAGTGACAGCATCGAAAATGAAAGTCTTGCCGGCGCCCGTATCTCCTGTAATGAGGTACAGTCCTCCGGCTCCAAGGCTCTCCATATCGATAACAGTTGTTTCTTTATATGGGCCAAAGCCCGTCATAGTAAGTTTAAGCGGTCTCATCAGTCTTCGCTCCAGACTTTTTCTATCAGACTGGATATAAGGCCAGTCTGTTCTTCATCCATTGGTTTACCGTTCTGAGCCTCATACAGGCCGGCGAATATCTCCAGAGGAGACCGGCCGTCATCAGCTTCAGAACCTGGGATAATCGATGCGGCCCGGGTTCTTGTATTGTCATACTCGAGCCTCATTATATTCGGATATATGGCTCTCAGAGCCCCCAGTGCACCAATAACATCCTCCTCATCGGTCAGGATTATGCGCATATAATCATCGCAGGTCTTCTGTTCAAGATAATTCTTATCGGTAAACTCGCTGAATCTGCCTCTTATTTCCTTCATATCTCTTAGCGGGATCAGTTCAATGGTTCTGATTGAGGTTTTACACTCACCATTTATCTTTTCACCGAGTTCAATCACTGTAACGGACTTGGTCTGAGCTGCTTCCGAAAAAGAATACTTCAGAGGAGACCCGCTATAGCGAACCCTTTCTGTTCCAACATTCTGCGGACCGTGAAGGTGCCCCAGCGCAGTATAATCGAAGGGAGCAAACACCGATGCATCAATATTGTCCAGTCCACCCACTGAGACTTCCTCAGAATCGGACCTTTCTGCACCGGTACAGAACTGGTGCGCTATAAGGACATTACGTTCTTCTGTATCTGCTCCCATCTTCTCTATAGCAAAGCGCAGAGCATCTGTGAATGTGGTTATGTCCGCTGCTTTTTCATCATCAGCAAAAACCTGCCTTACATGAACAGGCTTAATGAAAGGGAGCATGTAAATATTAACTCTGCCGGATTCGTCTTCAAGGCTGAAGCACCTTGTGTTCCCATCATATCTGCCGGCAAAGTGTACTCCCTGCTTATCCATTATCTGAGATCCGAAAGACAGTCTTTCTGCGGAATCGTGATTCCCGCTTATTATGAACACCTCGGCATCAGTATCTGAAAGCTTGCTTAAAAAACCGTCAAACAAAGATACGGCATCGGCCGGAGGCAGCGGTTTGTCATAAACATCTCCGGCTATCAGGACTGCCTGTGGATTCTCTTCTTCTATGATCTCCAGAACACGTTCAAGTATGTATTTCTGATCATCGATCATCGAAAAATCATTGACGCGCTTTCCAAGATGCAGGTCGGACAGATGTATCAGCTTCACTTCTCTCCTCCATTTATATAATAAAGGCAGTTATCGGTCAGAGCACAGTGCGCGCAGTCCGGCTTTCTGGCGTGGCACACTTTACGGCCGTGGAATATCAGAAGATGATGCGAGCGCGACCACTGTTCCTCTGGCAGTCTTTCCATGAGCATCTCCTCTACTCCTTCCGGATCTTTAGCGCATGTAAGTCCTATGCGGTTTGATACTCTGAACACATGAGTATCGACTGCTATCCTCGCCTTGCCGAATCCTTCCGCAAGAACCACATTAGCGGTCTTGCGGCCAACACCCGGGAGTTTTACAAGGTCGTCAAAACTACCCGGTACCTCTCCTCCAAAATCTGCAACAAGCATCCTGGAAAGTGCCACAAGGTTCTTTGACTTATTCTTATACAGTCCGATCGTCCTGATAATATCCTGTACATCAAGGGGATCAGCTTCTGCCATAGCTTCGGCTGTAGGGTACTTTTCAAATAGAACAGGCGTCACTTTATTTACTGATACATCCGTAGTCTGTGCCGACAGCATAACCGCTGACAGCAGCTGAAAGCGTGTGCCGAAGTCAAGTGCGCATGCTGCTTCGGGATGCATTGTCTCAAGCTTGTCCAGTATTATCCGGATCTGTTCATCAGGGATGATTTCTTTCATGTTTTTACCTTTAATATCAGACAGGCAGCAGCTGAAAGCTGCTGCCATTTTTTACTAAAGCAGAATATTTACTATCATTGTTACAAGCGGAGTGATTATTAAGTCTGTAACATTGAAAATGATAAGACCAAGAAGAATCCATGTGCCGTATCTATACACGTTATACCACCAGCTGTATCTGTCTAGCCTGAACAGCTGTGTAATAATGCCCCATCCGTCAAGAGGCGGACATGGTATAAGGTTGAATATCATAAGCACTATGTTGATAGTTATGGTATAGAAGATGATCAGGTATATGTTGTAAATAAGATCAGATGTACCTGCACCGCTGAACGCCTTGACCATGGCTCTTGCAGGTATTGAGCAGATGATTGCTATGAGCAGGTTCATTGTGACTCCTGCAATGCCTACAAGGAATTCGTCTCTCCTCCTGTTTTTGTAGTACGTAGGATCGATCTGGACTGGTTTTCCCCAGCCAAATCCAACCAGCAGCAATGCAAGGAATCCTATCCAGTCTATGTGAGCAAGAGGATTAATGGTAACTCTGCCCTGCCTTCTCGGAGTCGGATCCCCCAGCCTGTCAGAAACCCAGGCATGAGCAAACTCATGAAAGCTGAGTCCGATTATTATGCCCGGCAGCATAAGAATTTTTGTAAGAATAAGATCTGCGTTCAATTAAGCGTTCCTTTCTTTCTGTAGTCCCTATAATATCTCAGTGAGCAGCCGCGAAACCGATTCTGCCGCTTTTTCGAAGCCTGTGATATTATCTCTGTCTTCCTGAGTGTACGGGCGTGAAAGCTCTATATCTTTCATAAAGCGCTCGTCCATGTCTTTTGTAACGTCTTTGTCGTATATGAATGCGTTTGATTCAAAGTTGAGCCTGAAACTGCGTATGTCGAAGTTTGTGGACCCTGCGGTGCATACTTCTCCGTCTACGCTGAGAGTCTTTGCATGCAGAAAGCCGTTCTCATAGATATATATTCTTGCACCTTCCCTGATCAGCCTTCCGGCGTTATATAACGTTGTCTTATATACGAACGGGTGGTCAGGCATGCAGGGGATCATGATTCTCACGTCTATGCCAGACCTTGCTGCCATTCTGAGGGACTCCATCATAGGTTCATCAGGAACCAGATAAGGTGTCTGGATATATATGTTCTTCCTGGCGTTTGTGATCATCTTCATGAACGCCATCTTGACTTCTTCTTTCTCTGATTCCGGACCGCATGATACTATCTGCACCGGTATATCGCCAGTATAATTTTTAAGAGCATATCTGACTGACTGGTCTATCAGATCTATACCTTCCCCGGACGCGTATCGCCAGTCCTGGTAAAATCTCTCATTCAGAGCAGCAAGAGCGTTTCCCCTTATTATCAGCTGAGTATCACGCCAGTAGCCGAATTTCTTTTTATATCCCAGATACTCTCTGGCAATATTGAAGCCGCCTATATATCCTATCTCGTTGTCGATCACGGCAAGCTTGCGGTGGTTGCGGTAGTTGATCCTGAAATACAGGTGCCTTATAAACGGTTTGAAGAAGAAAGCGTACTTTCCTCCGGCCTTTTTAAACTCTCTGAGATCAGTATATCCTATGCTTCTGCTTCCCAGAGCATCCATGAGGAGCCTAACCTTTACACCTTCTTTTGCTTTCTTTGTAAGGAGTTCTATCAGCCTGCGTCCTACAAAGTCATCTTTGACGATGAAATAGCAAAGCTTAATGGTATACTGCGCGTTCTCTATATCATGACAGAGCCTGTCGAACATCTCCTTGCCGTCAGTGATGATCTCAACACTGTCGTTGGCCGTAAGTAAGGAGTCAGCATACTCGAGGTTCATGGTTATCATGTCTTTCCATCTGCCTGTGACGTCATGTTCATCGACAGGCATGCTCTGCCTCAAAGCCGCCTTTTGCCAGTCAAGCATGGTATTCATGCCCTCTGTCTCGTCCTCGGTCATTTTGAATATCTGCTGCCTGGCTAAATTCTGAGACAGGATCAGGTAAAGGAACAGACCGATTACCGGCATCATAAAGAGTACCATTATCCACGCCATTGTCGCTGATGGCGATTTGGAGTCATCGAAGAAGATCAGCCCCAGTGCGATAAGAGTATTGAGGATGTAGATGATCACCATTATATGCGGCAATGTAAAAAACTGAATGAATTGTTCCAGTAATCCGGTCATTCCACTTCTCTTCCTTCAAGACTGAAAGTCTTGCTCTCTGTGATCTCAACTTTTACCTTACGGCCCATAAGCTGTTCAGGGCTTTTATCTGATGTGAAGTTTACAAGCTTGAACCCGTCTGTCCTTCCGGCCAGAACGTTATCGTCGCTGCGGCTCACTCCCTCAGCAATTACCTCACATATCTTTCCTTTGTATTCCTGATTTTTCTCAAGACTGATCTGGTTCATAACGTCTACAAGCCTGTCAAAGCGCTCATGACAGACATCATCAGGAATCTGGTCAGTAAACTTGGCAGCAGGAGTTCCTTCTCTTGGCGAATATATAAACGTAAACGCGGAATCGTACCTGACTTTTCTGGCAATATCCAGAGTTTCCTCAAAGTCCTCGTCTGTCTCACCTGGGAATCCAACAATTATATCCGTGGATATGGTGATATCCGGCGCGATTCTTCTGAGCTTATCGACTGTTTCGAGGTATGATGCCCTGTCATAATGGCGGTTCATCCTCTTAAGTATTCTGTCACTGCCTGACTGAACCGGAAGATGGATATTATGGCATAGCTTTTCGCAGGTGCTGAAGCATTCTATCATCTCGTCAGAAATGTCCTTAGGATGAGATGTCATGAATCTTATGCGTTCGATTCCTTCAATCTCATTGACAGCCCTGATCAGATCAGCAAAACTGTGTCCTGATGCATCTCTGTACGAATCCACGTTCTGTCCAAGAAGCATTACCTCTATGACACCGTCAGCAGCCAGCCGTCTGATCTCATCACATATATCACTTAGCATCCGGCTCTTTTCACGGCCTCTTGTATATGGAACTATGCAGTAAGTGCAGAAATTGTTGCAGCCATATGTGATGTTCACAAGCGCCTTGTGGCGGTGCATCCTGACTGGTTTCATTCCTTCTTCACTTATATCCGGATTGTTATCGATTATGGCGCGCATGCGGCGGCCTGTTCTGAGCCTCTCATCCAGAAGTTCAGGGAACTGGGCGATGTTCTGCGTGCCGAAAACTATATCTACCCACGAGAAGCGCTTGTTGATCTCCGCCACTATCCTTGGCTGCTGAGGCATGCATCCGCATACCGCGAGCACGAAATCAGGGTTGTTCTTTCTGACTTTTTTAAACTGCCCAAGGGTTCCGAAGAACCTCTTGTCGGCATTTTCTCTGACACTGCATGTATTGATTACCGTCACATCAGCCTTATAAGGATCTTCAACATGCTCGTATCCCATAGCTTCAAGAAGCCCTGCAATATTTTCAGAGTCATGCTCATTCATCTGGCAGCCGTATGTGATTATATGGTATTTCTTCATTGAATCTCGTCTTTCTTATCTCTTGACATAAGCATTCTGACAGCTTTTTCAGGAGGGAATTCTCCTTTAAGAACTGCCCTGGTTACTACGCTGACCGGCATTTCCACTCCCAGCTTTTCAGCCAGATCATATACAGCATCGGCAGTGTAGTAGCCTTCTACTACTGAACCTACCTTTTCGACTGCTTCCTCTGCTTTGAGGCCCTGTCCTATCATGAGACCGCAGCGCCTGTTACGCGAAAGGTCTGTGGCACAGGTTACGATCAGGTCGCCGATTCCCGAAAGTCCGGAGAAAGTCTCGGAATTTGCACCAAGTGCAAGCCCAAGTCTCTTTATCTCATGTACGGAACGGGTCATAAGGGCAGCTCGAGCATTGCTTCCCAGTTTCATGCCGTCAGATATTCCGGTAGCGATAGCAATTACATTCTTGACAGCACCGGCTATCTCTACTCCTACCATGTCGTCCTGAGTATAAATGCGGAGCTGCTCTGACATGAACGCGTCCTGTACAGCTCTTGCAGCTTCAGGATCTGATGATGCAGCTACGATCCCGGCAGGAGCATTCATTACGATCTCCTCTGCGTGTGTAGGTCCGGAAAGAGCTACATATCTGGTCTGCGGAATAGTATCAGCAGCTACCTCAATCCTGTCATCATATATTCTTGCAGCTACAACACTCATATATACACGCTCCTTTCAATCTCTTTCTTCAAAGCCATACGCTGAAATTCTTGCCATTGATTCTAGTTCAGCTATTCGATTTTCATACTGTTCTATCTTAGCTTCATATTCATTCTGAATCTTTTTCTCCTCAGAATCCTCATCACGGCTGTTTTTCTTAGACTTCCCATTTTTCAGCTTTAGTTTTTCAGGTATCGGAACCCTTCCACTCAATATGTCATATTTGTTCAGGTATATATCGACATTATTGCCTCTTAGTATATTAAAAGCTTCAATCTCCTGAATATTACAGCGATGCTGAAGTTCCTCTCTCAAAGAACGCCATTCTTTGGTATCCTGTCCATCATTATCAGGTAACCTGTCTGCTCTTGCTTTGTATTCTTTACATATTTCACGTGTCAGCCACTCAAAAAGACTTTCTCCATCCACAAATATCGCCCTTCCTTATAATTGACTGCTGATACCCCACCGGTATCAGCAGTCTAAAACAAAGAAAGATACAGCCTCTTCATCAGTCGAGAAGCTTGTCCACCTTTCTACCCAGCTTTTTACCTATCTTTCCACCGATAATACCACCAGCTGCTGTTATCAAAAGCTTTATCTCGGTAAACATTATCATTTCCAAGGTATTTTTTCCCATATAAGGTTCAAAATCATAAGATGCATTCCATGCTGCTGTAGACCCTGCAACAGCTCCGACGATAGTCATGCTCTCTTCGGCACTTAAGCCTTTTTTTACATCCTGTTCATCATTCATAATGGTTCTCTCCTCTCATCCATATTAACGGTTAATAATCCTACTGCTCCCTAAGCCCATTGCAGCACCAAGAGAGCCTACCAAAATGCCACCGATTGTTTCCAAAACCAGACTTGATCTCGGATTGTAAGCATTGTGATTCAGAAGTATTTCCTGTGCCAACTTACTTCCCAAATTTACTCCAACAGCTCCACCTCCAATAATTCCGGCTGCCTCTACAATATTAATTTTTTCTTCTTTCTTCATGGTGTTTTCCTCCTTAGTTTTGTTCATCAGTGTCTGTAGACCTTTTCTTCTCAACGGCATTATAAGTTTTTTCAAGTACTTTTGTAGTTGTAAAAGATACCGTTGCGCCAAGCAGTGCATTCCGAATAACCCGGAACACGTCTGAATTTTCTGTCCCTTTCTTAGCTACAAATAATAAAGGTTTTACTAAAGCTTCTGCTATCATTCAACATCCCTCCTTTATAAAATCTAATACAGTTACTTTGTTTTCTTGTTTCTTTGTTTAGATTCTATCACTTATCATAGACAGAAAATGTCTCTCTAAAAATTTTTCTGTATTTTTTTCTTAAGTATGATAGCTTGACCAAGACAATAATATCTGTGTATTCTATGGTTTTATCATTAACTAAAGCAAACGTCACAAAAATAATAAAAGGACGGTAATCACGCCGTCCTATTCATACATAAATTTATTCATTTTTTACTTTGGTAGACAAGATATTATTGTCTTTTGAGATCAAACCGCCATCTTCCAATCGCTGATTTCTTTACTCCCAAAATCAGTAATCATCATCCTCATATGGAATTATCTCACATACTGCTTCCAAACCAGTTGCTGATATAGCTTTTATTTCAACCGGCTTATCTGTCAGTAATTGAACTTCAACCTCAACAAAATAAGTTTCATCCTTTTTGACAAAAAGAATATTTTGTTTCTAATTCTTTATCATAAAGAATTTTGCCTTTTTCTTAACTCGTCGATAAAATAGGAAGCTAAATAAGGATCCTTAGTTATATCTCCAGAACTCTTTCCTGAGTGCATCAAATCGTAGATTATACTAGCAGTAACCGTACAAGGATTATTCCTACTATATTTATTTAGAACCGACTTAGCATCATCATAACCATTATCATATATTAATGAGATAACCTTATCATAATAATTTTTTACTGGAAAATTCAAAGATTCCAAACCATACTCTAATGCTTTTTTATTGTTCTTTTCTACGCCTTCACCTCTATAATACCTAACACTAATACTATTGGCGGCTCTATAGAAATTATTTTTTCTAGCTATCTCAAAAAATTTTATTGCCATACTATAATCATGTTCTGAGTCTGTATCATTTAGAAAATAGATTCCCATAACATATGTTGCCAGCACATCACATTGACAGTTTAAATTCATTACATCTCTATAATATTTTTTACAAATTTCTTTTTTCTTGTTATCATCAGGAGTTCCAAATAAAGCATAGATCATTGAAGAAATAGGTTCATTCGCTTCATACCCACGTTTAGCATATCCTTCAGCAATACTACCTGCGTTCTCACATTCTACAAACCCATCACAATAGCAATAATACAACATTGCATAACATCTCGGGAATACCGGTGCAAGTTCTTTTAATGAAGCAACAACTTCTTTTTTCCCTTTATAAAAAGCTTCTTCAGTATCTTTATATAGTTTTTCCAGATAATCTTTAGGATTCTCTTCAGCTCCGATTAACTTTATAACTTCATCGCTTCCAGATACCATAACTATATCTTTCGTAAGTAATCCATTTTTACCAAGCATAGGGGTATCAACTATCCCTTTTAACAATTGCACTGTTTTCATGGCCGCAATTATTACATTCTGCTCTTCTCTAGTCATTTTTTTCCAGTTTTTTTCATGTTTAACTACATCTTGCATCTTCCCATTAGCTAGAAACTGTAATTTAGCCAAACGCTTTAATAATGCCCCTACTGAATTAGAACATATAATTATATTTTCAAGTTCGTCACAGGCAAAAGCTATTTCGCCTGCTATTGCTTTAGCCTCGGATAAATTACTGTATGCATTATTCAGTTTTTCATTTGCTTTGGAATTAAACAACCCACCAGCTATTAGTAAAGCAGGGCCTGCAATTATTCCACCTAAAACAGCAGCTCCAACTGCCATCCCTCCACCGCCTGCAGCCACAGCACCTCCGCCAAGCCACGCTAGTGTAGCATTAGTTGCTGCCGCGCCAGATAAACCTCCAATAGCAGCCCCTGTACTTGCAGTCCCTAATGCCATCACACCGCCATATGTTCCCCAACCAAGTAATACTCCTGCTCCAATGCCAGTCACTCCTCCACTGATCACATTCATTGCGGTAAGCGATGTATCTCTCATCTCTGAAATACATTCTTTATCAAATCCAAGGGCA
>ODAI013362292.1_pt1 | contig 13304 bp, 10 predicted proteins | sample 1539321 | NCBI WGS metagenome assembly ODAI01 (sample SAMN02144231, study PRJEB22623) | gut metagenome | biome: sheep rumen | host: Ovis aries | place: New Zealand
ACGCAACCACCATCATCGGCGGCGGCGACTCCGCGGCAGCAGTCAACCAGCTGGGTTATGGCGATAAGATGAGCCACATGTCCACCGGCGGCGGCGCTTCCCTGGAGTTCCTGGAAGGCAAAGAGCTTCCCGGCGTAGCAGCAGCAAACGAGAAATAATTGAGACATCAGCAGATGCAGCAAATGGCTCCCGGTTCCTGCAGGGGGACCGGGAGATTATAAGGAGAAGATAAAAATGGCAAGAAGAAAAATCGTAGCCGGCAACTGGAAAATGAACAAGACTCCCTCTGAGGCAAAGGCGCTCGTAGAGATGCTTGCTCCCCTGGTAAAGAATGATGATGTTGACGTAGTTTACTGTGTACCCGCTGTTGATATCACAACAGTTGTTGAGGCTGTCAAGGGCTCCAACGTTGCAGTAGGCGCAGAGAACATCTCTGACAAGGATAAAGGCGCTTTCACCGGCGAGATCTCCGGCGCTATGCTGGCAGACGCAGGTGTCAAGTATGTCATCATCGGCCACTCCGAAAGAAGAGAGTACTACAAAGAGGATGACGCATTCCTGAACGCCAAAGTCAAAAAGGCATTCGAGTATGGCCTGATCCCGATCCTTTGCTGTGGTGAGTCTCTTGAGCAGAGAGAGCTTGGCCAGACCATCGACTGGGTACGTCTGCAGCTGAAGAGCGACCTCAAGGATATCCCTGCTGAGCAGGCTGCTACCATGGTCATCGCTTATGAGCCCATCTGGGCCATCGGCACCGGCAAGGTTGCTACCACCGAGCAGGCACAGGAAGTCTGCAAGGCCATCCGTGACCTGATCGCTGAGATTTATGATACCGATACTGCTGAGAAGATCCGCATCCAGTACGGCGGTTCCGTCAAGGGCGCTTCCGCTCCTGAGATCTTCGCACAGCCCGACATCGACGGCGGCCTGATCGGCGGCGCGGCTCTGACCGAGGACTTCGGAAAGATCGTTAACTACAACAAGTAATCGATCGTGTAAAGATTTTTCGAATCTGATTTATGAATGCCATCGGGCACGGAAACGTGTCCGGTGGTATTTTTTGGCCGCGGAACTTGACCGGGACGAAAAAGCCGGATACTATAAAGCAGTCCGGCCCCCGCGGCCGGAAAACAAAGGCAGTAAGGAGCAGATCCATGACACAGAATAAACAGGAACAGAAGCATATCGTGGTCATCGGGGCAGGCGCGTCCGGCCTGATGGCAGCCGCGGCGGCGGCCGGACAGGGCTGCCGGGTTACGGTCATGGAGAAAAATGAGAAGGCGGGGAAGAAGATCTATATCACCGGGAAGGGACGCTGCAATCTGACCAATACCTGTGATACGGAAGAATTCTTCCAATATGTGGTCTCCAATCCCAAATTTCTATACAGCAGCATCTATTCCTTTGATTCCTCGGCGGTCATAGACTATTTCGAAAGCCGGGGCTGCAGGATCAAGATCGAAAGAGGCAAACGGGCGTTTCCGGTTTCCGATCACGCGTCGGATGTGACCAAAGCACTGACAGATCATCTGCGGGAGATGGGGGTCCGGATCCTGTATAATACAGAGGTCAGCGGGATCGTGACAGAATCCCTGCCCGGGGATCCGGCGGCGGAGGAAGCCGGTCCCGCCAAAAAGAAAAAGAGACCGGTCCGGCAGACTGCCAGGGTCACAGGCGTCCTGCGGAAAGACGGCCGTACCGTACCGTGCGACAGAGTCATCCTCTGTACCGGCGGCTGTTCCTACCCGGCTACCGGTTCCACCGGCCAGGGCTATGAAATGGCGGCAGCGGCCGGTCACAGCCTGATAAAACCGGCACCTTCCCTGGTACCGCTCACTGTGAAAGAAGAGTGGCCTATCCGTCTGCAGGGCCTGTCCCTGAAAAATGTGGAGGTCACTGTATTTCCCCTGGAAACAGAGGAGAAAGAGGACGGCCATGCTGCCGGAAAGACTGCCGGCAAAAGCCGCGGAAAGAAAAAAGGCAGGCCGGTGCATCAGGAATTCGGGGAGATGCTCTTTACCCATTTCGGGATTACGGGCCCTATTATCCTGACCGCCTCCTGCTACATGGATTTCGACAGATATCCCGGGGGCTTCCGGGTCCTGCTGGATCTGAAGCCGGCCATCCCCCTGCAGGAGCTGCAGGAGAGGCTGGAGCGGGAATTTGCCGCCGCGCCGGGAAAAAAACTCTCCAACGCCCTGCGGTCCCTGTTCCCTGCCAGACTGGCCCAGGAGGTGGCTCTGCTGTCCGGCCTGGGAGAAGACTGTCCGGTGCAGACGATCGGGAAGACCGCCATCGGGGAACTGGCCGTCCTGATTAAGCAGATTCCCATGACGGCCACCGGGACCAGAGGCTTCCGGGAAGCCATTATCACAAGGGGCGGCGTCAGGACCGCGGAGGTCGATCCTTCTACCATGGAATCGAAAATTGTCAAAGGCCTCTATATGGCCGGAGAAGTCCTGGATCTGGACGCCAGGACCGGCGGCTTTAACCTGCAGATCGCCTGGAGCACAGGCCGTCTGGCAGGCCTGAGCGCTGCGGAATAGACCGATACAAAATAATATATACACAGGAAAAGGCTCCCGGCTGCATGTTGCGGCCGGGAGCCTTTTTGCAATGATATTTAACTTTCAGAAAGGAAGCCTGATCCGCCGGACCGCCTGAATGAGTCCGGGGAAAAGAATCGACGGATCGAAGCTGTTTCCGTAAAAATCTGATCAGTCAAAGAAACCGAGTTTGTCAATTGTCAGCAGGATGTTTCTGCCTTCCTCGGTACCTTCAATAATCCTTCTGGCACGCATGGAGTCACCGATGTTGAGGACTTCGGTCTGTGTATCGCCGAACGTGTCTTCCAGAGCCTGGAGCAGAGGTGTCTTTGCTCTCATGCCGAGGCACATGAAGCCGTAATCGAAAGGTACTTCCTCGATCTCGCCTTCGGGATTCTTGACGATGAATTTATCGTTCTGGACTTCCTGCAGAGCGGTCTTTACCATCTGGCGGACATGGTATTTCTCCATCTTGGCGGCGGTGTCACACTTGGTAACAGGATCCAGACCGTTGCCGATGGCAGGCAGCATCTCGATCATGGTGACCGCTGCGCCGTGCTCGGTGAAGTATTCCATAACATCCAGGCCGACAGCGCCGCCGCCGACAACAGCGACCTTCTTGTCGCTCATATCGTCCGCGTAGCCGCCCTTGTTGATCATGTCGATCATGCCCAGAACGGATTTGACATTGGTGCCTTCCTTGTCGACCAGGTCAAGCAGGCCTTTGATCGGAGGCAGGGTAGGAGAAGAACCGGTGGCATTGACAACGATGTCGGGGTTGAATGCCTTGACCATATCCACGTTGGCATCGGTATTGGTCAGGATGAAGAGGTTCTTCAGCTTTCTGGCGCGATGCTCCAGATATCTGGGGAAGTCTTTCATACGATGCTTGTCCGGGATATCGGAAATGATCGCGGACAGACCGCCCAGCTTGCCGGTCTTTTCGATCAGGACGACGGTACAGCCGACTTCCGCAGCGGTGCAGGCAGCTTCCAGACCCGCGGTACCCGCGCCGATGACGACGACGTTGCAGGCCTTTGTGACTTTGCGCTTGTAATAATCTTCGCCGGAGTTGACGGCAGGGTTGACGGTGCAGCGGATGGGACGGTTGAGGCCGATCCGATGGCCCGCGCAGCCTACGTTACAGGAGATGCACTTGCGCAGGTCGTCTTCGTGGCCGAAACGTACCTTGTTGACCCATTCGGGATCGGCGATCAGGCCGCGGCCCATACCGATCAGGTCGGCGTCGCCGGATGCCAGGATCTCTTCCGCGCGCTTGGGATCACGGATGTTGCCCATGGTCATGCAGGGTTTGCCATATTTCTCTTTGACAGCTCTTGCCATGTAGGAACGCCAGCCGTCAGGCAGATAGTTGGCGTCGATCTGGAACTGGATGGAAGCGTTCAGGCCGGCGGAAACATCGAATACATCGACTTCTTCCTGGATATACTGCAGATACTCAAGGGTATCTTCCAGGGTATTGCCGCCTTCTACGAACTCGTCAGCGCTGATACGGACAAAAATAGGGAAGAAAGGTCCGACCTGTTTACGGACTTCCTCGATGACCAGCTTCGCGAATCTGGCACGGTTCTCGCTGGAGCCGCCGAATTCATCGGTTCTCTTATTGGTGGTGGGAGAGAGGAACTGGCTGATCAGATAGGAATGGCCGCAGTGGATCTCGACCGCGTCAAAACCGCAGGCCTGGGCGCGCTTGGCCGCTTCACCGTATTTCTTGACAATACGATAGATCTCTTCCTTTTCCAGGGGTCTCGGGATCTCGCCGCCTGCCTTGGAAGGAATATTGGAAGCGGAAACGGGCTGCATGCCTGTTCTGGAAGACATGGCGGAAGCGCCGGCATGGTTGATCTGGATCGCGATGCAGGCACCGTGCTTATGGACTTCGTCACAGAGCTTGTAGAGACGGGGCATATAGTTGTCCTTGTCAATACGGAGCTGGGTGGTACCGTTGGAACCTTCGGGTGAATCTACACTCGCGTTTTCGACGATCAGAAGGCCGGTGCCGCCTTTGGCTCTCTGGACATAATAATGGATGTGAAGAAAGCTCATTTCACCGGTCTGCTCACCATAGTTGGTGCCCATAGGTGTCATAACGATGCGGTTGCGCATGGTCATACGGCGAACAGTAAAAGGCTCAAAAATATGAGGATAGTTGCTTTTCATGAAAACCTCCGATAAAAATCTCACAATCGTGATCCGTAAGCCGGATCTACTGCTTATTCAGGGTCAAAAGGCAGTAAAGGTGAATTCATGATTTACAATATAATAATAATGTAAAAATCTTCTGATGTCTATTGCGTCTTTAAGACAGAATCAATAGATATTGGCTATTGATTCTTTGCGGCCAGCATGGCCGCGGAGTCCTCTCTGATAAAACGGATCAGGCTCTGGACCGCGGGCATCTGGTAGCGTCCGCTCATAAAAGCCATATAAACGGTATGATGTTTCTGGACCCGTTCCGGCAGATGACAGATCCGGATGCTGCCGCGATGGATGGCGTCGCAGTCCGCGACCAGGCCGATCCCCATGTTCTCCGCTACAAAAGAGGTGATCCCGTTTTCGTCGGGGGATTCGCAGATAATGGCGGGGTGCAGATCGTGCTCACGGAAGAATTTCCGGGAAGCCTGCCCGAGGCCGGATGACCGGTCATAGCTGATCAGGGGATATTTTTCAAAATCCTGCAGGTCGATGGTGTCCTTGGCAGCCAGAGGATGATTTTTGGGGACGATCACGACCATTTCCTGGATCAGAACGGGCACAAAGCAGACGGTAGGCTCATTTCCGGAGAAGGAACCAAAGACAAGGTCATATTTTCCAGTTTTCAGTCCCTGCAGATTGCTGTCGGTCAGTCCCTGGTAAAAGTTAAAGGTCACATTCTCATTGCCGGGCAGGCACTGGAACCGACGGATCATCTGGGGAATATAGGAATGGGCAAGGGGGGCTACATAAGCGATATCAATATGGCCGGCGCCGTCGGCCAGTTCCTGCATCCGGGCCTGGGAATTCCTGACCTGCTGCAGGATGGTGCCCGCGTGGGACAGAAAGAGACGGCCGGGCTTGGTCAGAATGACGCCGCGGCCCCTTTTTTCGAACAGGGTCAGTCCGATCTCGGCTTCCAGCTGGTTGATGGCCCGGCTCAGCGAGGGCTCGGAGATGCCCAGTTTTTCAGCCGCCTGGTTGAAGTGTTCCAGCCGCGCGGCTTCATAAAAATATTCAAGCTGTTTGATTGTGATCATATCGGATAAACCTCCTTAATCATCCTTAATAAATCATAACATAAAGCATCTCATTATGGAATTAGTACAAAAAAAGTATTAAATTTCGGCAAAGGTGCGATTGATGTTAAATAATTGACAATTTATAATGAAGTAAGGGTTAAAAGCAGTAACAGGTTGTCAGAGCTGTCTGTCGACCGCGTGTACGCGGCAGTGACAGCACCACAGGAATCCGATGATTCCGCTATACACAGAAGGGAGTACACTATGGCAGAAAGATTAACAGGTCACACAGAGCTGGTCGGACTGATGGCATACCCGATCCGTCATTCCAGTTCCCCCGCGATGCACAACGAGGCTTTTGCATATCTCGGAATTGATATGGCATATCTGGCATTTGAAGTCGATAACAGCACCCTGGAGGACGCGATCAAGGGCATGCGCGCTTTAAAGCTGGTAGGTTCCAATGTTTCCATGCCCAACAAGACTGTCGTAGGTCAGTATCTGGACGAGCTTTCACCCGCGGCGAAACTGATCGGCGCTGTCAATACCATTGTAAATGACAACGGACGCCTGATCGGCCACTGCACGGATGGTATCGGTTATATGCAGTCTCTGAAGGATTATGACATCGATGTGATCGGCAAGAAAATGACTGTTGTCGGTGCCGGCGGCGCGGCTACCGCGATCGAGATCCAGGCAGCTCTGGACGGCGTTGCGGAAATTTCCATCTTCAACATCAAGGATAAATTCTATGAGACAGGCGTTGAGCCCTGCCGCAAGATCAACGAGAACACCAGCTGCAAGGCGACCATGTATGACCTGGCCGACCATGAAGCGCTGCGCAGAGAGATCGAGTCCTCCTACCTGCTGGCCAACGCGACCGGCATGGGCATGAAGCCCCTGGAAGGCAAGACATGGCTTCCCGACAAGTCCTATCTGCGTCCCGACCTGATCGTCACAGATACGGTCTACGCGCCTGCAGAGACCGAGTTCCTCCGCATTGCCAAGGAAGTCGGCTGCAAGAACATGAACGGTTTCGGCATGATGCTCTTCCAGGGCGCTGCCGGCTTCAAGATGTGGACCGGACAGGATATGCCGATCGAGCATATGAAGGAGGTTCTGGGGATCAAATACGGTGACTGATCCATTTGATCCGGGGATGAGATTCTGAGTTTTGAAACTGACGGCAGACAGCGGATCCTTCCGGGTCCGGTGCCTGTCCGTTTAATGTGAACGGGCAGGAAATCCTTTTCCTGACCGGAAAAAAATAATAAGGAAAAATAGAGAATGAAAACAAAATATTTACCTGCGGCACTAATTCTGTATATGAACTATTTCATCCATGGTATCGGCTGTTCCATCCTTGGACAGCAGGTCATCAAGGAGATGCTGGTCTCAAGATGGGGACTGGCTGATGTAGCGATCATCACTGCCGTATCCGCCAACCTGGGCCTGGGCCGTCTGATTTCCCTGCCTTTCGCGGGACCTCTTTCCGATAAGCTGGGCCGCCGTCTTTCTGTTATCATCGGCTGCGCTTCCTATGCCCTGTTCTTCTTCGGCCTGGCATGGGCGCCTTCCTACGGGATCGGCTGTATCGTTGCCATCCTGGGCGGTCTTGCCAACTCCTTCCTGGATACCGCGACCTATCCTGCGGTAGCGGAGATCATCGACAAGTATACCGGTATCGCTACTATGGGCATCAAGTTCTTTATCTCCATCTCTCAGATGCTGATGCCCTTCTTCCTGGGTCTTGCGGTCGGTTCCGCCTTTGGCTATAACGGACTGCTGTATGCCGGCGGTATTGCCATCGCGGTTCTGGGCGTGCTCTGCATTTTCGCGCCCCTGCCCGCAGCATCCGAGAGCGGCAAGAAGGAATCCCTGCTCCAGAACATCAAGAACGCCCACTGGACTGCTGAGTCCATCGCTCTGATCGCCATCGGTTTCACATCCACCGCTACATTCCAGCTGTGGCTGAACTGCGCGCAGACTTTCGCCAAGGAGATCGCGGGCGTTCCCTCTGAAGAAGCGGCCATCATGCAGACCTATTATTCCGTAGGTACTTTCGCGGCTCTGATCATTACCGCTTTCCTGATCACAAAGTTCAAACAGGTCAGGTTCCTGGTCATTTATCCCGCGATCTGCGTCGCTGCCCTGATTGCTGTCTATATGATCAGAACACCTGCGATCTGTAAGATCGGCGCGTTCCTGATCGGTTATGCCGGCGCGGGCGGTGTCCTGCAGATGGCGACCGCAACGGTCAACGACCTGTTCCCCAAGATCAAGGGTACTATTACCTCTCTGGTCATGATCGCTTCCTCTATCTGTAACTATACGATCCTGAAGGCAGCTTCTACCATGTCAGCCCCCAGTGTCATCATCATGAACCTGGTCATCACTGCCATCGGTGTTGCCCTGGCCCTGTTCGTAAATCTCAGATACGGTACGCTTTTAGAGAAAGCTGAGCAGTGACGGGTCTGAAACGGCCGGAGTGATTGCTGTAAAAGAATAAAAATTGTCCCGCAGGCAGCCCTTTCAAGGCTGCCTGTACGGTAGTACATGCATCCTTAATAATTGGAGGTGTTACCATGAGCAAAACTGTAGAAGTACGCGGCGTCAAGATCGGTGAAGGCATTCCCAAGATCATCGTTCCCATCGTAGCCAAGACAAAAGAAGAGATCCTCGCGGCAGCGGCTTCCTTCGCAGGTGTCAGATATGATATCGTGGAGTGGCGTGTCGACTGGTTCGACGGCGTTTTTGATTTCGCGCAGGTAGAGGATGTCCTGAAAGATCTCCGCCCGGCCCTTGGCGATAAGCCCATCCTTTTCACATTCCGTACATCCAGGGAAGGCGGAGAGAAGGCCATTGAGGCGGATGCTTACGCGGAGCTGAATAAGAAGGCGGCGGCGACCGGTCTTGTTGATATGGTCGACGTGGAGGCATTTACAGGCGATGAAATCGTTAAAGACATTATCGCGGGCGCCCATGCCGCCGGCGTGAAGGTCGTAGCTTCCAACCATGATTTCTTCAAGACCCCCGACAAGGATGATATCGTCGGCAGACTCTGCAAGATGCAGGAGCTGGGCGCGGATATCCCCAAGATCGCGGTCATGCCGCAGAATAAGAAAGATGTCCTGACACTTCTGGCCGCGACAGAGGAGATGGCAACAGATCATGCGGATCGTCCCATCATCACCATGTCCATGGCTGGTACCGGCCTGATCAGCCGCCTCTGCGGTGAGGTCTTTGGTTCCGCCGCTACCTTCGGCGCTGTCGGCAAGGTCTCCGCACCCGGCCAGATGAACGCCAAAGATCTGGATACGGTTCTGAAGCTGATCGACGCAAGCATGTAATGACGGCGGCATCCCGTGATGCCGGCAGATCATGATGCGCCCTAGGCGGGAGTATCCTATCTCCACATTCTGAAGGATCAGAAACAGATCTGTCTGTTCATGGAAGGGAAGGCAGGCAGATCTGTTTTGATAAAAGGGGCTGCAGGCCCCTTTATCATATGCCTTTAAACTTTAATACATAAAAGCGTTAATTCGCAAAAGTTTTTCTTGCATTCTGCCATGCCTGCTGTTATTATAAGCCTCAAAGAAAACACAGGGCAGTCAAAGGACTGCAAAAGAGAGAGAACGGGAGAAAAACGATGGAGCAGCTTGAACAGATTCGTGAAAAGATCAGAGCGTGCGATGACATCATTGTAGGCGCGCTCGCGGAACGTATGCAGCACATTCAGGAGATCATCAGCTATAAAAAGGCAACAGGGATTCCGATTCTGCAGCCGGAGCAGGAACAGAAACAGACCCGGGCCCTTCTGAATAAACTGGAAGGATCTGAATTTGCGGAATTTGAGGAGGAAATCCTGGATATTTTCAAGTATATCTGGAAGAACAGCCGCAGGATCCAGGCCAAAGCCCTGTTTAATTATAATATCTTCCTGATCGGCTTTATGGGCGCCGGTAAGACCACCATCGCGGCCTCCCTGCAGGAGAAGCTGGAAATGAACCGGGTGGAAATGGACGATCTGATCGTACAGAAACAGGGCATGTCTGTATCGGAGATCTTTGATGAATACGGTGAGACTTATTTCCGCAATCTGGAGAGCAACTGCCTGATCGAACTGCAGAAACAGAAGCAGACCATCGTTTCCTGCGGCGGCGGAATCATTGTCAGGCCCGATAACAAGGACCAGATGAAGAAGAACGGCCGTGTGGTCCTGCTGACAGCCAAACCGGAGACCGTACTGGAGCGGGTGCGGGATTCGGATGAGCGTCCCCTGCTCAACAACAATATGAATGTGGATTTCATCAAAAAACTGATGGAGAAGCGGCGGGAGAGATACCAGGAAGCGGCAGATATCACAGTTTCCACCGACGGCAAGACCACGTCCCAGATCTGCGAGGAGATCATCTCCAAGCTGATCGCGCTGGATAACGGTTCCCTGCAGGCGCCCGGGGCCTGAACCACAAGTCTGGCATCCGGATCATCCGGATGTATAACATCTGGTCCATCCGGATGCATAGCATCCGGATCATCCGGATGTATAACATCCGGTCCATCCGGATGTATGGCAGCCGGGAAGGGCTGGACTTTCATGTCCTGACACAATATAATGAGGAAAGCAGATGAACAGGGCATTGGCAAATGCCCTGTTTTTCATCACAGGCAGCGGGAGGCCCAAAGGGCCTGGCCCGCGGCCCGGACTGCTCCTCCTGTCCCGGCCCGGCCGGGTCCCCGGAGGAACCGGATTTTAAAAGAGAGGGGCCGGCAGGACCGGCAGACAAGGTGTTTTTCATGAGAAATAATATTGCGATTGACGGACCGGCGGGCGCCGGCAAGAGTACCATAGCAAAGAAAGTGGCAAAGGCAGTATCCGCCATCTATGTGGATACCGGTGCCATGTACAGGGCCATGGCCCTGCATATGATCCGGAACGGGATCGATCCGGAAGATGCGGCCGCCATCAGCCGTCAGTGCCAAAGCGCCGATATTACCATCGAATATATCGACGGCGAGCAGGCGGTGATCCTGAACGGCGAGAACGTCAACGCCTTCCTGCGCAGGGAGGAGGTCGGGAATATGGCTTCCCGCAGCAGTGTCAATCCCGATGTCAGGACCAAACTGATGGAGCTGCAGCGGCAGCTGGCAGCCAGGACGGATGTGGTCATGGACGGACGGGACATCGGCACGGTGGTCCTGCCGGACGCCAGGGTCAAGATCTATCTGACAGCCAGCGCGGAGGTCAGGGCAAAACGCCGTTTTGATGAACTGGCCGCCAAGGGACAGCCGGCAGATTATGATACCATTTTCAATGAGATCCGGGACCGTGACTACAGGGATATGCACAGGGAGATCGCACCCCTGAAGCAGGCGGAGGACGCCGTACTGGTGGATACTTCCGATATGACCATTGATGAAGTGGCGGACAGGATTCTGGAGATTTACCGGGAGAAGACAGGAAAAGCATGAGGATCGAAGTAGCAGAGCACGCCGGCTTCTGTTTCGGCGTAAAGAGAGCGGTAGACACTGTATATCAGGAGGTAGAGAAGGCGGACGGACAGAAGATCTATACCTACGGGCCGGTCGTTCATAACGAAGAGGTCGTCCGAGACCTGGAGGAAAGGGGCGTGACCGTCCTGCAGCCGGGAGAAACCCTGCCCGCAGGGGACAGCGGTACGATCATAACCCGGGCCCACGGGGTGTCCAAAGAGACGGAAGAGGCGCTTCTGGCCACCGGTCTGCGCAATGTAGATACGACCTGTCCTTTTGTCAAAAGGATCCATAAAATCGTCGCGGAGCAGAGCGCGGCAGGCAAATGGATCATCATTATCGGCGCCGCAGGGCACCCGGAAGTCATCGGAATCCGGGGCTGGGCGGACGGTCCTGTCACCGTGATCGCCTCTGCGGAAGAGGCGGAAGCCTTTTCCGCGCCCGAAGGGACCGAAATCTGCGTTGTTTCCCAGACTACCTTCAACGCAAATAAATTTGAAGATTTGGTTGCTATTTTAAATAAAAAACGATACAATATAACTTGTGTGAATACTATCTGTAATGCTACACACGAGCGGCAGAGGGAAGCTGAGGCCCTGGCGGCCCGTGCGGACAGGATGATAGTAATAGGAAGCAAGACAAGTTCGAATTCTCAGAAGCTCTACGAGATCTGCAAAGCGAAGTGTCCCAATACCTGTTTTATTCAGACACAGGCTGATCTGGATCTGCGGCTCCATGGAAACGAGCAGCTGATCGGGATCACCGCAGGGGCATCTACCCCAAAATACATTATCGAGGAGGTGTTCAAAGAATGTCAGAACAGACTTTTGAACAAATGTTAAACGAATCTTTTAAGACAATCCATACGGGGGAAGCGGTAGAAGGCAGCGTCATTGATGTTAAGCCGGATGAAGCCATTCTGAATATTGGCTGCAAATCCGATGGCGTTCTGAGCAGAAGCGAATATACAAATGACAGCTCCGTCGACCTGACAGAAGTCCTTAAAATCGGCGACAAGCTGGAAGTTAAGGTTCTGAAGACCAACGACGGTGAAGGACAGGTCGTCCTTTCCTACAAGAGACTTGCTGCAGATCGCGGCAACAAGAGAATTGAAGAAGCTTATAACAACAGGGAAGTTCTCAAGGCGAAGGTTACTCAGGTTCTTTCCGGCGGCCTCAGTGTTGTCGTAGAGGAAGTCAGAGTATTTATCCCTGCCAGCCTTGTATCTGATACATACGAGAGAGACCTGAATAAGTACCTTGATCAGGAAATCGAATTCGTTATTACTGAGTACAATCCTCACAGACGCAGATATATCGGCGACCGCAAGCAGCTGCTGCTGGCTAAGCGTGCCGAGATGCAGAAGAAGCTCTTTGAGACCATCAAGCCCGGCGATACTGTAGAAGGTACCGTTAAGAACATCACCGATTTCGGCGCGTTCGTAGATCTGGGCGGCGCGGACGGCCTGCTCCACATCTCCGAAATGAGCTGGGGCCGTGTTGAGAACCCCAAGAAGGGGTTCAAGGTAGGCGAGAAGCTGAAAGTCCTCATTAAGGATATCCAGGGCACCAAGATCGCTCTGTCCCTGAAGTTCCCTGAGCAGAACCCCTGGGCAGGCGCTGCTGAGAAGTACGCAGTCGGTACTGTTGTGACCGGTAAGGTCGCCAGAATGACCGATTTCGGCGCTTTCGTAGAGCTTGAGCCCGGTATCGACGCTCTCCTTCATGTTTCTCAGATCTCCAGGACCAGAGTTGAGAAACCTTCAGATGTTCTCTCTGTAGGCGACGTTATCACCGTGAAGGTTGTTGACTTCAACGAAGCTGACAGAAAGATCTCCTTAAGCAGGAAGGCCTTCGAGACGAAGGAAGCTGCAGAGGATGCTGACGCGCCCGCAGAAAAGACTGCTGTGGAAGAAGCCTTTGCCAGAGCCGGTGAGGCTGTCGGAGCGGCTGCCACAAAGGCAGGCGAGAAGCTTGGTATCGCAAGCGAGAAGGTCGAAGAGTTCGTAGACACCGCAAAAGAGAAGATC
>ODAI011170656.1_pt1 | contig 13303 bp, 11 predicted proteins | sample 1539321 | NCBI WGS metagenome assembly ODAI01 (sample SAMN02144231, study PRJEB22623) | gut metagenome | biome: sheep rumen | host: Ovis aries | place: New Zealand
ATTTATAAATAATGAATTATATAATGATAATGAAATATCTTATGAATTTTTTAAATTATCTGAAGAAAAAATATTAAATAAAATGAAAGGATAATTAATGGATTTGTATAAAATAAGAAAAGAATTAAATATGGGAATACCACTTAATAATATGCATTTAAAAGTGACAGATTATTCTAGAGTTTCAACGGATCGTGTAGAACAAAAAAGCTCTTTAAAAAATCAAATTGAATTTTTTGATGATATGATAAAAAGTAATCCTAATTGGACTTATGTTTCTGGATATATAGATGATGGTATAAGTGGTACATCAGTAAATAAACGTGAAGAATTTATGAGAATGATTGATGATGCTAAAAAAGGGAAATTTGATTTAATTATTACAAAAGAAATATCTAGATTTTCAAGAAATACATTAGATAGTATTAGATATACTAGGGAATTATTAAATTATGGTGTTGCAGTTCTTTTTATTAATGATAATATTAATACTGCACTTCCAGATTCAGAATTAAGACTTACAATTATGGCATCAATGGCTCAAGATGAAATAAGAAGATTATCTGAAAGAGTTAAATTTGGTATGAATCGTTCAATTAAGAATGGAAATATTCTTGGAAATAATATGTTGTATGGATATAAAAAAAATAAAGAAAATGGAAAATTAATTATTATTGAAGAAGAAGCTAAAGTAGTAAAAAAAATATTTAAACTGTATGCAAATGATGAATATTCATTATCTAAAATAACAAAGATATTAAATAATAATAATATTAAAACTAGTCAAAATAAAAAATGGTGTATTTCAACAATAAGCAGGATGATTAAGAATCCAAAATATAAAGGATATTATTGTGGTAAGAAATCAGAAGTTGTGGACTATATGACTAAAAAAATAAAAAGTCTTCCAAAAAATGAATGGATTATTTATGAAAATAAAAAAAATATTCCACCGATTATTGATGATTATTTATGGCAAAAAGCAAATGATAGAATTAATAAAAGAAGTTTTAAATTTGGAAATGAATATAAAAATAATAAAACTATTTATCAAAGTAGATATACTTTTTCATCAAAAATTTTTTGTAAAAAAGATAATCATGTTTTTCATAGAAGAATGCAATGTAAGTCAAATAATGATATAACTTGGATGTGTTCAAATTATTTTAAAGAAGGTAAAAAAACATGTGATTCTCCAAATATAAGAGAATCTGAACTTATCTTTATTTTTAAAAACATATTTAAAGAATTAGATATAAATTTAGAAAAAATATTTAAAATATTAATTAATATATATCAAAGTAATATTAATGATAATTATAAAGATAAAAAAATGGTAAAATTAAAAAATGATATTATAGTTATGAAGGAAAAACTTTTAAATTTATATTTAGAAGAAAAAATATCAAATAAAGAATTTTCTAAAATGAATATAAAATATAATAATAAAATAAAAGAACTAGATAATGACATAATTAATATAAAAAAAGATAATAATATTGATGAATTAAAAAATAATATTATGATAAAATTAAATTCAAATGAAACAACTAATAAAATAATAAAGATATTATTAGATAAAATAATTGTACAAAAGATTAATAATAATTGTTTAAATTTGAATATATATTTAAATTATAAAAATAATTGTAATTTTGAATACAAAAGAGAATATCTTTTTAAAAGAGGTTATGATTCTTGTAATACTAAAAGATATGAGATTAAATACAATATTAATATATTTTTAAATGATTAAATGTTTTTCATTGCATTATGTTCAAATAGATTTACAAAATCGCCTTGTTTAGAAATATATGCTCCAGTTAAAGCAGAAAACTCAATACTTTTATCAATAATAACATCATTTTTATTAATTCCTGATTCTTTAAGTGCATATTCAAACATCATTAATGGCATTCCAGCATTCCTTCCAGCTAATACCTTTTTTCCAATTAAATCAGTCATTTTAAATGAACCATTATATTTACAATCTCCCACTATGAATTGTCCATCTCTTTTGGTAAGCGATGCAAATGTAATTAATTTTTGTTTTGAATTATTATAGACATATACTGTAGCTTCTGGTCCAGAAAATCCTATTTGAGCATCTCCTGATATTACAGATGTAGCAACTTTGTCAGCTCCTGGTGTTAATAATAATTCTACTTCTAAATCTTCATAATTAAAGTATTTATTTTCTATAGCTACATATAAAGGTGCATAAAATACTGAATGAGTAACTTCTGAAACTATTATTTTGTTATTATTTATTTTTTCTTTTTTGAATGTAATATACATTATCACTATAACAAAAACTATAAGTAAAGATAATATTATTTTTTTCATGTATTTTCCTCACTTTCATGTGTATTATATTCTAAAAATAATAATGTGTGTTAATTGAATATTAAAGAATATAGTGATATAATTATTTAAAATAGGTAGGTTATATGGAAAAAAATGTTATTGTAAAATTAGAGAATGTTAGTAAAAAGTTTAATTCTGAAATGGTTATTAATGATATTTCATTAGATATTTATGAAGGAGAATTTATTACTTTGCTCGGATCATCTGGTTGTGGAAAAACAACTATTTTAAGAATGATTTCTGGTCTAGAAAGTGTTACTAGTGGAAAAGTATTTATTGATAATAAAGATGTAACAAATGTAGATCCAACAAAAAGAGAGGTTAATACTATATTTCAAAATTTTGCATTATTTCCTAAAATGACTGTTAAAGAAAATGTTACATTTGGGCTTAGAATGAAAAAAATTGATCCAAAAGAAATAGAAAAAAAATGTTCAAACGTAATAAAACTTGTTAAACTTGAAGGCTTTGAAAATAGATATCCTAGTGAACTTTCTGGTGGTCAACAACAAAGAGTAGCAATTGCAAGAGGAATAATCATGAATCCGAAAGTATTATTATTAGATGAATCATTATGTTCTCTTGATTTAAAATTAAAGAAAAGCATGCAAGTTGAACTTAAAAGAATACAAAAAAAATTAGGACTTACATTCATTTATGTAACACATAATCAAGAAGAAGCACTAAGTATGAGTGATAGAATAGTAATAATAAATAAAGGTAATATTGAGCAAATTGGTTCTCCACAAGAAATATATAAAAATCCTAAAAAGGTATTTGTTGCTGATTTTATTGGAGAAGCAAATATAATTGATGCTAGTGTTATAAAAAAGAATAGTGATGGTATAAAAGTCTCAATTCTTGAAAACTTTAAACAAGATATTATTACAAATGATGAATTTAATATTGGAGATAAAATTAAAATTGTTATTAGACCGGAAGATATAAAAGTATCAAAAAGAAAAATGAATGATTCAATAAATGGAATAATAGTTGATACAACATATAATGGAGATTCAACTAATTTACTTATTGATATTCCAGGTAAACAAGATATAAAAGTATCTATAATTGAAGATGAAAAATATAATTATGAAGAAGAAGTATATATTGTATTTAATCCAAAATACATAATACCATTAAGGAAATAAAAATATGAAAAAAAATAATTTATTTAAAATTATTTTTACATTACCAATAATAATATATACAGTAATACTAATAGTATTACCATTTGTATATATACTTTTTTTGAGCTTTACAAAAAATGATTCATATGGTGGTATTATTTATGAATTTACATTAAATAATTATATAAAAGTATTTGATTCTACTTATTTAAATATATTTTTAAAATCATCATTAATAGGTTTATTAGCAACATTTATATGTATATTAATATCATATCCATTTGCTATTATTCTTAGAACTAAAAGTAAGTATATTAAAAACTTATCAACTAAATTAATTATGATTCCATTTTTAACAAATTCATTAATAAGAACATATGGATGGATTATTCTACTTAGAAAAAATGGAATTATTAATAGTGCACTTATTAGTAGTGGAATAATTAAATTACCACTTAGTTTAATGTATAACAAAATAGGTATTATTATTGGAATGGTATATACATTACTTCCATTTATGCTTTTACCTGTATGCTCTTCAGTATTTGAAATAGATAATGATTTAATAGAAGCTGCAGAAGATTTAGGTGCAAGTAAATTACAAATATTTAAAAATATAATATTACCACAAACTATATCTGGTGTATTTAATGGTTCACTTATGGTATTTATACCTGCTATTGGATATTTCTTTATTACAGATATACTTGGTGGTGGAAAAATTATGATAATTGGAAATTTAATAAAAAATCAATTCTTAACAGCTAGAAATTGGCCTTTTGGAGCAGCTATATCAGTTTTTTTAATAGTTATAACATTATTACTTGTTAAGATTTATAAAAAACTTGGTGGTAAAATGGATGATTTGGGAGGCTTTTAATGAAAAATAAGTTTATTAATAATTTATTTATTATTTTAGTTTTTGCTTTTCTATATTTACCTATTATAGTATTGATTGTATATTCTTTTAATAGTTCACCTATGAATATTATTTTTGAAGGATTTACAACATCTTGGTATAGAACTTTATTAACTAATAGTGATTTATTAGAAGCATTTAGAAATACACTTTTAGTTGCTGTTATTAGTACAGTTATATCTACTATATTAGGTACTATTTCTGCATATGGTTTATTTAAATATAATTTTCCATTAAAAAGTATAGTTAATAGTTTAATATATATACCAATCGTTATACCAGAAATAGTTCTAGGAATATCTTTATTATCTATTTATACACTTATGAAACTTGATTTAGGTTTATTTTCAATTATTCTATCTCATATTGCATTTTCAGTCCCATTTGTAATTGTAAGCGTTAGAACAACATTAACAAAAGAAATAACAGTATATGAAGAAGCTGCAAAAGATTTAGGAGCAAGTAATTATAGAATATTTAAAGATATAGTACTTAAAACAATTATGCCAGGAATAGTAAGCGGGGCTACTTTAGCATTTACATTATCACTTGATGATGTAGTAATTAGTTATTTTACTTCTGGTCCTGGAAGTAATACATTACCTTTATATATTTATTCTATGATTAAAACCGGTATAACACCTGATGTAAATGCACTTTCAACATTAATGATATTATTTACATTTATACTATTGATATCATTAACTATTATTCAAGGTAGAAGAATAAGAAAAGAGGCTTTATGAAAAAAATAATAATTAGTTTATTTATAGTAATTATTTTATTATTTTTAAGTGGATGTAATAATCAAGAAAAAGTTAATGAATTAAATGTACTTAATTGGTCTTCTTATATTCCCTATGAAATAATAAATGATTTTGAAAAAGAATTTAATATTAAAGTTAATTATGGTACTTATTCATCTAATGAAGAATTATTAGCTAAAATATCTTCTTCTAAACCTGGAATGTATGATTTGATATTTCCAAGTGATTATATGATTGAACTTATGATTAGTAAGAATATGTTAGATAAAATAGATAAAACAAAATTAAAGAATTTTAATAGTATTAATCCAATATTTTTATATCAGGATTTTGATTCTAATAATGAATATTCATTACCATTTTTAGCAGCTACTTCTGTAATAGCTGTTAACAGAAATAACATAAAAGATAAGATAAATAGTTATAATGATTTAAAAAAGAATAGTTATAAAAATAATATTGTATTAATAGATGATCAAAGAATAATTATTGGACTTGCTCTTCAAGCATTAGGTTATGACATGAATGAAACTGATGAAAATAAATTACTTGAAGCAAAAAAATATTTATTAGATTTAAATAATAATATAAAAGCATTTGATAGTGATAGTCCAAAAACATTTTTAATAACTGGTGAAGTGGATATTGGAGTTATATGGAATGCAGAAGCATTAATAGCAAAAGATTATAATCCAAATATAGAAATAATTTATCCTAAAGATGGATTTGCTATTAGTTTAGATAATTATGCATTAGTAAAAGGTGCAAAAAATAAAGAAAATGCATACAAGTTTATTGATTATTTATTAAGAGATGATGTAAATAAAAAAATAACAGATGAATATCCATATATTAATACTACTATAAATAATATTAATCTTGCTGAAGAAGAATTATTAAATATATTAAAGAATGGTAGTTACGTAAAAAATATAGGAAGTAAAATATCTGAATATGATAAAGTATGGGCTCAAATTAAATAGTAGACAAGAAATGTGAAAATGATTATAATTAGAATAGGGCATAGTAGATATGTTAATAATTGGAAGGAGGTGAAATGTTGAAGAATTGTTTTATTGATACTCAAGATTTTAGTAAAGAAGAAATTTTAAGACTAAAAAATTTAGGTATTAAAATTAAAAAATATCTAAAAAGTGGCAATTATTTAGATGTACTTCATCATAAAACATTAGGTATGATTTTTGAGCAAAAATCTACACGTACTAGAGTTTCATTTGAAACTGCCATGGAACAATTAGGTGGACATGCACAGTATCTAGCACCAGGTCAAATACAATTAGGTGCACACGAAAGCTTGTATGATACTGCAAAAGTACTTGGTAGACTTACTGATATTTTAATGGCTAGAGTTATTGAACATAAATCTGTCGTATTATTAGCAGAACATTCAGGTGTACCTGTAATAAATGGTATGAGTGATTATAACCATCCAACTCAAGAATTAGGAGATTTAATTACTATTTTTGAACATATGCCAAAAGGTAAAAAGTTTGAAGATTTAAAAATTGTATTTTTTGGTGATGCTACTCAGGTTTGTGCAAGTTTAGGTATGCTTACTACACATTTAGGTGGAAATTTTGTTCAGTTTGGACCAAAAGGATTTCAATTAAATGAACATTTTCAAGAAATATGTAGAAAGAATTGTGAAAAATCTGGTGGATCTTTCTTAATTACAGAAGATGAAGATGAAGCACTAAAAGATGCTGATTTCATTTATACTGATGTATGGTATGGATTATATGAATCTGAATTACCAGAAGAAGAAAGAATGAAAATATTCTATCCAAAATATCAAGTAAATATGGATAAGATTAAAAAAGCTAGTCCTAATGTTAAATTTATGCATTGTCTTCCAGCTACAAGAGGTGAGGAAGTAACTGATGAGGTTATGGATTCAAAATACTCAATTGTATTTGATGAAGCAGAAAATAGATTAACTGCTATGAGAGCATTACTTGTATATTTTATGGGTAAAGAAGAAGAAACATTAAAAATTATAGAAAATAGGTAGGAGAATTATGGAAAAGAAAAAAAAGTTTAGATTATTTGATGCCATACTAGGAACTGTATGTTTAACTCTAGTATGTGAATCAGTTATGCCTACTGCTGCAATTGGAAACACACAATATTTTTGGTGGATTTTATTGCTTGTAGGATTTTGCTTACCATATGGTATGATTACTGCCGAACTTGGAACTGCTTATCCAAGTGAAGGTGGAATTTATGACTGGGTTAAAAGAGCATTTGGTCCTAAATGGGCTGGAAGAGTTGCATGGAATTATTGGATTAATTTCCCATTATGGATTGCTTCTCTAGCTGTTGCAATTACAGATATAGTTGCTGGAATGTTTGATATTGAATTAAGCATTTGGGCACTTCTTCTAATTCAGTTAGTATTTGTTTGGCTTGTTACTTTCCTTGGAACAAAGAGAATTGGTGAAAGTAAAGTAATTGTTAATCTTGGAACAGCATTTAAAATTATATTATTATTAGGTATAGGACTTCTAGGTATTTATTCAGTTATTAAAACTGGACATAGTGCAAATCCTATTACTAATATAAAAGATTTATTCCCAGCATTAAATCTAGAAAATTTATCATTTATCTCAATTATATTATTTAACTTCATGGGATTTGAAGTTGTTGGTACTTGGGTAGATGATATGGATAATCCTAAAAAAGATATTCCAAAAGCTTTAATATTTGGTGGATTATTAATGGCAATATTTTATGTACTTCCAGCAACAGGATTTAATATTGCTTTAGATCCAGAAGTAGTTGCTGAAATGGATCCAGAAAATGTAGTTGAAGTATTAAATGCATTATTTGCAAGTGTAGGAATTAGTGAAAGTGCTATTCATACAATTGTTATAATAGCTGGATTTATGTTTATTTATACATTTGTTGCTAATATTGCATCTTGGTCATTTGGAGTTAATGCAGTTGCAAAATATGCAGCAGATGATGGAAGTATGCCAGCAGTATTTAAAGATACTAATAAAGAAGGAGTTCCATATAAAGCATCTTATATGAATGGAATTGTTGCAACTGCTATTGTAATTGGAGGAGTAGTAGCAAATTCTCTTTCTGAAACTGCAGGAGCAAACTTTAGCTTATTCTTCTGTTTAAGCTGGATTACATTATTAATTAGTTATGCACCAATGTTCTTAGCTTTCTTAAAATTAAGAAAAGCAGATTCAAAAACAAAGAGAGTATACAAAGTTCCAGGTGGAAATGCAATTATTAACATTGCTGCAATAGTTCCATTTGTAATTTTAGTACTTGGAATTATATTTACATTATTTGGTGATTTCACACCTGAATACTTAAGTGATAGCATTCCACTATATGCTGGAGTAGTATTATCATTTATTATTGAAGAATTATTAGTTTTTAGAATTAAAAATACAAAAAAAACTAGTAAAAAACAGGAGGCATAAAATTGAAAAGAATAAAAGACTCAACACCAAAGCAAGATGGATTTAGAATGCCTGGTGAATTTGAGAAACAAGAAGGGGTATACATGTTATGGCCACAAAGAACAGATAACTGGAGAAATGGTGCAAAACCTGCTCAGGAAGTATTTGTTAAAGTAGCTAGTACAATAGCAAAATATGAAAAAATGACTATGCTAGTTAATCGTGACCAATATGCCAATGCCAGAAATATGTTACCAGATAATGTTAGAGTTATAGAATTATCTAACAATGATTCTTGGGCAAGAGATACTGGAGCTACATTTGTAGTTAATAAAAAAGGTGAAATGAGAGGAATTGACTGGGGATTCAATGCTTATGGAGGATTTTATGATGGAATATATTTTCCATGGGATTTTGATGAATGTATAGGTCAAAAAATGAGTGAACTTGAATCAGTTGATTATTATCAAATAAGAGATTTTATTTGTGAAGGTGGTTCATTTCATGTAGATGGAGAAGGTACTTGTATGGTAACAGAAGAAACTTTGTTATCACCAGGTAGAAATCCAAATTTAAGTAAAAAACAAATTGAAAAAATATTAAGAGAGTATCTTAATGTTGAAAAAATATTATGGATTCCTAAAGGACTATACAATGATGTTGATACTAATGGACATGTTGATAACATTTGTAATTTTGTTCGTCCAGGAGTAGTTGTTCTTGCTTGGACAGACGATGAAAATGATCCTCAATATAAGATTAGTAGAGAAGATTATGCATATTTAAGTAGTGTTAAAGATGCTAGAGGTAGAAAATTAGAAATTCATAAATTATATTGTCCATCTCCTCAATACATCACAGCAGAAGAAAGTGGTGGTATTGATTATGTTGAAGGAACACTTCCACGTAATGAAGGAGATAGAATGGCTGCATCATATGTTAATTATTTAACAGGAAATGGATTTATTGCACTTCCTATATTTGATGATTCTATGGATGCAAAAGCTATAGAAACACTACAAGAACTATATCCTGATAGAAAAATAGAAGCTATTTATGCTAGAGAAATTCTATTAGGTGGTGGTAATATTCACTGTATTACACAACAAGTTCCTGCTAGAAAATAAAAAAAATTAAGCTCATTTTTGTGAGCTTTTTTTATGTTAAATTTAACCAAATCAGATAGACAATTAATATATTTTTTTGTAAAATGTTATTATATGGAAAATATGTATTTTTGGATAGTACAATTTATAGGAATATTAGCATGGCTCTTAATATTACTTAGTTATTATAGAAAAAATACTAATAAAATATTAGTATTTCAAATAATATCTAATATATTATGGTGCTTACATTATTTTCTTTTAGGAGCATATAGCGGTTTATTTATATGCATTTTTGAAATGGTAAGAGATGGTCTTTATTATAAAACAGATGCAGATGATTATATATTTTTAGCATCTGTCCCTGTTTACATTTTATATGGGATGCTTACATACTCAGGAATAATTGAATTATTACCAATTTTTTCTAGTACAATAGATGGTTTTACTTTAACAAAGAAAAAGAAAGTTGTTGTTTTTGGAGCAATTATATCTTATACAATTTGGGTTATATATGATATAGCAGTAGAATCATATTCAGGAGCTTTTACTGATGGTTTAGTTTGTATTTCAAATTTATCAATTCTACTATTTAATTTTGATCCATTTAAAGGAAAAATGTTAAAAAAAATATAGAAAGTTAATCTTTCTTTTTTGTTTGCTATTAAAAAAAACTATATTTTGTTATAATATTCTAAGAGGTAAAAAAATGACATTAAATGATAAACAAATTGAAGCAATTAATCACAAGGATGGGCCTTGTCTTGTTTTAGCTGGAGCAGGTTCTGGAAAAACAAAAGTATTAACAGAAAGAATAGTTAAATTAATAGATGATGGAGTAAGTCCATATAATATTTTAGCAATTACTTTTACAAATAAAGCTGCTAAAGAAATGAGAGATAGGGTTGAAAACAAAATAGGTTCAAGTGCTGATTCTATTTTTATTGGGACATTTCACTCATTTGGACTTAGAATTTTAAGAGAAAATTTTAGAGAAATTGGATATACATCTAATATTACTATACTTGATACAGATGATTCTAAAGCATTAATAAAAAGAATACTAAAAGATGAAGAATTGGATCCAAAAGATTATGATATTAGACATATTATTTCAAGAATAAGTTCATCAAAAAATGATGGAGTAAGTCCTGCTGAATATAATAGATTATACTTAAGAGATGATGATAAAGTTATAGCTATGGTATATGAAAAATATCTAAAACTATTAAAAGAAAATAATTCAGTTGATTTTGATGATTTATTATTAAAACCTGTTGAATTATTTAAGAAAAACTCAGATATTCTTCTAAAATATCAAAATAGATTTAAATATATTTTAGTAGATGAATATCAAGATACAAATAGTATCCAATATGAATTATGTAAATTACTTGCTAAAAAATATCATAATATTTTTGTAGTAGGTGATGCTAATCAATCAATTTATTCTTGGAGGAATGCTGATTATAGGAATATACTTAATTTTGAAAAAGATTATAAAGATACAAAAGTTGTTTTACTTGAAGAAAATTATAGAAGTACAAATAATATTTTAAAAGCTGCAAACTCTGTAATTAAAAATAATAGTGAAGGAAAAAAATTAAATTTATGGACTTCATCTGGTGATGGAGAAAAAGTTGATTATATAAGAGTAGACGATGAAATTAAAGAAGCTAATTTTGTTGTTAATAAGATAAAAGAATTAGTTGAACTTGGATACAGTTATAAAGATTTTGCTGTTTTGTATAGAACAAATGCTCAAAGTAGAATTTTAGAACAAACAGCTACTAGTAATAGTATTCCTTATAATGTAATTGGTAGTTATAAATACTTAGATAGAAAAGAAGTAAAAGATTTAGTTGCATATTTAAATATAATTTATAATTCAAATGATTCTGTAAGTTTAGAAAGAGTTATCAATGTTCCTAAAAGAGGAATAGGAACTAAAACAATTGAAACAATAAGAGAAAAAGCAAGATTAGATAATATTTCAATGTTTGATGCTATTGAATCAGGAAAAGAATATGAATGGAAAAAAATAATTCTTGAATTAATAGAAGATTCTAAAGAATTAAATTTAGTAGATTTAATAGAAGATGTACTTGTTAAAACAGGTCTAAGAATGGAATATGAAAATGATAAATCTGTTGAAAGTGAAAGAAGATTAGAAGTATTAGAAGAATTTAAAAGTTTAGCTATGAACTTTGAGGATAATGGAATCTATGATTTAGAAACTTTCTTAGAGAATATTATGTTAGTTAGTGATACAGGTCAATATGCAAATGATGATAATGAAGTTACATTCATGACACTACACTCTGCTAAAGGATTAGAGTTTAAAGTAGTATTTATTATTGGTATGGAAGAAGGAATTTTTCCTCATAATAGAAGTTTTGAAAGTGAAAGCGAACTTGAGGAAGAAAGAAGACTTTGTTATGTAGGTATTACAAGAGCTAAATCAAAACTATATTTGCTTAGTGCGAGAACAAGAACTATTTATGGAAATACTAGTGGAACAATAGAAAGTAGATTTATAAAAGAAATAGATTCTTCTCTTATAAATATAGTTAATACTAAACCAGAAAATAAAGAAGTTACACATTCAAAAATAATATCTAACATGTATAAAGAAGAAAATAGTAGTGAGATAAAAGATGGTGATAGAGTTATACATACTATATTTGGAGAAGGGGTTGTGATAAGTATTAAAGGCGGAATTGCTACTATAGCATTTAACCATCCAATTGGAGTAAAACAAATTGCTGCTAATCATAAATACTTACAAAAAAGATAAAAAAATAATAATTTTAGTTGAAAATAATGGATAGATAAGTTAATCTTATAATAGAGGTGAAAGAATGAAGTCTGGGGAAGAAATTAAAAATTCTTTTTATGAAAATGGAGAATGTATTATTAAGGGAGTCGATATTTCTGGTACTCCTACAGTAGATAGTAATGGGATTACAACAATAGTATTTGTTGATTCAAATAGTAATCAAAAATTACCATTTGTATATGATCAAAATAATCCAAGTACATTAGAAAAAATATTAATTTATGTAGCTGGTGATACAGGTTCTTCATATGCAACATCACTTAAAAATGATGCAATTAATAATCCTAATGATTATGCTGTATTAACTGTTGATAATGCATATGCCAAAAAATCAACTGTTACTGCAATAACAAACGTATTAACTGCCATTTCAGATAATAATAATACAACATATACTCAAATTGTATCATCTGGATCAAGTGCAGGAGCAGTAAAATCTGCTCAAATTGCTTTAGCAGTAAATGCTGCAATAGAAACTGATAATCCACTTATTACAGTTTTTTGGGATGCATCTGGTCAAGGGTCATATACATATGGAGCTGATGGAAGTACAGCACCAGGTGTAATACAATATTTTGATACACATATGGAAGAGGTAGAAAAGTATGTTGCAAATGGTGGAATATATATAGATTATATATCAAAAGATTTTGGCCAAGATGGCACAAGAGCAAGAAATAATTTTCTACCATACGTTCAAAAAGGAATTCCTGTAATAATAGTAGCAAATCCATC